>Ga0209611_10005633_pt1 | contig 20868 bp, 14 predicted proteins | sample S1TSphgellanicum_3_FD_187693 | JGI IMG/M metagenome (GOLD analysis project Ga0209611, IMG submission 187693) | Host-associated microbial communities from peat moss isolated from Minnesota, USA - S1T2_Fc - Sphagnum magellanicum MG (SPAdes) (version 2) | ecosystem: Host-associated > Plants > Peat...
TTTTGGGTCAACGCTTGGCAAAATTTGCATAGAGCTTTTGACACCTTAGACACCCAGACCCCTTTGTGTGCTTGCTAAATGAGCCATTTTCCCCATCGGGGAACATGGGGAACACGACAAAGGAGCTAGGAGTAGGCCAAAACAATTTTGAAAAAAAGTTTGTCAAAAATTGTTGTTCTTTAATGATTTTGTGAAGATGCATAGTGAATGGCCATCTTTGATTACCAATGTACCTGAATGATATTGGTGTAAATTAAATTATTTTATTTTTTGCCAAATTTTTGAAAAATTATTTATTCTTTGTGCCAAAAAAATAATAAAATTAAGAATCTGCAAGATTTCGTATGTCAAGTTTGAACCTTAGAAATTAAAGTTCAAGAACCTAAGATTTCATATGTCAAGTTTGAACTGTAGACCTTAAAGTTCAAGAACCTAAGAGTGAGACACACTAGATTGTCCTATAAACCTAAAAAGAACATTATTTGTTGAAATTTTCAGAATTAAAAAACCAAGTGTCAAAGTTAAGATTTCAAATTTAATTAATTATTCAATAGTTTGTTACCAAATCTGAATGAGGAAGTACAATATTCATTTCTCCCTCATGCCAACTCCAAATTCTTTTTTTCCACATTTTTGAAATGGATGCCTTTTATTTGCCCTAGAATTGTTGCCTTCAATTAAGCATGGTATGTCGGTCAAATTCTCCAAAAACTTGAAATTTTGAAATTTATCTTAAACTAAAAAGATTAAACTTTCAATGGTGACAATTTTTCATTTCGCTACAAAATTCCTTTTTTCTTAATAACTGAAAGATTGGACTTGAAATCCACTACAATTTTACCAGCCAGATTTTGAAAGTTCCATCATTTTGCATGACAACTTTTGAGCACATTTGTGAGGGCGGGTTGGATTTTGGCTTGTGACCATTTTCATCAAATGTCAATTTAGGGTTCATGCTATTTTGAATCACAAATCTGAGCAAATTTTACCAACCACCTAGCCTTTCAACTTTTGTTTATTACATACAGATAAATAACACAATAGCAATTGCCAATATTTTATTCTTTCATATGTCTTTTCCACAAGGCAATTTTTATATCATCCATCTTTTGACAGGAAAATGTTATGTCATCCATCTTTGGATGGGAAAATTTTGTCATTCATCTTTGGATGGGAAATATTTATGTCATCCATCTTTTGATGATTCGGTATTATTGGATCATATCTTTTGATGGGTTGTGATTTTTTTAGACACAAATTTGACAAGTGACTTGTCCAAGATGGGTGCAAATTTTTAACTTGGCTCTCTAAGGTAAAGACTTTTAAGACATCAGTTTGGTTTCCTACAAGATTTGGTTAGACTGAAATTGGGAAATCCAAGGGAAAGGAAGTGGGCCCATGGAGGAGGAAGGAATGGTGACCCAGTCTGTCAGAAAGCTTGAAATGGGGGTGGTTTTCATTTTTCCTTCAGATTCATGCTATATAGTCAGACTGCTACTAGTCATAAATGCAATTACAAGTGAGATGAGTATCTTGTAGACTTAATCAAGATCCAATGTTAGACTCTGGCACCCAATAATGAAGCAATTGAGTTGGGGTTGATTTGTCTCTGTGAAGTGTTGTGGATCATTTAGGTGATTGTGCGGGGTCCCTCCTTGATTGGGAAGATCAAGCTTGTCTTGTGCTTGTTGAAAACAAGCTCTCTGGTACTATTAGTAGTAGTAGCAGTCGCACTGTGACTAGTCTCATGTCTCATGGCCATCCTGTTTACTCTAGTAGTAGTACCATGGCAAATTCAAAACATTTTGGTGTCCAATAATTATTTTATTTTGAAGATTCCATGCCCAAAATAAAATATTTCAAATTATTCTCTAGTTTCCTTCACAGATTTTATTTTTCTTTGAATAATGTATATATATCATAGTACCTTTACCATTCTGGCAATAATTCAACTATTTTCACTAAATGCTGATTTCTTTCAAAATTAGCTGCCCACAATGCTGGAAGCTCTAGAAATTCTGTTGAAAGTGTCAGATTTGGAAATTCTCAACATTTCTGAAAATAATATAGTGAGTTTGAAGCTGCCAAGGTACTACTATGGTATTTGCCTCTAGTTATTTATTGCCTTCCAGTTCCTCCAATGCTTGTTGTCTGTCCCTTTGCCACAATTGGGCAAACACAAGTATGTAGTTTGGAGCTGTGTAGTTGGGACAGATGTGTTGCTTTCTTCTTTCCTCATCCTTGCCATGTGCATCACTAGTGCAATCCAAAGCTATGATGTGGTATTGGGGCTTGTGGTCGAATATGCTTGGAGCAAGGGCATAAAATTTTGAAGCCTAATTGTCCTTCATATGTAATGGGGTATAAATAGTGTTTTAGATAAATTCAAGATTCAAATAGTGTGAAATTGAGTTTGGACTAATGTTGGCAAGTTTAGGGCATTAGGCAAGTTTAAGTTTAGGTTTTTTTATTAGGTTTTAAAATATTTAGATCAAAGATTCAAAATTTGGCTGAAATTGGATTTAGATCCAGGTTATGCAACTACTCTCTTGTTGAAACTAAAACCCAAATTGAGACCGAACTAATGTCTCTTTTTGAAGAGGTCCAAGCTCTTTAAACGTATACGCACAAGTTATTTAAAAAGGGGAACAATTAAGCCTTGGTTTTTAAGCAAGTTATTAATTTTAATTGATTGTACAGTACAATTGATACATTTAAAAAATCTTGAGGATGATGTATTAGGTTCACAAAATTAATTTTATAAATGATGCTTAATATGAGTTGAGTGCATTGTAGATGGAACCAAACCTAGTCTTAAACTAAATTGAGTTCTAATTTTATTTTTTGAATTCTCCAAAATTGAAGGCTTATAAATGTTAAAGAATGTTCTCAAAATCACACTAAAGGCTTTCTCAAACTAAAAATTGGAAACAAAAGTTCCATTCAAAATCAAGAACGCAACACTAGTTTATGCTAGAAAAAAATATAACTTTCCTTGAATGGGTTATAATAATGGTTGACCCAAGCGGTGGCATTTAACTAATCCTCACTTTTTATTGTTCAAATGTGATGTTTATGGGTGGGGATGAGGAAATAATTTGCAATTTTTTTTTGGATGTGGTAGATATTAGTAGAAGCCCACATGTATCGGGAGAGGTGGATTTCCTCTAACTTAAACCTTTTATTTAATAGGCAAAAATAATGGTTTTAAAGGACACTAATCTAATAAAACTTTAATCCAAAGGGTTTTTTTTTTTTTCTTTCTTTCTTTCAAGGATGAAATAATAAAAGTCTGCATATATACATATATTTAGTGCAAATAGGATAACATTAATATACTTCACTTGAAGATATTTCTTTATGATTTGCTTCTAAAAGGCAAGTCTTGTCAAATCCTTCATTATGAATAGTAGGGTTGTTGAAACTTGACAATAAGATAATCACACCCACCACCAAACATAGGTCAATCTTCTTCATTGTTGTGTTTGTTTTCATTAATCTAAATGGCTATCGGTGCAGCAAGCAAAGTTCTACATAAACCTTTTGAAGTCCAAAAACAAAGGAACAATGTTTTAATTAATTAAAGCATTTTAATTTACTAAATGTTTGGTGACTGACCTATTTATCCTAGAGCTTTCAATAACCATTTTTCAAGAAAATAAATACATGTTCAAACTTTTCATGATAAACAAACATTAAACAAGTAGTGTTATTGATTGGATTTCTAATGTAATCAAGATATTTATAGTCTACACCCATGATGAAATTGGGCAAAACAATGATTTGGTTGCCTTAATTAAACAATATTTTGCATAGCCTCACTTAGAGAAACCTTTAAATGGGGAATAAGGGAGTTTCAACTATTTTGTGAATTTGGGGGGTTCAATCTCAAGGTATGGATCTAGAGTTTTACCTTTCATGTTACAAAATATATTCACCTACAAACTATAGGAATGCAAGTTCAAAACACAAACAAAATACAAAACAAACATGGTACCAAACTAATTTGTGTGCATGTTTCAAAATGTGTCTTGGTTAGTTTTGATCATGTTGGGTGTCGATTTAATATCACATGACAAGTGGCTTTTTTACCATTTCATGTCATTAGAGACAATTGAATCAATGACAAATTCTTGCCAACTTATTTTAAAACATGTGATAATGACAATGCATTGACAACTTTTTTTGATGCAAGCAAGTTGAACTTGTCCACCTCTTGTTTGTTTCTTATGTCCAACTTTTTTTCTATTACCTTTTTTGTGTTGTGTCTTCCATTCAGGTTTACAAATAACAATTCTACAAATGGGGGGGTGAAGGAGGGGGGGGGGGCGGTGGGTTGATCACATCTTATGTTACATCAAACCTTTTAAAGAATGTATATTACCTTGCCCTTGGATTGACTTCACCCACAAAGCCCCTTGCTTTCTATACTAGTTAGGAGAGACATTAAAAGCCAACTTTCTTACATATGGTCATGAGCTTTGTGTTTTGGCCATCAACTAGTTTGAGCTTTCTAATTCAACCATGGTCGGAGTAGGTGGTTTTCTTGCAACATTTTTTGAAGATTTTACTCACATTGAATGATGAACAAACACCAAGTTCTAGGCTTATGGATCTTATATGTGTGTGTGTGTGTGTGTGTGTGTGTGTGTGTGTGTGGTTGCATCAAGCTCAACCTTTTCATCAAGCAATGGAATGTGTATGTTGTTTGTCAATCAATTGATGTTTGTGATTTCAACAATGATAATTAGACTTGTGGGTCATTTGATATAAGAATCTAAATTTTCAATGTTGAGAACCTTTATTGTGTTGCTCACAATCAATGTTAAGACTACCTTGGTGCATAATAACTCATTTGAGTTCAAATATTGCACCTTAATGGCATGTGAGAGGTAGATTTATGCCCCTTGCATCATTTATTTGAAATGAGGTACCATTTTGAAAAGCAAACATGCCATTCCATTTTATTGTGGAAATCTTTATCATTTCAATGGTTTCAATCTCCTTAAGAATCACTTAAAAGAAACCCCTCATGAGGAGTTGCTAACATTGAATGTCTCATGCAAGTTAAACTTCAAATAATCTCAGAGGACTTGATGCTTAGGTCTACATATAATCAATCTATACTTATCATTATTTCCTAACTTGTTTTTTTTTTTTGCTTCATGAAACTCCATTAACAATTCACCTAGAAAAGTAAATTGAAGCTCCAAAAAATCATCCATTATAATTGAGTATTAGGTCTTTTCCCTTAAGGAGGAAGTGTTCCTATTTCGATGAATGGAGCATTCAAAGGAGAGGAGCTCATCATTTTGGTCCTTTTGGTAGCAAAATCAAATCTATGCATTTCTTTTAAGGCTAGTGGTGCATCAACGTTGTGCATGTGCTCAAAATGAATTTTGAACCATATTTTAGCACAACCATGCCCAAGTCCCTCCTCCTTCCCTCCAACTTCTATAAACAAGTTCATAAGAAGTTTTGGTGGAATGAGAGATGGAAAAAGGGTTTGTACTTCATTTGAACATAAAGATGAATCATTTGTGGAGGTAGAAATCCTAGGAGCAAACACTTTTGTTTATTGGAATAAAGGTTGCAAATTAGTGGAAATCGTGAGCTTACTCCTTGATTCACCAAGCTTGCTTCCACAAATTTCCTCTTTTGCCAACAATAACATCAACAATGTTTCAAGAGTTTGATTCCAAATTTTTTTGGCCACTCCACTCATTAGTTGCCTAATGTTTGAAGGTGGACAATTTTTGCTCTTCCCTTCCTTGCTTAACCCCAATAATGTTTGAGGTGGCTAGAAACATGCTAATTATGTGTTCACCGAGGGGTTCAACATTGAGCTTGGTTGAAGGAAAAAGGAAATTGAATAATCAAGTAGTGAAGCTGTGTTGATAGAAATTATTGCCATCTCCATTGTCATTATATGTAAGGATTCCGAGAAAAACACCATCATGTGTTTTACCCATGTTGTTTACTTCTTCCATCACCATTTCAACTTTTGTGCTCCTTGGTGGAACTTTCCAACTTGATTCTTAACCATGGTCCTTTGATTGCCATTGATAATATAAAAAAATCATGAACTCAAAATGCTATGTTCCTAGCATTTTTTATTCTCTCCATAAGGAAAAAATGACATCGTGAAAACTTGAGCTCATTATTTAAATCTAAAACAAGTGACAACACTATAAAATTAAACCAAAGCAAAAGAATGCCAAAAGGGAAACATGGAAAACATGCCCTCTTTCTTAATAGACATTCCAAACATTGAGTCTTTCCCCAAGTTTTATACCCCCCCTTAGAGGCTTATAACCTATTATTGTAGTTTCATCCATACCCTCAATTTGGGCTTGTAGTCCTGCTTATCACAACTTTTGTGGTGCTTCTCATCCTCACCCATAAACATGAAAAATGATATAACAAGCAATTTTTTTTAAAATAAAATTGTGACATAAATAGATTGGTGATCATCCTAGAGAAAACTTAGCCAAATTTGGATACAAGTTAGAGAGGAAAGTAAAAAAGAAAAGAATTGTGCTATATGTTAGTGACATGCTAGAACCTAATATTGTGTAAAAAAAAAGAACCATCATAATGTGACAATAATGTGCCATTTTTTTTATTTCAAATTTTTTTTTGTACCTACTACAAGTGTTTTTAAAATTTTATTAAAATGTCAAATTTTTCCAATTTTTTTTTTGAACATAAGGTGAAATATTATATAAATTCAATAATCTAGGCCAATTATTTAATCGATCAATCAATAGTAGTCATTTTATTGTACAATTATTTTTTACAAACATTCAATCATGTGTAGATCTATTGGCCCAAACTAACATTTAAATGTTGTACTACATCCAAAATATAATGTCCAAGTCCATAATGAAATTGGATTAAACACTAATTTGGGCTTTCAAAGGTTAATTAGTTCAAAATTTAATGTGTTATTTGGGAATCCTATATATATAGGTTTCTATTTCCTCCACATGGGCTCCATCTATATGAACTTCCCACACACATAGCTTTGGTGTGATAGCCACAAAGGCATTGAATTTCTTTATTCATTAGTCGTATGTAAAAACTTTGAGGAATTAAGAGGCTTGGTCAAAATATCAACACGCTAACTAAAAGAGGGGAAAATTGCATTAGAATAAGTTTTTTTGACGAGTTGTTAAACAAATTGGACATTGATAGAAAAATATTGGGTCCAATTACAAAAAATAGGATTTTTGGTCAATTTAATTGTACTTTGATTGTCACATAAGAAAGAAATTAGGGAAAGGAGTATGATAATTAAGTTGACACAAAAAGTTTTGTAACCATAACTTTCTTTGGTTGTTTCCATAAGAGTTTAAAACTTAGATCCAGTGGAGGATAAAACAATAACATTTTATTTCCTTCTCATCCAAGTTATTGGGGTGGAACCTAAGCTAAACCCCTTGTAAATTTCCTTATGTACACGTCCCTAATTTAGTAATCATTTGAAAAATTAGACAAAGAAGGAATGATTCATCTTTTGTAAAAAAGACTTAACATGAATCTACCTTTGAAATATTGTAAAACAAACTTAACTTATAGATGAAGCTCCCAAGGTTGTTTCATGAATATACTAACCAAATCTATTACTTAACAAATATTTGGACATGTGTTGGTTGGTAAGAATAAAAAAGATTTTCCACTATAGATATGTAATTTTAAACATTAATTAAAAGGTGAAAATCCTTTAAAGTCTACCACATAGGACAAAAAGGACCTAGTCCTTACTGTAATCCTTTTTTACCCTATATTTTGATCCCCCTAAAAAATAATAAATCAAAAGTTGTCAAAATTTTTAGAAGGACTATATTTTAGACTATTACAATTTTAAATTCCATCATAATCATCCATAAATGTGTCTTTGCATGGTAAAAAAGGACTAGGTAAAAAAGACAAAAAAAAGATGACATTGTGACAATAATTTGGTACACCTTAAAAAATTTGCACGCTAAAGGAGTTGCAATGTTTGCTTGAAGTTTGATTGCTTCATTCAAGGGAGTAGAAGAAGGGTTATAGTCTAATATTGTTGAATTTTTCAAAATACTCAAGTATTAAGTAGTTTGATGAATGAAAACGCTTGTGGGGTTTTTTGTTCAATCTCAAGACTAAGGTATTTTGAAGCATTGCCTAAGTCTATCATTTCATACTTTTGTGTTGATTGGGTTTTGAACTAGGATATTTTCTAGTGATGGTCATTAGTGATGAACAAATCATCTACATATAAAACTAAAATCAAAATTTTATTGTTAGTTTTCAAGTAGTAAAGATATCTTGATTGACACTATTGACAAAACCTTGAAATAAAATGTAAGTATCTATCCCATCATACCAAGCTTTAGGGACTTGTTTCAATCCATATGAAACACAATGTAATTTGCACACTTTCTTTTTTTGGCCTAGTTTAACAAATTTAAGAGGTTGTTTAAAAGGTAAATAAGATCATGAAACTTTCCATTTAAAAAAGTTATTTTGACATTCATATGGTGAATGGTCCAACCTTGCATTCCAATTAGGTTGATGATTATTTTAATTGTTGTCCACTTTGTTATTAAGGAAAAGGTCTTATTGTAATAAAAACCAAATCCCTATTCAAAATCTCAAACCATTAATTAGGCTTTGTATTCCTTATTGTTGTTGGCATCTTGTTTGATTTTGTACACCCGTTTCATTGATATTGACTTATGACCTTAAGGTAAATAAAACAGGGTCCAAGTGTTGTTTTTATTGATGGATTTTATTTCTTATTTCATTGATATTTGCCAATTATGATTTTTTTTGGCTTTGAAAAATTCGACATATGTGCCATGATTATCCAAATTATACACATAATCTTTTAGTTTCAAAGATTTGGACCAAACACAAATGGAAGAATTGATGAGATGTTGGTTTACAGGTTGTAATATGATATTAGTTGGATTTGTTAGATTGTGATATGGAAAGACAAAAGGAAGTTAACTTGGATTAGGACTGTTGTTTTGAACTTCCATTGGCTCACCTTGTTGAGTTTGCAATTATTGATCCTTAAGGGCTGGAAATTGTAGGTGAATGTTGACATTTTTAATTGGTGGGGAGTTTTTTTAATTGGAACATCTCCTAATAATTCCTTTGCTACAATGTCCTTAGAAATAATAATATTTTTAAAAGTAGGAATATAACACATGCATGCTTCATCCATGCCTGTTAAAATCCCTTCCATGGATTTGTCTACTAACTTGTCCTTGTTTTTCTTAACAACATGAACTTGTGTTATTGTCCCATAGACCTTTATATTTGAAAGGTTTGGTTTTGTTCTTGTACATGGTTTCTTTAGGAGATTTCAAGCTTAAAGCTTTTTGTTGGTTGTTTGCTATAAGGAAACATGTAATATGGATCAATTCAACCCATTCAAATTTTGGTAAATTTCCTTCGACATCTAAGCATTGTGTTATTTTCAATAAGGATTTTTTCCCCCTTTCAACCAACCCATTCTATTATGGTGTGCACGATTGATTAAATTCCCTTTTGATTCCAACTCACATGCACAAATCAAAGAAGGCATATGAAGAGCATTCTTTTTCATATCTTATTTGAGGACTTTGAATTGTTTTCCAATTTCCTTTTTTACAAAATTTTTGAATGTTTTGAAGGTCTTTAGAGTTGACTCTTGTACCTCAAAAAGAACACCCAAGTTTTCTTTAAATAATCATATGTGAAAGTTATGAAGTAATGAGCCCCCCCTACAAATTAAACTGTGAATCGTCCACAAATATCACTATGGACAAGATCTAAGATTCCATTTGCCTTTGTAGTTTTTCGTTTGGGGTATTTTTTTTCATGTTTAGTTTTCGTTTGAGGCAAACTTTACAAATTTTGTTTAATTTGGGCAATTTGGGGATCACAAAGGCATTTTTTTTCAAAGTATATTGATATAGAGTGTTAAAATGTAGATGTGGGTCGAAACTCAATCAAAGGAGCCACAAAGGGCGTTGGATGCTAGATTCTATCATAAAAAATTAAAGATTTTTTTTTTTGGCCATTTGAAACCATGGTAATAATGGCACATTTTTTTTTAAAGACACATCAATGTCAAGAAACTCGAATTAAAATTCCATTTGACCAATTTTAGATTTTGATTTAACCAAGGATTTTTGAAAGTGAAAATTTTTGTTATTAAAAAAGGACATTTTTACAAAGGATTATCAAAGGATTCATATAATAAAATTAAGTTGATGGTAAAAAATAAGAGATGGTAAAATCTATTAGACACACTACAAAATCATTCAAATTTCAAAAATGTGGAATTTTAAAGCTTTGAAAATTCAAAGTATATAAACTTGAAAATTGAAAATTTCAAAACTTCAAGAGTGTTTTACCACATATAAATGGGGTATATTGTACATGATGTATTGAAAAAAGTTGTAGTTTATATTACATTAAATTCAACTTTTAGAAATTAACATTTTTTGGTATGATTTCAAATTATCATCATTTTTCAAAATGAAACACAAAATATGCAAGGAATCTATACATTTTTACATATTCATATTTTTTTCAAAAATGATTAAGAATTTTTTCTTTGACTTATAGGGGCAATTCCAATCATTTTTTAATAACAAGTTGCATACAAAATCATTCAAAAATTCATTCATATGAAAAAGTTATTTTGGGAAAAAAGGACATGTAGGACTAATGTAAAGTAATCCTTGTGGCTCCTTTGAGTGCGTTTCGACCCATGTAACAATCTCCTATGTTAAAGAATATATTTGTCATGGGATAATGATAGATCTCCAATAATAAGGTTGACTTTAGATGTGCTAAGGTTTTAACTTATAGTTTGTAAAGGCCTTTTCCCTTCATTATGGTCCTTTTTGATATAACTTCTCTTGTTTTAATATTGTGTATAAATATAGACATTGGGTAAGAACTTTATTATGTACCTTGCATTTACAATAACACCAACAAAAAAATGATTTTTTTTTGAGGTTATAAGGCATGTACAAAACATTTTTAATGGATTTTATTTCATTATATTTCAATTTGGCCAACACAATGCTTCCCCCGTCTATGAGATGAGTTTCTCCCCTTGCAATAATGGTTGAAAATTGTCTTGGAACACCATTAAGAGAACTTAACAAGTCTTTGTTGCATGTCACATGTTTTGTTGATGGAAAGTCAAAATACCAAGTTGGTTATTCATCTTTGATTTCTACTAGATTTGTTTCTGGGCCTATGTTCTTTCATCCTCCTTTGAACTTTCTTCAATTTTTGCTTGATCTTTTGTCTTGCTATGTGATTTTGTGCAATTTGTTTAATGTTTACTTGATGAGTTTTGAAGCTTGTTGTTAAAATCCCCAGTCTTAAACATAATTTTTTGAGCTTCACACTCACATTCCTAATGGCCTTTTAACTCCAAAGTAGTGGCAAGTCCTTATTTTGTGGTGTTGTTTGTTGGTATGTTCCTTTGTCTTTTTGTTTTGGTCCCTTTTAGATCATTTGAATGGGCTCCAATTGTTTGATTGCTTATAGCTTCTTTTGGGAGTTGTCCTTCCTTCTCCTTACTTTGAGAAAGTTTGTGGGAATGCTTTTCTCTCTGGTGAACATGGCTTTTTCATTAGAGTTTCCATTTGATTTCATTTGCAATTTTTCATTGATGAGTATGGCCTCTAATTCCTCAAACCTAGAAATGTTTTCCTTGCTTGTGAAAATCTTGGCCAAAACATTGAACTATTTGGGAAAAGAATTGAAATAAGCAAAATAACTGTTTTTGTGAATATTAAAGTCTATTCCTTGCAATGGTTAAAATTTTTTTTGATTTCTTTAAGGTATTTGTCCATGCTTGAGTTTTCATCTTTCTTCATTAGAATTAACTTCTTAAAAAACAATAGTTTTCTAAACCCACTATTTCCTTCATACTTTTCATTTACATATTGCTAACACTCATAGGGAACAATAAAGTTCTTGCTAAATGGAATGACAACATCATTAACTAATAGATTGATAACATTGAAAATTTTGTCTCACAACTTTCCTTCTATCATATAGTTTCCATGAGTTGTGTCCAAAGTCCTTCATTTTGAAGAAGGTTCATCATTTTGAATGACCACACTCCATAATTAGTTCTACCCTCTAGCCAATTAGTGTTTGGCATGCTAATATCAATATTCCCCAACAAAATACAACTCTAACTTGGGATTGGATGATTTTGGGCTCTCTTGGTTTGTTATAAGCGAATTGTCTCCTTAATTTTCATGCACTCTTAGCCATTGCTTGAATTCCTAATCTTCTTGACCTCCTTGAACTTGAGAAATCTAAGTTGAATTTCTTAAGTGAAAGGAGTCTATTGATGGAAGAAAAGAAATGACTGAAAAGGAGTAGCAATTAAGGAGAAGATGCAAAACATATGAATAAGGAAGAAATTGAAATTTCTCCTATCTTTGATGTAGTTGAAAAACACAAGAACATAAGAATCAAAAAACCAAAAACCTACTTTGATACAATATAGAAATTAGCTTTATTCAAGCAACAAATCTTTTATTGATAATGGATCAATGCTTCATACTTTCATATATACAAGAAAGATAACAACCTAACTAATTAACCTCTAACAATAATATGAATGAATGAATGAATGAATGAATGAACAAATAAACCTAATGAATGAAAGAGGTGTGGTGAAGATTTATGGGATGAAACCTTGATGATTATAAGGCCATGTTGTCAATTGCTGAAACAGAAAACGATAGGGTAGTGGGTAGTTGATGGTAAGTTGAAGACATTCATCTTTCTATTTTTTTCTCATTTGTTTGTATGGAAGTTATGGCCACTTTCTATGTTCAATTTCGATGACACTTGCTTGCTATTGGTTGGGGGCATTTCTAGTGGTGGTGCTGGTTTTGCAAGGATGCTTTTATGGATGTAGGAACAAAGGAGTTGAAGAATAAAAAGAGGTGTTGTTTGAAGGCCAAAGGGGAGGGGGGGAAAGCTCAGAAAATCTATAAAAAAGATAAATGATGTTTGGTGTAGTCGAGGAGGCATTGGTTGTGTGTTAGTTTTTTGTAGTGTAGGTTCTTGCTATTTGAAGCGAAGACATTTCTGCTACGCCTTGCATTTTAGTAGGCAAAACTTGTTCATGTTGTTTTTTTCTAGAAGTTGATGATCGAGATGTGATGATGAATCAAGAGATTTCAAGAGCAACTTAATGGATTCTCAATGTACCTCGTCATTTTTTGTTTTGTCAAGTCTTTGAATGTGGATCATGGTCTTGTAAGAGAAAACCCATGAATCAGGAACTCCGAAAGGAATGTTGTTTTGGGAATTCATAGTGTCATTGCAATGGGCTGTTGATGGGCAACATTTCTTTTTGTCAAACTCATGAGTCATATCATGTTCTACATGTATTTGTGCTCCAAGATCTGTGTGCCTTTGGGAATTTGTTGGTTGTGCGTCAATCCAAGTTGTTTCACTCCAATGTTGATGTTGTGTGGGATGTTGGGACTAAGTGCTTTTGTGTTTTTTATGTGGGTTCTAGGGAAGATGTCTATGTTGAAGGGAGTCCTCTAGTCAGTTACATTGAGAACAACCTAAAACAGCCAGTGGTGCTCATGAGAATGAGATCAAAACGATTTGACCTTGAAAGACTTGTAGTTTTTGATTAGATTGTCTTGTAGTCGATAGCATTGGTTGTTAGAATTTCTCTCCGTGACCTTACCCAATAAAGGTGAATGTTGTTGGTTGTATGTTAATTAATGGGATGTTGATTTGACATTTAGGGCTTCCATGTATGTATCCGAGTTTTTTGTTACAATGGAACCACGTGTCCTCGTGAATGAAAGTATAGAGCTATTGAGAGCATGATGATAATTTTGAACAACACAAATCAAAAACATGTCTAGAATTGCTTTGCAAATCTTGCCTCAAGTGAACTAGCACTTGAATGTTGTGATAGGCTCTCATCATCGGTTCGTGAGAATTCAAGGTGACTGATGAAAGTGATGATTAGAGAGAAATTATTTTGATCTCTGCATGTCTTCTGCATGTGGCCCACAATTTGCATGCAAAAGCTGTGCAAAGTGGATAGAGTAATTGAAGTGAAATTGTTGGGAAGAAATTCAGATTATTGAGGAAGAGCATTCTACCACAAGGCTCTGGCACATTACTAAGAATTCGTGAACTACATACATATTCCAATGCACTTTTCACATGAGATCTTACTTTTCATGGCACCTTGCATGTATTTTGATGCACATGAATCCTGTGAGAATTTGAAATTTTTTCAAGAAAATGAAAACCACATAGTTGATCTGCTCTATTTCTCAATTCTATTCACCTCTCCTAATCTGCATACATCCGAAGAATTTGTTATTTTCCAGTCTCATGACATTTGTTTGATGGGAAGCTCTACTGACACAACAGCTTTTTGTTGAAGAACAATAAGTGAACAACCTGTGAGAACCATTTCTTGGCTCTCAAGCAGACAAAGTTCAAATGGTATCCAGTTTGCATGCATCCAGTAAGGCTAAGATGAAAACCCATAACATTGAAGTAACTGGCTTTCTAGTCAATCCAACTCTAGAAGATAAATAATCCACCTCTACAAACGCTTCAGATAACACATGCATCACAGGCCCTGTTATTCCTGACCTCAATTTTCCTTTACCATGCAGTCCAGATTATTGCTGTACACATCCTGCTAAATGTGGAATACATGGTTTTGGTTCTGTGTAGCCAACACCTGAGGACATTGAAGCACATATATTCGTGTTTCAGCATATAATTCAGATATGCCTGCCAAACCTCATTGAAAATAGAGGTACCAAATAGTGCAGCAGCGCCATTAAGCATTATGCTAGCTGTACCTGCACCAAGTCTGCAAAATACCTTCGTTTTGGTGAGATATTGCCTGTTTAAGCAGAAAGTGCACATGATTTCAAAATTACATTGTATTCATAAGGATCACCCATATCACTCAATGGCCTCAATAATTTTCCACTGTTCAACCTCAAGAGTGAAGATTGGGAAAACAGCAGAAACAATAATATGGAAAATACTTACATGGCAGGAAGAAGAGTGCAGAAGAGGGATGAGTGAATGTCTATGTGCTCTCATTTTGCACGCTATTAAGCAAGTGTCGAAGAAGTGGCATTGCCTCAATGACCTACAAAAGAAAATCAGGAATAGGAGGCACAGAGTCCGCTTGTGTTGGAACAGAGCTTCTTGCATGATGTTGATTTTGTCGATGAGAATGCCGCTGTTTCTGTTGTTTCTTTTTCCATCTCGCATTCTCCTTCAGTTCAAATGTACCTTCCCTTTCATTTTCACTGTTGCTTGACAGCCCATCCTCCAAAACCATTATTTCATGCTTTGAAGGCCTGTATTTGTTCCGTCCTTGCTCTTTACGGCTGACATCTGAATTCTGTTTTTTTCCTTCATGGACTTCTTCTCTGATTCTCTGTCCTACTAATGTTTTATCTGGTTGAGAAGGGCCACTTCCGTCATGCTTGCTTCCATTCTCAGGGTGCTTTGTTGAATGCTGACCATGCCGATGCCGTCTTGAAGAGTGGCCACGATGGGCACCTTCAAGCCCATTGGCATCAACTCGCTGCTTGGATTCATCAGTGGCAAGTGCATCACGAATTGCACTGGCCAAGAACTCATCTTTAAGGCCCTTCTTCTTGGCATGTGCAGACAACTCAGGCATGTCATCCTCATCATCAAGTTTTACCACCACAGGTCGGCGTGCCTTTGTCTGCCGAGGCTTGGTCCAGAGCTGAGAACTTTCACCTAGCATTGATGAATCAAGGGAAGTAGATGGAGCAGCAGCCTCAGGTGTGGTAGGGGTATTTGCTGATGAAAAGTGAGGGGGTGGATAATCCCTGGAGATAGCATCAGTGGGCAGGTAGTAGTTCTCATGGCGATGCCTGTGCTGAGCCAAGAGTGCAGCACTTGCATCAGCAAGAGAGGGATCATCATTGCTCTGCTGTGTGAAAGCAAAACCAGCATCCCACTCACGATATACACTAGTGGGCCTCTTTTCTCCGGCCTCCAGTAGTATTTCATCATAATCTCCAATGGGGCCCAAGGCATCCAAATTATCTTCTACATCAAGACCTTCAGGCACCACAACACGGCCCTGTGCATGCACAGAAACTGGCCCCAACTCAATACCAAATACTTCATTAAGGGCTTCCAAGGCTCCAAAGCCTTCATCTCTCCGTCTCTCCCCATCTTCAGAATTTGTCGGCTTCTCAAGAGCCTGCAACAACCCCAGTAAATTGCAAGCCCGCTCTTGTACTTCCATGTTCACACTGTTGACCAAAGGAGTCACATTACTGGTTATGAGAACCACAGCTGCTTCCAAGGACCCCCCTCCTAAAAACTGTGAACTCCTGTGCTCATTGTTCTGTTGCCCTAAACTGGAGTCTTGGTAACAAGCAGTTGCAATGAAGACAAAGACCTTAAGTACTGCCTGGAGGTAGACAGCATGGATTGCCATGGGCAGCAGCCGAGTGCCTGGTTGAAGCAGAGCCTCAAGAATCTCAAATGCACCTAGTGGTGCCAATGCCACATACTCGCCAGCCACCCATGCAGCTGCACAAAGAACACCTTGCAGTGGCACACAGGCCAAAAGTGCTGGATCCACAAGAAGGTCCCGTGCAACTTTCACTACCTCTCTCCTTACTGATTCCACTCTCAATGCTATATCCATGAGCTGTCGACCCACCTCCTCACCATGCTCACAAAATGGAATATGTGCAATCTGTGCCAGTACTGACACATACCAGGGGAAGTCTGAAATCATTTCATAGCATGCACGACTACAGATGGAGAGAATGGACAAGATAAGTTGGTTACAGAAAATTGGATCCATGGAGCGAACATACTGCAATAGTACCTGCAAAAGGCAATTGATCCATGATTCCATAAGTACTGCAAATACTTCATGTCTGTATTGACAGTAATTGCTCTAATCCACAAAACATGGCATGCATTGATGTTGGTGCCCTCTTCACATGGAAAGCTTAAAAGGTTAGCAGCACTAAATCAACTACATCTGTCACACTAGAATTTGAGAAATGTCAATCCTGGCAATATCAGAGTTCCAGCAAATTGGCAGCAAGTTGGCATTATGGAAGGCCTGCAAATCAACCATGGCCTGCTGGAATTTTGGTTGTCCAAAACACATACAGAATGCCATCACAAATACAAATGAGATCAGATGCCAGGTTTGATGCCCTGATCCAGACCTAGTAAACTCTCTCTGATGCTAGGTTTGATGCCCTGATAGACTCTCTTTGCCTATCCTACATGGAGAGCAGACAAGTAAAATTCCTCTGAGGATATGGATATGACACACATCAGGGCAGCAACAGGATCTTCAGAGATGGAATACTGTAGAAGCATCTCCTGCAGGTCCATTGTAAACTTCCTTGGGGCTGGAGCAATTGGTCTCACTAAAGAATCAGCAACATATATCACACGGAGAAGGAATTCTTTGATCTGAGGAAGAAAGTACTGACCTGCACTGTCTCTGTGACATTGCTCTCAGAAATCATACCCATGATCAGCACCAGTGACTGCCTCTGTATGCTGGGATCCCCATCGTTGAGGCACTGCACAATGATATCCTTGTTGTCAGCTACTGCCCATGGATGCACAGGCATGAGTGCTGCGAGAGCTTGCAATCCTAGGTACTTAAGATTGGGATCTCCTTGTGCCATGATCTCCTTCAGTTTCTCCACGGCCAGTTTCACTGCTCCTGCATGATCCGTCAACCCTAATGTGACGGTGCGAATGCACTCAACCAACAGCGACTTTGCCATTGTCTTATTCATCTGCTCGCATAATAGCCCTGCAATCTTGCGACCCAGTCGAGGCTCCAGTGGAGTCAGTGCTCCGAAAATCTTCACCAGCTTGATCGACAGCCAATTGCTGGTCGAGCTTTCCAAAAGCCTGTAGAACTCGGGGGCCAGAGGAAGATAGGATCTGGGATCTCTGAGAGTCAGCTCACACAGCACACTCACTGCAGCACTCACAACTTGAGGATCCGGATCATCCATCTTCTCCACAAGCCGCTTGAACGCAACCCTAATTGCGTCAGGGTACTTGGAAAAGACCCGCAGCAGTGCGAGCGTAGCCTTCTTTCGTACGAAAGTCCGGCCGCTAGTCATCATGGTAAAAATCTCCTGTGTCAAGGCACTGGCAAGATCTCTGTTGGCGATCCGCGACAAGCATTCAATGGCCATACCTGTCTCATACTCATTCTTGCTTCCCATATCTTTTCTCAACAAATTGGTGGTCAACACCAACACGTCCGTCTCCTCATGGAAACTCTGGGAAGCAGCCAGATACCCTATTTTCTTGTACGCGAACTTGGGCATCGTCATGACCTGGACGACATGAAACGAAGCCCACTCCATATCCGATCCTTGCAACATATGGAGATACGTGAGCTTTTGCAATGCAACTACCTTGGTTGCCGCATCTGTGGAATTGATTTCCTTCTTCACCTCGTCCAATACCTTGGCCAGGTAACGGGACTCGCCGATCATCTGCAGCCGTAACCCTTTTACCAAATCATCCAAGCTCCGCTGAAACAACGATTCCATGATGGAACTCGCCATTTCTACTCCTAATTAAGCTCCACTTACCCCCTTTCCGCCCCACACATACACCAAACTCGCACTCTCCCGGATGCCTTACTACCACCACCCACCACAAAACCTCTCACATACTTCTCCAATTTCGACACCATCAACAAACAAAACAAAACGAGTTTCAGCTAACCCTAGATTCACACTCTTTTCCATAACCCACCATCAGCTACTAGCTCTTCTGCGCGTATGTTTTGTGTCTGTCTGTTTGTCTTCTGTGTGATCTTCTGTGGGTCTTCTCTTGTTGTCTCCCTTCGTCTGAGCTTGCAAAATACGCACAGAAGCACGCAAACGGAATTGGGTTCTTCTCCCACAACAATGCAAACACCTTTGTTGCTTGCAAATCATTTCGTCTTATCCGCCAACGAACGAAGGACGACAGAGAGTTCCTGAGGACAACAGAGTTCCTGCGGACGAACAGAGTTCCGCGAACGAAGGAAAACAGCGTTCCTGAGGACGAACAGAGTTCCGCGAACGAAGGAAAACAGCGTTCCTGAGGACGAACAGAGTTCCGCGAGCGAGGGAAAACAGCGTTCCTGACGACGAACAGAGTTCCGCGAACGGAGGAAAACAGCGTTCCTGAAGACGAACAGAGTTCTGGGAACGAAGAACAACAGGGTTCGTGCGGACGAACAGAGTTTTGGAATTACCGTAGATGGAAAACTGAACGTGAGTTTCTTTTTGTTCTTTGGACAAAAGATATGGGAAAAAATGTGGTGCTATTGGGAACATTTCGAGAAACACAATGGGAACTTGTGAGGGACAAGGGTGAAACCTGTTGAGGACTCGAGGAACGTATTGGAAACGTCATTGGGAACAAAATGAGAACAGAATGGGAACAAAAAAATCTAAGAAAACGGGAACCCCACGGCAGCGACACTGAGTGTGGTTGGGTTCATGGACAAGACCAGAGTAGGGTTAGGGTTTCTGGTCCAGAAGAGGACTGTGAAAAGAATTCTTATTTAATTTCTTATTAAATATAATTATATTTAAATATATATAATTTAAATTTTAATTATATTTAATTATATTAAATATTTAATTTAATTTTAAATATAATTTAATTTTGACAAAATTAAATATATTGACAAAATTTAAATTCTTCGTGGAACTATGGAATGAGGCGTGGAAGAGATCGTGCAAGAAGACTGGACAATTGTGCGAACTCGGAGAACATGTTGCGAACTCGGAGAACATGTATATCGAACCTACCTGTATCATCTACCTACCTAAGTAAGTCACCAAGTGCAGTACCTGTTTATCTACCTACATGGTAGCCACTTACATTGACTACCTTCTTACCTATGATTACTTACCCACGTAGGTAGGTAGGTAGGTAGGTAATGTGAGGTGAGAGTAGGAGAATGTACCACATAGGGTTAAACCAAGGTGGAACGCTGGTAACTCATTGTGGATGAACCACAAGCGAGTTGTGGATGAACTATCGCTTTTGGTTCATCCACAACTGAGTCATTATGGGGTTTGCAGAATTCCTCGTAAGTGGGCTATTCTTAAATAGCGGGCATTGATTCGGAACGGGCGAGGCTGCCCGGCGTTGTCGTTGTTGTCGCCCGTTTTCGCTCTGCACGAGACGCGAGACGCGGCCCGGTTGTTGCTGGCCGTTCTCTCTCTCCCTCTCGCGCTCTGATCACGAGTATAAGAGGGCGGAGGCGACGCAAAGCTTTTTGTGGGCGAGCTTTCAGATTCTGCGAGATTTGGATTGTAATTGGAGAAGAGGATCCATCGCAAGCAAGCGCTTTGCAAGGTTTGGTGGGAATTCCGTGTTTTTTTTTTCCTGATCGTGGGTTTGTTTGTGGGGCTAGCCGGAGAGGAGAAGAATGCCAGGACTAGAGATAGATCAGCGCCGTGCTCCGCGAAGAGGAAGCAAAATGGGGTGGTATTATATTACTGCCGGAAGCTGGCTGCAGCTGCTCATGATGTGCTGCTGCACTTTTATAGCTCTATTTCCTGTCTTCATCGTTGCTCGATTCATTCCTGCTGCTCAAGGTATTTATTTCTTCTCTGTTCTGATCTCCTCTAGTAGATTTTGTTAGACGGAGTTATCCCTCTAAAATGAAGTAGTAGTAGCTGTATCCCCGCTGCTGCAAGTTTCTTATGAACCGCAAGCTAATCTCCATCATAAACTCCATCTATAACATATTTCAATCGTAGACTGTATGACCTCGGATAGACCAGTGAT
>Ga0209611_10005634_pt1 | contig 20865 bp, 5 predicted proteins | sample S1TSphgellanicum_3_FD_187693 | JGI IMG/M metagenome (GOLD analysis project Ga0209611, IMG submission 187693) | Host-associated microbial communities from peat moss isolated from Minnesota, USA - S1T2_Fc - Sphagnum magellanicum MG (SPAdes) (version 2) | ecosystem: Host-associated > Plants > Peat...
GATTTTCATATGTAATTTTGTACCTTAACTCACCTCCAATTTATTTTTTTAAATGGTGCCAATTTTGTGTGATGTAGTTGGAGTGCCAATCATCCATAATAAAATTTAGCCAAATTAAGAAACAAGAACTTAATACAAAATTCTAGCAATTGTTTTTGTTAATTTCAAAACTTGGCAATTAGAAAACCCAAAAAAAGCTTTTTTCACCATTTAAAAAAAAATTGCAAGCTTGCAAAATTTCACCCAAAAAAACTAGGTGAACCTTTCAACCCTAAGGTCCACACAAGTTACAAACAAGCCACCTAGGCCTAGGGCCCCACTAGTGGGTGGAGGCACCTATGAATTAGTCAAGATATCAAGTTATATTTATATGACAAGCCCTGTGATCTTGTGTCTTTCATTAATCAAAAGGTATGGGTATCATGTTGGTTATCTTTTATTTGGTAACATTTCATTTTTGATATTTATTGCTTGTGTTGTTGCATTTAGTAGAATTTAAATAATAATATTAGCTAAAGATTTACTATTACATCCTTATGGGTCTCAAGTATTGCAACATTGCATATAGCATCATGATTGCACAAATGGATTTCATTTTTAATTTTATAGTTCTTCCCACAATTACAATAGAAAAAGTGTTTTTCTAAGTATGTGGATAAAAGAAGGATTTTGTATTGAAATTAAAGGAATCGAAGATGGATTTCTTGGTTTGTGATTTCTAGTTTTTTTTTCAAATTTTTTAAGTGTTTAAACAAGCATGGAGACTAGTTTGTTGATGACAATAATGTGTTATAATCTCTATGTGAAAGATCATTTCATAATTACAACCAATTTGACATGCATTAAGCATAATCTAGTGTTACATTTTATCTCATCTAAGAACTATAAATACAATCATGACTAGATAACCAAGTGAAAATTCCTATACTACTTAAGAAATGAAAGACACAAAATAGATACAAACAAAAATTGCCATCTACATTGTTATTACTTGCAATTTTGATATTGTATTGCAATCTTACTATAATGAGAATATGAAAAAAAAAAAAAACTCAAAATATTGGGTACACACATTCACACCTTCAATAAATTTTTCATTTCAAACCAAACAAGTCCAAAACTATAGAGGGGTTTTAGTCATTGGAATAACAATTGTTACAAAAGGTACAAAAGTTCAACAAATTTAAATAATCTCTTGAAGGGTATTCAAAAAAAGTTTAAATACAATAAAAAGGTGGTAAGGATGACCAATGAAGCAAGTGTCATTCATAAGGATGAAAAAAAATGTAAGTAAAGAAAAGGATCCAACATTAGAGTAATTAAAAAAGAATTGGCAATAACAATTATGAATCTCAAGTAAAATTAACATGATTAGACCAATAAACAAATGTTAAAAGAATCTTCACAAGCTTATGGGTGAATTAAAAAAGGAGTATGCAAAAGAATGTCAAGAGTATGACTCTAGGATCTTTATCCTTAATATCAACTTGGAGTGAGAATGTAAGAACGAGATCAAAATATGATATTTAAATTGACAATTCTATGAGTTACATGGACATGGAATACTTGCAACTAAATGCCAAAGTCATCTTACATGAATATTATCACTTCCAACATATGAAGAAATGTAATTCAAGTATGTTTTCAAAGTTAGATTAGTTAATTAGCAAATTAAGATTGGGCCTGTTCAAAGTTGGGGTTCTAAAAAAATGAAAAAAGATTGTAAGATTTTGATAAGGTTACTTTTTGCAAGTAATATTTATTTGATAAAAAATTAAATGAGAAAATTTAATATTTTAATTTAATATAATTCATGTGATAGTGGTGATTTTTTATATGCATACATAATTGTGTTTCAATATTTTGATTTATAATTAAAAACATAAAAAAATACCAATTTTTTTTTCAAAATGAGTTTTAATGCTCAATCAAACATGTTTTTTGACAAGATTATTTCTTACATGTGACTTACGCCTAAAGCTAAACATTTTGAACCCATTTGACATTTTTTTTTGCTAAATATTTTTTTAAATGAATCATTTGCCTTGTAGCTTGTTCTTTCAAAGTTTTAAAACTTTGAAATTTTTGTATGATTTGGTTTTTTATCAAGTTCATCCAATGAACATGTATTTTCATAAAAGAGGACATGTTTTTATTATACAAAAAGTTTGAAATCAATTATATGATTTTATGTATTCTTTTTTATTACTTTTTTTAAAAGTGCAATTTAAACATTTGATATAGTAGTTTTAAGGACTCAAAATGAGATTTACATAATGTTTAAATTATTTTAAAATATTTTTATTGATTGAACAAAAGCATCACTTTATCTATTAGCATACAACAATTCATAACAACTATAGTAATTCACACTAAACAAAAATCCAAAGTTGTCATTGGCAATCTTTTAAAAATAGGTCATTCCTTACTCGTACCTCAATGGACCTGACTAATAAGCAACATCAAAAATGAAAAAATTGAAAGAATATATATGATTATTGTCAAGGATGCATTCATATAGTATTGGGCAAATGAAACCATATATAAATTACATCTCCAAACTTTCCAAATCACCTACCTTGAATTTGAATTTATCCCACATGCTATTGTACCAATGCCATTTTTTGCAAGGTGGTCATTACCTTTGAAGAGGATACTTAGGAAATAGAAGGTGTGAGAAAAAAAGGAAGGACAAGAAGGAAGGGATTAGAGAAGTGGGAGTAAGAGTGTCATTGTGTTGCATGTGTTCAAAGCTTTAACTCTACAATAAAGAAAGATATGGACATTTTCATTACGAAATGACAAACTTTGATATAGATTGTGTTGTGTGTAAAAGATTAAGAGGAAGAATATGAATTGGACAAAAAATTTGAGAAGGACCTTGGATTGAGAAAAAACATGGATAAATGTTGGAAGAGGCAAAGTATTAAAAAGAATACAAAGCAAAATGATGGATAATTGAGCAACCCATTTGACAACCCTATAAGTAGATTTAAGATCCTTCCACTCTTAAGGAGTAGGCATAATATTCCTCCTTCACCTAGTGATCTAGGTATTTTTAGGTTCATCGTAACCTTCACCTCCATGGGTAAAGCCCACAGGAGCAGGACATTCCCAAAATGCTGGGCCAGACTTGACTAGTGCCTCATCCTAGGCCCCTTACTTAGGGAATCCCCCACCCTGGGGCTTTACACTAGGCAAAATTTTTAAAATTTAATTCTATGCGCGATGGCATAGGTGAATGCCATAACACTTTAAAAAGTCCTCACTCCTTACACAACTGGTGATCAAAACCTTGTCTATGGACTCCTTCACATGACAAATTGCTGGATTTGATCACCGCCAGATTGAAATCAAACATACTGAAATGCTTGGATTATTAATTTGCAAACAAATGAATGGGAATAGTGGTAATAGCACCAAGTATAAAGTCAAGTCAGGAGCAACTACACTCAAACAATCAGATAGGATTCAGGCACTGCTAACTACTTGCTTTGCAGGCACCATAAAGAAACCAGCTGAATATTGAGAATGTCTTTTCTATGCAACCTATTGAGATAATAGATAACAAACAAGGGACCCATATTTCAATTTCCAGTAACCCGCCTGTTGGGTGCAAATACATACTTGATCAAAGATTCTTTGATTGGCAATATCTCAGGGAATTCGTGCTGCAATTTTGATGCATCAAGTTCATTATTGCTCCGAGCTGCAACGATGACCTTTGCTTGCTCTTCCAGAGTAAAGTTCTTCCATGAAAATCCTGGGTCAATGTACTGTTGATACATCTCCAGAATCTCATTGTGGCTCACAACTCCTGGATTGGTGAAATTCCAGATCCCCCGCAAGTTGCGCTTTGCCATTTCAATTGAGATAGGCAGCAATTCATCCAAGATTGTCATGCTATTAGGAATGTTCACCACCTTCTGATACCGGGAAATCTTTGTGATGAAATTTCGTGGATTTTGCAGATCAGAAGTGATGGGCATCCGCACTCGCAGGGTGCACACGTTGTCAAACTCTTTGAGAAGCTCCTCAACCTGCCCAGTATCCAAACTAGAGTGAGATTTCCACTTTAAGGACATGCAGTTTCCCTCAAGAACATGGGATTTGAATGTCCCAGCAAATGCCTGAGTGGTTAGCAAACAAGGGAGACATACCTGACCCTAATCATTCACAAGGTACGCATTAACAGCTCTTACTATATCTATCCCCACCAAGTTAGTCAAAATGCATCTTTGAGCCCTGATGTACCATTATAAAACCAATCTGATTGCAAACTTCAACTGAGGCATGTACTAGAATGATTTCACTCAGTCCTGGAAAAACAATGTCAGGTACAACCAACAAAAAAGGGCCTGTGTCTGAAAGTATATAGCATGAGACATCATCCAAGACTCACCATGGCTTTGGTCTTGGAGTAGTATGAGCCAAAAAAGTTTGGTGTATCTTCTTCCTTGAAACCGATGCCACTTCCAAGCTGGTGATTGTTGTCATACTCAAAAATACATCCAGTTGCAAAATTGATGAGCAGCAGTTTCCTCTGCTTACAAACATCTGCCAAAGTCAGAGTACCTACAACATTTGCACGGATAGTCTCCACCTTGTGACTTTCACACCAGTCCACATTTGGCCGCCCTGTCACACCTGCAGCATTGAAGACATGTGTGGGCTTTATGGATGCAATGTCTGCCTCTAATTGTGCCCGATTCTCCAACCGCCCAGATCCAAACTCATATGATATCCCCTGCTTCTGACATATTTTTCCAAGAAGCCCACCAATCCAGCCAGTGCGTCCATAGATCAGAAATTTCAAGGACTGTTTTGGGGCACCATTCTCCTGAGCAATCAGTGCAGCATTCCCAGCTACATAGCTGTTAACATTCACAGATGAATGCTCAGTTGGGGCACTGGCAGTTTCAGCCTCAGCTTTAGTTTCAGGGCCTTGCTGGAAGTCTGCAAGTTTCTCAACCCCAGATATGGAGAGCATACGGGGGTGGGGAACAAGTGCTCCTGAAACATCCCCCCACCAGTCAGAATGGCTGGTGTACCACTGCAATGTCTTCCTCAATCCCTCTTCCCAGGTGGTACGTTCCTGCCATCCAATGTCCTTCAGTTTGGCATCATCCAAGAAGTAGCGTTGGTCATTGAAAGGACGATTGTCCACAAACTGAATAGACTTCTCACAGTCAAGGTTGAAAAGGTTGCATATATCTCTAGCAACATTGAGGACAGTCCGCTCCTTCTTTGTGCCAATGTTGTAAACGTGGCCCACACTTCCCTTGTGCAGCACAACCTCAAATGCCTCAGCCACATCTTCACAGTAGAGGTAGCTACGCACATTAGATCCATCTCCATGGATAGGGAGGGGCTTCCCCTGCATGGCCAAAAGAATGAACTTGGGTATGAGCTTCTCTGGGAACTGATTAGGCCCATACACATTGTTGCCTCGTGTGGTGATGACAGGCAGCCCATAGGAGCGACCATATGCCATCACCAGCATTTCAGCACCAGCCTTGGTGGCTGAATAAGGATTTGTGGGCAGGAGCTGTGATGCTTCGTGGTTTCCAACAATCGCATCAGCTTCAGTCTCTCCATACACCTCATCCGTGCTCACATGAATGAAACGGCGAACAATGCCTGTCACTTTGCAAGCCTCCAGCAACACATGCGTCCCATAGATGTTGTTCTGTGTGAACTCAAAGCTGTTGCCAAATGAATTATCAACATGAGTTTGGGCAGCAAAGTGCATGATGGTATCGATACCCTCAGTAATGAGTAGGTAGTTGACAAGATCTGCACTCCCAATGTCACCCTTCACAAACTTGAAGTTCTTGGAGGCCTTGGCAGGTGAAAGATTCTTGAGGTTGGAGCAATAATCCAGCTTGTCCAGCACCACAATCTTGTAATGCGGATAGTTGCGAATCAGCCGGTTGGCAACATGAGATGCAATGAAACCTGCTGCGCCAGTTATCAAGATGTTCTTGGGAGTGTATATGGCTTCCCCCATTGTGAACTCTTCTGTGATCTGCATTGATGGTACACTGAACACAACTGCTCAACTAGAATGTTGTGACTACAAATACCAGTCACATTCAGTAGAACCTCTGAGAAACAAAGTGAGAGAAGAGCCTACAAGAACAAGGAATATTCCTACAAATACATGACAACAGGAATATATTCAACAGCAATCTCTGCAAGTTCGTGGTGTAACCTAAAAAGTAAAACCTGCTTTTCACTTGCAATGCAACAAGACAGAATGGGAGGGAGAAGCCAGCAATCTGCTCCCTACTCCTACTATTGATCCAGACTATTCTTCTCCTCACTTCCTACAAAGGTTACGTGCTGCCATCAGTACGGAAACAGCAAATTCTAAACCAGATCCAAACCTCCAGTTATGCAACAAGGTAAACGAAGAAAAAAAAAACACTTCCAGTGCAAGCCCCGCAAATCTCGGATCTACATTCGCGCGGCCCAGTCTCACAGTCACAGATCCACAATACACAAAAAAAGGGGAAGAGGATCTTAGATATAAATCAGTCAGGCGAGGGGGGGGGGGGGGGGGGGGGGGGACCTTCTCTCTCCTGAAAATGTCAACGTCTTCCATCATCTTCAACTAAGAGTCAAGCCATCGCCGACTTTCAAATCCACATGCACGCCATTGCTACATAGTAAATGAAGCACAGAAGCGGAGGGAAGTGTAGTCTGACGTACCTCTTGCCTGGAGCCTGAAGTCAAGTCCTCGAACGATTTCCAGGAACGAGGCCCACGATCCAACACACAGGATAAAACTCTGGATCCGCGCACCAATTTCCCTGCGAACTCAGAAGGAGAACAACGACTTCCGAAAACGTGTAAAGACTGCTGCAAACATAGGCGACGATTACTACGCGCTTGCTACTACAGCAGCAGAGACCAATTCCTTCCGCAGATCTGAGCTTCTCCTCGCCGCACTACGCCTCTCGCTGCGAAGCTGCGCTGGTGGTGAGGCGTGCAGCAGCGTGCGGGAGCGTCACCGGAGAGATCGCCAGCGGGCAGTCAGTAGTAGGGCAGCAGGTCAGTAAGTGTATAGGCAGGTCGGAAACTACAGTACTAAGTAGAGATAGACGGTGTACGTATTTATCACGTACGTACACTTTATCTATACCATACCTGCGACTGATGTCGTATGTTATTTTAGCATGTATGTACACTTCATCTATACCCCTCCCAGCGACTGACGTTGTACGTATTTCTAATATATGTACACTTTATCTATACTCTTTTGCCTGCGACTGATGTTGTATGTTATTTTAGCATGTATGTACACTTCATCTATACCCCTCCCAGCGACTGACGTTGTACGTATTTCTAATATATGTACACTTTATCTATACTCTTTTGCGTACGACTGATGTTGTATGTATTTTCTCATGTATGTGCAATTTATCTATACCAAACCTGCGAGTCCCCATGTCTTTTTTTATTGGCGAATCTTTTTTTGCCAAATTTCCACCTGAAAATAGGATTTTGACATATGCAACGGATTTTTCATATTAAAAAAATGGACCCAAATTCGCCATATTTTGAAGATAGAAAAAAATTCCAAATTGCCACATTTTTATGTTAAGTTCCAGTAGATGGCTAAGAATATAAAAGGATTCTGTTTATTTCTTACTTTCCATATCTAGTATCTAGCCAAAATTTGGCTAAATGTTTTTTTGGATGATTGCCACTTTGGCTACATCACAAAATCCTCTTTTTTTTTTAATTAAAAAAAAAAACACCCTACTGAGGCTGTGTCTGATAATCAACATATTTTGTCAAATTATTTAATTCATTCAAAAAAATGGATCCAGCAGCCCCAATTTGAATATTTCAGAATTTCCTCAGGTTGAGTACTAGTAAATAAGGTCTCCTTCAAATTAACCACTCCATATATATATATATATATATATATATATAGAGTAGTACCTTGGCAGCTTTGACACTAATTATATTATTTTCAGAAATGTTGAAATTCTCAGAAAAAAAAAATTTCTCAAAGAAAAATAAAGTTGAGTATGAAATTAGAGAATCTTTTGAGAAGATTTTATTTTTCAATTATGGACTCTTCAAAATTAATTAATTAAATAATGTAATTAATTTTGACAGACATGTGTTGAAGCTGTCCTTGTACTATGTGACAATGTAATCTTGTAGATGCAAGGTTCAATTATTGCAAAAAAATAATCTGACAACATAAAAAATAATTTTTTATTTTATTTTTTGTTTTATTTGAATCACCACCCTCATGAGAAAATTAATTGTTTAATGTGGCAACATCAATTATATAGGTATGGTATATGTTTAATTACTTGCAAAATACACACATCAAGTTCATTCTTGCCTAGGTTTAGGGTTTAAGGTTTTAGGGTTTAGTGCCCATTGTAGAACAAGGTTCAAGGACGAGCACAATCCCTAATTTGAGGTCCCCTTAGCCTTTAACCATGGGGACCTCAAAATGAAAAACTAACATGGGAGTTGAACTTTGGGCAAAACCATATGGGGATAAATTTGAGGTGTTATTGGGAACGTTTTGGGGAACAACTTTAGAACTTGAGGAGGTCTTTGGGAATCTCATGGGAACCTATGGGAACAAGGAAAAAACAAAAAAAAATCCCTTGTCTAGGAACAATTTGTGCTAGAAGTGGGAATGCTTCTACAAACTAGTGGCTATCCCTACCACAAGATTACTAGTTTAGATTATAAAATGCATGTGTAGCTTGTATTTTTATTATTTATGGTCAAAATTTTGGAAATTTTCAAAATGGGGCTGTTGGATGGTGGACCCCTCTTTTTGAATAATTTATATATATTGGTTCAAAATTTTATCGATTGCTAATGGGAGTCAATTTTTCATTTTTATTTTAAATTTTGTGATGTTGCTCAAGTGATGATCATCCATAAGTATATTTATCCATTATTCAAAATATGAAAATAAAAAATCTAATTATAGTAGGAAATTTGTCGTAATTTTTTTAATACAAATTTGCACCTAGGTGTGGACTATTTTAATATTTAATATTTAATAAATATTTTTGGTTAATATTAAATTTGAATATTAACTATTATTTGTTAAAGTAAAACCCTAGGGTGAGGGCAGTTTGAAAATAAGGGACGTATGACGAGATATAGCCAAGTCTAGCCCCTTGTTTTGGGAATGTCCCCCACACTATGAGCTTTACCCATTGAGCATGAGGCCAAGGTTATCATTGACCTGAACATATTTGATCACCAGGTGCAAGAGGGGACGATTCTCACAACCTATGAGGGATCCTACACCTATAAGTAAGGATAATTGCCTTGTGTGGGATCTTATACCCGGTAGAGATAATTTCCCTCTCATACCTAAGGAATATGCATAATGTCCCTCCTTTTTTCTTAGAACAATGTTCATGAATGTAAGCTACCTTCCAAATACCCTTCCAAATACCCTCGGAGTGGTTTATGAGGAAGGTAACACCCCTCATAATGGGGGTTCTAGAAGTAAGTGCCCATCACTCTATCTTAGGTGGGTGTTTATGTGGAGAATTTCTCCATCTCCATTCCAAGGGTGTTATTTAACGTAATAATTGACAGAATTTTTCAAACAAAATTCCCATGATGTTCGATGAGTATTTGTAAGGTACCTAATGGGTATCATGGGAGAAAAATGATGCAAATTATTTTTTAAAATAGAATTCATGCAACTTGCAAGCATTTCATTTTTTGAAATGCCCCATGATTTACACTCTATAAGCGTACCTTTAATTACAATAAGAAAATTTTCAAAAACCCCATTATAAAAAATGTGTCCTTTGTTTGTCAAGTGCTTTCATTGGATTTTGAGTGAATTCAATTGTCTGATTGAACATGACTACTAAGGATCAAGTGAATTCACCGATCCATTGAATGGGGACTAATGAATTCCACCCACATTTTATAGTAGTGAGGGCTTATTAGATTTCATGGGTTGATTCATTGAATGGGGACTAATGAATTGCACCCACATTTTGTAATAGTGAGGGCTTATTAGAGTTCATGGGTGTTCATTAAGAGAGTTATCTATTAGAGAGGACAAGGAGTCTTGTACAATGTTGATGGTAATAGTGTTTCAATTGTGTACAAGGTGATAATATCATGAGTATTTTTAACATTCTTTTTATATGGTTGTGTGTTTTTCTTTGTTGGTGCAAATGGGCTCACTAGATGTCGAAGTAAATGTTGGCATGCGCATGGCATGTTGTGTTCTACAGTCACAACAAGGTCAAGTTCAATGTCAATTGTGCTAACAATATGATCATTTAAAGCATCAAGAAGTTAACACATTTTGCATGCGGATATGGTGCAATCAACCTTATTTGAATGAGTTTAATGTTGGATGTGTTTTTTCTCTCGACATTCCCCTAACTAAAAAGTCCATTTGTGCAGCTTGGGTTTGGGTTTTTTACATTATTACAAAATGTGAATGGAATTCACTAGTCTTCATTCAATGAATCAGTGAATTCACTAGATCCCCACTAAATCTTGTTCAATGGGACCAATGAAGTCACTCAAAACCCAATGAAAACATTCAATGAACAATGGACATATTTCTTGTAGTGTTGCTTCCAAGTACTCTTCAATTTGTTTAGATAAAATTGTGATCCATCATGTAGGAGACCTTGATGATGCATGGTTGTGATTTATTGGTTCCATTCTTAATTTGTATTTGTTGGATGACCTTGTTTACTTTGAGTATTGTTGTATAATATGGTGTAATTTGCTTCTTTTGAAATTCAAATATAGTGTTTTCTCATTGTTGAATTTGGTCTTTGTGACATGGAATGATATTCATAGCATTTTCCAAAGATGGTGAATATTGTCAATGAAAATTACATGTATGTTAAGCTAGTTAAAATTTGTGAAGGACAAGAATAGACTTACTAGTGACTCATTGGAAGAAATTTCTAAAATCATTAGTGATGAAGACAAGGCCTGTGAAGTTTTTTGGAAGCTACAAAGGCATGATGGGTAGGATTTTGCCCTACAAAAGCAAGGAGGATGGTTTTTCTAGTTTTGAAATTTTTCTTCTTATCTTGAATTTGATAGTTTCAAGGGACAAGGAACTTAACTCTCTGTGTAATGTGTGTCCAAGTGAAAATATTTCACCATTTGATTTTATCAACATCAAATTGTTTGCAAAAATAGTGATAACATTGGTAGAGTAAAACAATTGCATTGATAACTGGTCTCAAAGATGCAAAATGTGGCCCCAAATTTGGTTGTGCTAATTGGTGAGATGGTTGGTGTTCGTTTCATTTCCCATGTTGAAAGTATAACCAACCTAGCAAAATATCCTACATCAACTATGTAAATATTGGGAGTAGAAAAAATATTATTGAAGTATTGTCTTTAGTTATAGTTTTCACTTGTCTATGATTTTTTAATTTCATATTTTCTTTATTGATCCATTTATAAAAAAATTATAAAAAATTTATTTGCTATGCAAGAGTCTATGTCCATTGTGCTAAGTTGGCATACCTTGTTGGAGATGGGGAATAAGGAAGGAAAAATATATTTGGGTGAGTTTTGTGTATGCAAAAAACATTGAGTATTAAGATGTTTCCTTTGCTTTTACATTTTTTGTACCGTGGTTCTTATGCATACATGACCTTGAATACCAAGGGAAATACACCAAACTCTAGTTTAACTAATGGGCAACCACAAAGAAAAAGGGCAATGTCTCATCTAATAAGAGCCAACAAGTGTTCAATTACATCTTGCATTGATTACTTCACTGATTGCTTCACTAGTTAGTTCATTCATGGGGTCTCTAATTTGTTAGTGTTATTCCAAGATGTCAACCATGCAAGCCATTATCTCTTGGAGTGTTCTCTTTCCCACTCTTCGTATGTAACATGGAAGTAGCATGTGAACATGCATTGGACTCCTTTGTATATGAAAGTTTGCACAACATATTGTCTTGTCCTTGTAGCATATATGATTCCATATTGGTTGATTTGCATGTGATGGAATCATGTTGTTGGGTTGGAGAAACAAGTTCAAGTACATTTGGGAAAAGTTGAAGGATTGGGTGGTGGAATGATTTTATTTTTAAGCAAAGGGGATTGTGCCACACAAGAATGTTGATGTTATGAAAGAAGCCATAAAAATAATCAATAAAATGTTGTTGGTGGACATCCAAAGCCTAAAGTTATTGATGAAGAAATGGTTGATGTTGAAACAAATTTGGCAAAAAGTAAGTTCACCTCCTTACACTAATGTAGGAGAATGTGGTACTTGTTAGATAAATTATGAGCAATCCAATGCAAGTTTTAACCCTAAACTCATGTTCATTTGCAATATTGATATTCATGGTGTGCTTTGATGCTTCTGGTAGAAATGAAATTTAATTCTTACATAATTATTCCACACTATTGTGACAATAGATTTGCACTTCACATGCATACATCCACTCTTTCAACATTAATTCTCAACACACTTAACACTACCATTCATTAAAACATTAGATTCATGGTTATTTCATATAATCAAAATATGCACTTCAAAATACATTGAAAAAAACTTCAAAAACTAGATTACAATTCATTTCATCATATTTTGATACTATAGAAAATTCACACAACAATATAAACATAGAATTCACTGCAAAAGTTTGTGCTTATTTGTATTACTAAAAACATGTCAAAATTACAGTAGAATCCCATATTTTGTTGAAAAATTTCCAAAACAACAATTAAAATCTATGATATATTCAAACTAGAATCTGTGGCTTTCTACTACAAGTGTTTACAACTTCTCTTACTTTTCCCAAAAATTGTGTCTCTAATAATTTTTCTTTGTTTTTCATAACTCTTTCCTTTTGAACTATCCCAAGTCACATTGCCATAATTCAAAACCAACAAAAATTCAAAATTCAAATTAACAAAGTTTTATGATTAGTTTTTACTTTAAATGCTTTGTTCATCCAAAATCATGTACTCATCCTACCCCTTAACAATCTCATTGTGTTCATAACATGCCTAAAATTGAGTTTTTGGTTTATGCAAACATCATGATTCCACATTTTATTTTGACACCATATCAATTTTTGTTAATGAAACTTTGAAGTTAATGAACATTATTCCTTTTGTAATAAGAATCAAGGTGGATTAATTATTCTAAAAATCAACAAACATAGATTATGTGTCTAATAGGAGGTAGCGACATTACCAAGTTTGACTTCAGCATTTTGTTGGAAATTATATGCATTAAGATGGTTATTAACTTACAAGTACAAGATTGAAACCCCCTAATCTATTCACCACATGGTTTTTACTAAACTTTTTTTTTTATATGGTTCTATTCTTCTATAACAAGTGTGGAGGTGTTTTTTCTTGAAACGTTGTCATCAATAAAATATGTTCCAATCCAGTTGCTGCTAAGAATATTCATGTGGAGGTTTCTACCAAACTAAAGACTTCTTTGAAATTCTTTTTTTCATTATTGGAATAATATTGTTCATTGCACATTGATGAGTGTAGTTATAGACACTAGGTTTGCTTCCATTAATACTAACTTGTGGGTCATAATAGATGGGGAGAAGAAAATGAAAAGAAAGGGAGGAAGAAAAAAAAGGTTATTGAAATTGATGGAACTAAGCTAGCTATGCCTAAAGCCAATAGGAAGGCAATATGGATGCAATCCATAAAAAGAAATAGAAGAAAAGCAAGGAAGCTTGCAAAGGCACTTGTTGTGGAAATGGTAGCCAATGGGGGAGAGTAACATGCAAACAAACAAGGAAAAAAATAGTGAAGAGGGTGTGATTATGCCTGCACCTATGTCTTGTCGTTTAAAGTTCAAGAAATTAAATAAGCATACGATTACAATGAGGAGGTCAAATAGTCCCATAAATAGCCATGATCCTTGACAAGAAAAAAAAAAAGGAAAAAAAAGAGTAAGAAAATGAATAAGGATTTAGGGATGGGGGGTAGTTGTTGAGTTTGTTTCATAGAAAGACTTATATATGCAAATTTTGACTCTAGTTAATGTGTGGCCTACTCTTTCTTTTGTCAATGGAAACAAATTTTTTTGGAATGTTTTCAAGTTTTCTTCTTAGGATGGCCAACATCTAGTGCCTTTTGAATGGGATTTAAAGAGATTAGTTAGAGAGATTCCAAAACTAATTTATAATGTATTCTTTCCACATTGATCTTTATCACATGGTGGTTACCATGTTAAACTATTTTCAGAAAATTTGGCCAAACTAAGTTCCATGTTACTGTACAAGAGTATGGTAGCAAATCACATGAATATATGGATTTAGTGTTATCTCAATTAATTGCCCATGTGATGAGCTAAAGTCAAGGTTCAAGGATTTGCATGCATCGGAAAATATTAGTGTTCTACATAGATAGTTGGTAATGTTTGATGAAATTGGGGCCAATCAAATCTTTTTATTCATAAATCTTGTGTGCATGGAAAATTTCATCACTGGTATTGTTAACCGACATCAAGTCTTGATGAATATTTTCCACTTTGTTGCCATAGTATGATGTTTTATGATGGAGTTGTGTGATCTAGTTGAACTAAGCATGGTGCACTATTTTGGAAGTTTTGTAATATGATTTTCATACTGATGGTACTACAAATGAGTTTTTATGACAGGTTCTTGGAAGACCTTGTAGATGCCATTTTTTTGGCTATCAAAGTTTGGCAAAATAACTCTTAGTGTTCATGAAGTTTACACAAAAAATGTGATTGCAAAATTCAACTTAAAAATTGTGATCATTTGAATTAGTGGAATGCATTTGGAGCTGGATTATCATTGAGTGATTAAAACCTTAAGGTGGACAATTTTAACTGACACCTAAATAATAGAAGGGTGTACTTTAATCTTTTGAAATCAAAAGGTTTTTGAAATCAAAAGGTGAAAGTGATTTTTTTATTCCACATTGTTTGAAGCCAAATCTAAACAAATTGAATGAATTGATTCCTTGGGATAAGGTATTTCAAAGCATTTACCCCTCAATTCTAATGACATGTCATCACTTGCCAACTCAATTTTTGAGTTGATTTATTCCTTTTGTGTGAATGGGATAAAATTAATGTTCATTTTTTCTCTTGGTTCATTCCCTTTAACATTTGGGAATCTAGCTTGGGAAACATAGCCAATAAAGTATCCAACCATGGAGATCATCATAATAGCTACTACATAGGCTCCTTTTGTTAGCTCTAACCTTCAAATAGATTACAAAATGATGCATCATGCATAGATAGTGATTTTGTTTTTCAAAATACCAAGGTGTTTTGGTAGGCTACATTCAAACCCATGTGGATGTTTAGATGGCAAGTTGAAAATGTGAAGGGCAAGTGGTTGTAGTTATCATTCATTTTAGTGGGGCATATTATAACTCTTTAAGCACTCAAACACTTAAAATTCAACAACGATTTAGATCACCATGTGATGAAGTGTGTTGGTGAAACATTGTTTTTAATGAAAGATTTTATAATGATTAAGTAGATGAAAATGTAATTAACATAATAATGATTTGCATGTTGCAATGGAGCTTGCAGTGATATTAGTTGTTCATGAATAGGACATTAACTTGACAAAACCCATACTAAATCAAACACCATCAATTGAAAAAAAATAGAGTGACCAATTCCAAATGTTTGGTTAGTTGGTTGCACTACTTGGATTTCAAGAAAAACAAGGTGGAAAAACAATGTTCATCTTTTACATTGCCTAAAATCATAACTACAAACAATTATGTCAATGCAAAATACTCGAACAAATGGTGCTACAAAAAGTTGTTGGATGTTAATCACTTTGCAAAGACATTACATCCATGACTAAGACATATGATTGTGTAGTTGAATTGAATTTGTCACTTATGCCATTTTCTAGTCATGTAATTGAATCAAACTTGTCAAATTACCATGTTTTGGTGTAATGAATGTATACCATAGTTGAATGACAAGGTTGCACATTAATGACAATTTTAGAGTAGCAACATGGTTGCTCTACACAATGAGCTTAAAAAAAGGAAAGCTCCAAAATTAATTTTTCTTTCATCAAGAAGGATTGGGATCTTCACTCAATTAGTCATTGGGCCAACAACCTTCTAAAAAGAAAATTGAACCTTTAGTATGGCTAAATGTTTCCAAAACATTTTTTTAATAAAAAAATTAAGTTAATATTGAGGATCATATTATGCATGTTATATTCATCAATTCTTGGTTGGGGAACCATTACTCCAATTCAAAGATCAAACATATGGCAACATGTGAATACCCAAATATTAAGGCAATTTCATTACTTGCCCATGAAATAAAAAATCACAAAGTGGATATTTGTTGTAAGCTTAACCCACCAAACAATTAACAATGGCCATTCATGTTTTGTGCAAATCTAATAATCTTTTGAATTGTTCTACACCATACTTGTTTTTTGGATTTGAATACATGTTGTACAATCCGACACAACACATTTTAATAACAATCACAAAATCATATAATTAAAAATGTGTCACAAATTGCATAAACTTTATAAACGCATGGATTGCCTCCAACAAAGGCACAATGCAAGTTAACCCCATCACCACTTCGATGTCATAAATATATTAGAAATTGGTTTTTGTTGTTGCCACAATATCAAATCATCATTCATATTCACCACTAGAGTTTTGTGTTGTGCAAAAAATTGTTTGATAGGGATAACATGGAAATCCACTTAATTTTATATTATGAAACACTTTCAAACACTTGGTTTCAAGTAACAAGTGGTAAGAGTGTCATACTCAAATTGCATTTTTGGTGAAGATGAAAAAATGTGTATGTGTGGAACTTGAATGATGAACTAACCCACTATTGTTCATTTTTAGCATGTTGATTGTTTGTAGACATGAAATATTGGCCCACAACAAATCCAAGGCATGCAACCTTGCATTTTCATCTATTTACATGTTGCTATGAACTATCAAACTTAAATAACAATATTTTTTTCCCTACCATCATCCCTACTACAAACTTTGCGACGAACCATATTTAATTTACCGTCACACTAACAACAAATTTAGCCCAAGGAAATTTTGCAACCCACATCTCTTGAAAAACTTGATTTAGCTCCCATTCCCTTTTCTTGCATTTTTTCTATCCGAGTTTGGGACTTGGAGACCAAAGCCATGGATCAATAAACTCAAGATTGACAAGTTCAATGAACAATGATGGTGATAAAGGAGAGATAATTAAACTTTGAAATGACAAGGTTATGTATGTAAAACAAAGAACCTCAGCAATGAAGAACAACTATATTTAAACTTCATTTGCAAATGAAATGGACTCATCACAAAAACGTTGAATAACAAGAAAAAATGGGGTGACAGCACACTATGGGGAGGGCGGTGGGGGGCATTTTAAGCAAGAAAATGTATTAATACATTTTGTATTATTTTGGGTGCAAATTTTATTTGATTTCATCTAATGTTTTGATGAACATGTAAAATTGATTTTGATACAAGGGCTTGCAACATAATTCTTGTTATCTTTCAAATGAAAGTCACTTTTCAACATAGTTATGCTTGTTTGAATCAAAACCTTCATCCAAATGTTTTTGGTGAAATCACATGAGTGGAACTTTTCATATGGAATTGAAATGGTACAATCAACTCATATTCAATATATGACAAAATACTTCATCAAATGTTGTAATTATTTGAATTGTTTTTATAATATATTTGCACTTTGCAGTATATTGGTATAGATATTAAATTTTCATGAATATATTTTAATCATTTAATATTAATAAAAACATATATCTTCTATTGACAACTGCATTATTTAGTAGTTCAACTACCTTATTTTGAGTGTAATTTATGAAAATCTATTTTAATATTAATTTGGTGGAAGTTGAAAATCACGTAGGTTCAAAAAACAATATTTGTGACAACATTTTTTGATCACCATAGTGTGCTTTCACTGAATGAGAAACTCATCATTGCTATGGACCATGAACCTTCAAGAGAAAAATAAATAAATGATAAGTTTGATGCAAAAATCTTGAACAATAGGAAAAGAAGATGAAGTTGTCACTACAACAAATCTTAAATGTTGAACAAGATGAACAAATGATGATGATGCAAAAACCTTGAGTAATAGCAAGAGAAGACAAAACGTTGGACTATAGCAAACTTTAAACCTTGAGCAAGATTAACATATGATGAACTTGAATGTGAGTTTGTGAAAACACAAAAAAATGACCAACTTGAAAAAAAGTAAAATAAAAAAGATTTTTTTTTTTTCCTATAATGTGAAAACTAAGGACTTGAAGTGAATTCTATGCAATGGATGCACGTTAATGAAGGGAAGGAGTATATTTAATTGCATGTGCAAATCTTCATTGCAAGTTCCTTCCCAACAACCTAGAGTTCAACACCGTGAAAGAGCGGATTTTCATGTCCTTCTTTGTTGTCAATCTACAAAAACCTTTAGTAATGTGCTCCAAGTTCACACTCCAAGTTCCAACAATAAATCAAACCATATTATATTTCTTTTTGTTGAGAGGTGGTGATTCTCTATAGTAAGATAAAAAGCACTCAAGGTCACTCACACCAACAAAACAAAAAATTGAGGTGATGAAGAAGGATGTGAGATACACTTAAATGTGATGTTAACTTACCTAAAATAAAATGCAATGAACTACAGAGTTTGAAAGAAAAGGCGAGGGGATGGTGATGGAGGTAGATGTGAAGTAGCCTATTGTTGACATCAACAAGGCTAACAACAAATGGAGATGACTTGGGATAGGATGGGATCGGCCCCTTGCAATTTCCAAACCTTGCAAAATCAAATCCGTGGAAAGCCCTAGATCCTAGGCTTAGGAATATGACAAATTTATCACTAGAAATCCGTTTGATTTAACAAGGGGATGTAGAATGGGCCATTGGGATCTTTCCACTTGACAAAATTTCACCCCAAAAAAAACACTATGCAGAGTTCATTTGGTTCCACAATCCTAAGATCATGTATTTTTTGAACTGTTGCTGGTTGTTTTATAGAGCTAGTCACTCTAGCAAAATCAAGTTGTGTTCCCATGCACCTATTTGTTAGGTCAGAGACATTACTTGATGAAAAACTTAAGCTTCTTGTTTGCTTATTTTTGTGGTTTCTTGTTAGTGTAAGGGTTTAGGCTGTCAAATTTCAGATCCAATTCCAATGTTGAGCACTAATACTTTCAGGTCTTGCATTTTCTTCTTTTATATATTGTGTTTAGATTCATTATAGAGTATGGTACCTTAAGGGATTTTGGCCCCTAAGTAATAATAGGTCTATTTTTATATGAGGATTTTTGAAAGATGATATTTTGGCTTGTGTTGAAACTTGAGATTAGTTATAGAGTTATAATAATCTTGAAGGATTTTGGTTTCTTTTAGAGGATTTTTTGAGGATTATATTTTTGAATGGTGAAATATATGAGTTTTCATAACTCTTCTTTTGCATTAAGATACAAGGAAAAAGGAACATACCTTTGCAAGTTATCAGGGAAATTCTTAAAATTCAAAACTGCCATTCACAAAAAAAATAATAATCCAAAGACCGACTTCTGGGATATAACCGTGGTTCTCAAAATTTTGAGGAATCAAACAACCAGCCAGAAAACTGCCAATTCTTTATCAAAATTTTCATGAAAACTGCAAATTCTTTCAAGGTTTTTAGAAAGAAACTCAAATTAAAGATTAAAAAATAAAGTGATTTTGGAGGCTTTCAATTGCTAGAAGTGAGGGAAAAAGAAATTGTCAGATTTTTATATTTCAATTACAATGATTCATCAAATTTAGTTTTAGGTAGGACAACTTTGAGTTCCAAATTGATTTTAAAAGTTCCAAACTGGAATTTGTTTAGCCCATTTCGAAGTAAAGAAGCAAATTTTTTTTTATCTTAAAAATAAAAATAAAAATAAAACTATAAGTTTTGCAACACCATATTCACAAGCATATTTTCAATCCCTTCTCCACCAATTTGCACCCCATTTTTCTTCAATTTAAATTTAATTAAATTTTAATCCAATTATTAAATTGGCTTTGAGTGAAATAAAATTGAATTGAAATTGAATAAAATAAAATCTCAATTTCAAATTCAATTGAAGTCAATTTGCATGCAATGTCATTCAATATTTTCATTCAAATAAAACTTAATTTTCTCAATTTATTTTTTTCATTAATTTCTCAGTTGATCCGATCGTCACTGGTGGTGCGCACTAACGGGAAGCCCAAGTTTGGTTAGTAAATAACTAACTATGGGACAGGAATACAACGAAAAAAAGTTTTTTTCGTCCACACACCATCATCATCCATCCTACATGGTGCGCCGGGGGAGGCGGTCCGGGGCTTGGGAACAGCGAACGGACGTGGCGGGAAACTCGGTTCGTCTGGATTCTCGCTTCGTTGCCGGCTCGGTTCCCGAGCCTCCCGTTCCCCCGCTTTTGTTCTCTGTCAGTTACTCTGTCGCTCTTGTTTCGCGCCCCCGAAAGCAGCCGAGAACACAGAGAGCGCGAGCGAGAGGGAGAGGGAGAGCGCGAGCGAGAGAGCGCGAGCGAGCGAGCGCGAGAGGGAGAGAAAGAGAGTGGGACTTTGCGTGAAACGTTCAAAAGGTTCCTTATTTGTTTGCGCAGCAGGAAAGATGGCTCCACCGAAAGGTGCAGAGGGGGAGCAGAAGGGAGGCAAGAGCAAGGGTTTGAAGAAACCGGGAAGGCCGCCAAAGGCCGAGAAGAAGCCTGTTGTGGAGGGAAGCTCCAAAGGCCCCGGGAAAAAGGGGAAGAAAGCCAAGAGAAGCATTGAGACGTACAAGATCTACATTTACAAAGTGTTGAAGCAGGTAGCGTTG
>Ga0209611_10005635_pt1 | contig 20861 bp, 23 predicted proteins | sample S1TSphgellanicum_3_FD_187693 | JGI IMG/M metagenome (GOLD analysis project Ga0209611, IMG submission 187693) | Host-associated microbial communities from peat moss isolated from Minnesota, USA - S1T2_Fc - Sphagnum magellanicum MG (SPAdes) (version 2) | ecosystem: Host-associated > Plants > Peat...
GGGATGTGGCCAATAGAGTTATTGACCCAAATGATTCTATGGTGTTTGAGGGTAGTGGATTGACAAGGTGGGGTATACTCAACAGCTTGCCCTACTGGGGTGAGCTGAAAATACGTCATCTCTTGGACCCCATGCACATTGAGGGAAATGTGGGAAAGGCTATCATAAAACAACTCTATGGAGAGAAGGACAGTAACTTTAGGGAAGCCTGTGAGGATTTTGAGAGGCATCCCGATGTGTGGATTACTGTTGATCCTAACACAGGTATTGAGCAGCGACCATTAGCTCCATGGACACTTACTACACGGGAAAGAAAAGACTTTTGAAATCGCATAGGAGAGATGCGATTCCCTATAGGTTTGAACTTTGATGGCAAGGGTTGAATTTAGAAGTACTATGTTGCTTTTATTTATATTTAAATTTGTATGCCTTATACTGGAAAAAGAGTTTGAAGTATAGAATGTTATCTATTAAATGTCTATAATACTTTTGTATAATTTTATGGATCCTTGTTGCAGGTTATGGAGCTAATCTTCAAAAAGCTTTTGGTAGGGACGATGACCACAAGTGGCCAAGGTATCTCAAGACACATGACTATCATCGTTTACTGTAGCACATATTGCATGTGGCAATAATAGGCTTAGCCAGTGCAGAAGTACAAGATGCTCTTTGGTCATTGGGAAATCTATTGAGATGGGTATGCTTAAAGGAGTTATTTGTAAAGGAAATTCCAAGAATGAAAGTAATAGCAGGAGAGGTGGTATGCAAGTTGGAAAAGGCCTTCCCTCCATCATTTTTTGATTGTCAAGTGCATTTACTAGTTCATCTTGTGGATGAAATAGCCATTGCTGGTCCTGTGCATTGTCAGTGGATGTATTGGCTTGAAAGATATATGGCAGTATTATAGGGTTATGTCCGTAACCATGCACGAGTGGAGGGAGGCATGGCAACATGACACTTGGAAGCAGAGAGCATGTTTTATTGCACCAACATCTTGGCCACTATAGATCCATCATGTTTTCATGTCTGGATGGAGGAAAGAGAAGAGGAGGAAGACTGTTTGACTGGTGCCATCAAAACACGTATGTTATTACCTACAGAGTTAATTTAGCTGACCACATTCATGTTGAATAATAGCAATGTCATGGAAGAGTGGACGAATTTCTATGAGAATGCCAAAAATATGAGTGGGAGATCAAGGATTTTTCCTACATTTCATAAGTACATGAAAGAGAAGTTGGCTGAAGTGGATCAATTAGCACAAGGAAAAAGTATATCATGTTTTCCAGAGGTCACAGATGATGTTCGCACCATTGTTCATGGACCACTGAGAGTTGTGACAACACATTAGGCAATGTGGACACAAGGAAGACATTTCAGGTATTTATTTTTTTTATTTCATTAGGCATATTAACTCATCTTCACATTCTAGACAAGTTTTTTAGAATGTTCTAGGATGATTTTTATGGGCATGAAGTTTCTATTATCATATAAGTTATTGACTCACAATGCCTAACACAATATTAATTTTAGGATTTCCACTTTGGATGAAAAGAGGGGCTGCACCTTTGATGTGGAGTTCAAGGGCAATTCATTCAGGACTCTAAAAGCAGTCGGCATGACAGGAATATTGTTCAAGATATTGTGCCACATTATGGAAAGCTGGAAGAGATTTTGGTGGTATCTTATGATGCACATTCAAAGTTTGAAGAGCATGTGTTTAAGTGCAAGTGGTTTAAAGTGAACCTTGCTGGTGCAAATCGTACTGTAATTTAGGATGAGTGCAAACACACACGGTTAAAGACATCTGCCACCAGTTATCAGCCATCTCATTGGCAAACTTCAGAGCCATTTACTTTTCCCAGTCATGTAGAGCAATGATTTTATCTTCCTTATCCCCCAGACCCAGAGGAGTGGTCACTTGTTGTCACATATGTGCCACGGTCCCGTTCTATTCTAGGTGAGAAACCAGAGGTTGTGTTTACAACTTCTGAGGTGGATGATGACCACGTATAATGTCCATGTATATAGTATTGCAATTGAGCTACTACCCTTGGTATATCTTCTGGATCGTCTAGCTCTAACACTCCAGCCACCTTTTGTATAATGTTGGCATTCCTGTTCCTTAAGTATGCCTCATACCTCTATTCAGGAGTAGGCTTTGGTGGTAAAAATTCTCTGGCCATTACCTCCACTGGTTCCTCCTCCATTAATGGCTCTGGATCTGGCTCTGGTTGAAGTTGCTAGACATAGTCCCCTTCCTCTTCTTCAACTTCTGCTGCAGTTAGCCTTTCCTCCTCCTCATCACCCAGCTCTGGACTTAGATACAGTTGCTCCATTCTTGTATCCATATAGTCTATGGGAATCTAAGTTGTCCCCATTCCTCCTTGGATTTCACTCCCCTGGTCTGTTTGAGTCTCCATATCCCTTGTCCTTATAACTAATTCGACCCTAGAGTCTGGTCTATGTTGTCCTTGTCCCTCTTCATGTCTTTCTCCTAGATTCAGCAAAGCACTAACCAGTCCTCTGGTGTCTGTCCCACTCTGCTGAGGTTTAGAAACCCGTGAGTCCACTACTGCTGCTACCATCAAAGGTTCCATCATATCTGTACTCTATGGCTGATCTAAACTCATGTAAAAACTCTGGTCTCCTCCTTCAGTCTCACCATAATCCTCCAATGGTACCTCAGTGCTCTCCTCCTTTGTCTCCTCATAAGTTGCCTCTTCCTCATAAGTGAGCTCATCCTCTGAAGTACCATATACTTCCTTAATTACTCTTATAACCAGAACTATGTGATGCCTCTCTATTATTAGCTGGCAGTCCCCATAAGCATAGAGTTGAGCCAGATAACTGGGTAAATAACACAGCTTCTTAGGCCCCAATGCTCTAACCTCATCCTGTATCACTTTGTGCATAATGAAAGCCCAATTGATCTCCCTCTCTCTTAACCACAAAGCTATGACAGTATTGGCCCACTTTACTAGTATATAACTAGGCTTTCTGGGATGGAGAATTGGTATCAAAAAATGAAATAGCATCATCAGCTCGAGATCCTTGCACTGTGAGATCTTGTAACCATGTGAGACTACTCTATCATGTGCAAAATACCTCTCAGACAAAGGATCCTTCTGTGACAAAAATCCATGCCCCTCCAAAGGTAATTAAAATGAATCTCCTACAAATTCCAAGTCCCATTCAGCTGGTTTACCTTTCACCGTTGCAAAAAATGCTGGATCTACTCTCCCATTGTAGAAATCAAGGTAAGTGCCATCCTGTATGTCCCAAGGAATCAAATACAGATGCTCTTGTCTCATCCTTCTCAAAATCTCTCTCAATCTGCTCTATAGTTCCTTAGTAGTTGGATATTGCACTGACAGGGATGAAGGTATGGCCTCCAAATCTTTGGCCATAGCTGAAATCTCTAAACGCAAAAAGGTTTCAAAACCCTAAACCCAAAAATCTCGTGAACTACTGTTAACCCTAACTGAATTCCTAGACCTCCTTCACGTCTTTGCCAACCCTTTCGTTCCTCATGAGCTCTTTCTCAAAGAAATCGCGAATGTTAAAGGGATCCTGACACAATGGAACTGTTCACAACAATTTTAGCCTTTATAGTTCTGCAAGTAGGCCCTCTGGGAACTTTGTACTACTGTCCTTTGCACTATCGCATGTACTACCTCAATGTCACCGAGATTTTTTGCGACTTAAAAAAGGCTGTGATAAATCAGATGACATTGCGAAACCTTTTGCGAAAATGCCTTCTCTAGTAACCCTTTCACTAATTTGCGAGCTACCGCACATTGCGACTTGCGATACGTCCACCACCGGAAAGTTTTGTAAAAATTTGTGATGAGGTTTGCGATACATATTTAAATGCAAAATGTGAGGTGCCAAATAACGCAAGCTTGCGATTTCTTGTGACTCTCAAAGTTTTTAGCGATACTTTTTGTATTGTAAAATGTGCGATGTTTTGAGTATGATTACACGTTACGAAGTGTGGAATATCACTAGGGTGGACAGAGACTGAATGGGTCGCAAAGTTTTCTTTGTGGTATATGTCGCAAAAGTGCTGCGATGATTATAAGGTACATTATAAATTAGCGATGGGTGGTGCACCACAAGGTGCGATGCAACATGCATCGCAAATATGGCAAGTTGTTTTTGCTTCGCAAACCCTTCAGGTTTTTTGTTTGGCCCTTCGCAAAAAGGCACAATATGTAGTAGTGTGTACAATTGGCTTGATGCTAATAACCACCCATTCATTAGAATTACGCGATATGCCTTTTGTGTAAGACCACTCGAACATTGGACATTTCACAAATTGATTCGCCTTCTAGGTATTATGATATCCAAGAATATAATCAATGACACACTTCGAAGTTCCTAGTTAAACCCAAGATGGGTCTAAGACACTCACACAGCGGGATTGTGAGGAACTAGTGGCACGCTTCTAGCTCTTAGCACTAGATCGGGTAGAAGGCCATGCTAAAGCTCCGGGATGGGACTAGGAAGAGTGACAAGCTTTAGTTACTTACTCGAACCTGCATCAAACCAACCAACCAGTTGGTTAGTTCACTTTTTGGAGCACCTTTGGTGCTAGAACAAGCCACGGGCAACTTTGGACTCACATGACTCAACACGGCCCGGACTCAAGGGAAGCTACCACCTTCCCCATATAATATTCTCTACGTCTTTCCATGGCACCTACATCCAAATAGACTCCCGGGATTTTGCAAGGTCATAACTTTTTGATCAGACCTCCGATTGGGATGAGATCTAAAGCAAACTCATATCTCTCCTCAAGAACTTTCCAATGGTGTATCGCACTTGACCTGCACACACCGGGGTCGGGTCGATTCCCGACTTTTAGTGGTCAGGACCAAATTACCAGTTTGACTCCCGACCCTTTTTTTTGCCAAATTTTGTGATGCATATGTCCAAATGGCCCGTGCAAGGCCATTTTCGACATCTACACTTTGATAGCTTTCCAACGATATAAAAAATAATCCCATGCAAGGTGTTTTGACCCCTACAATCAAACTATAAAGTTTCGAGAGTCTCGAAGGACTCCCAAGTCCCAATTTCGGGAGTGTGAGTTTCATCCTCACACTTTCTCAAAGTAGGGTTGCGACAATCAAAGTACAATGTGCGACAATGTTATAATATGAAAAGAGATCGATGGTTCCACTCATTGCATGGAAACACCAAAATGTTTTCAAACCCATTCATATTACGTAGGTTTCTAACACCCCATTGGGTAATCTTTTTTCTTGTATTGCCTTTGTCTATGCGCATAAGATCCAATACTAACACAATTTAGTTGTGTATAATATAATAACTTTTCCAAATAATAAGTTTTTCCAAATATTACATAAACTATAAATAAAAGTCTACCATTGTGCTTCGAAGTTCCCCATGTTGATATAATAGTGCTTTGAAATTGTTGTCTTCTGGCCAAAGATGAATTTCCTTCTTTATATCACCCCAAGGAAGAGCGCATAATCGCATAGCTCATCTTTAGTAGACATTTTAACCCTGCAGGTAGGTGTATATTAATTAATATTTGGTCCTTAATATTTGTTTGTTTTTGTTGCAACCCTAGCTTTGGGCTTGCGACCAAGGCAAGGGCCAAGAGTGAACCCAAGAGTCGCATTTCATGCTCCCAGGAGTGCAAGAAAGTTGAGGGAATGAATCCCCACACTCCCAAGTGAGTTCCCACTTTAGGAATTGGAATCCCAATGGACTTTTGAATTTTTAGAGGGTGATTGCAAGAGTCAAAATGCATTGGATTTAAGAGCTTTTCATATCATTGGAAAGATCTTGGAACATAGATGTCTGAAATGGGCTTGTACAACCCATTTGGACACCTCAAACACAAGTTATGGCCAAAAGAAAGGCTGAGAGTCAAATTGATAATTTAACTTCCGACCATTAAAAGTCGAGACTCTCCCCGATTTCCTTGCGTGAAGGTGGTGTGCGACATATCGTTGGAAAGCTCTTGACAAGGGCTAAAAGTTTACTTCAGACCTCATTTCAATCGGAGGTCTGCACACAAAATTATGGGACCCCAAAGTTGCCAAAGTTACGGGAGTCCCAACTTTAGGAATTTTGGGACTCCCACTTGGGAGTCCTAAGACAAAATGACATTTGGGTGTTGGTCATGTGGCCATGCACAAAGTATATTATAAGGGGAAGGTGGTGGCTTCCTTCAAGTCCAAGCTGTACTGAATCTTGTGAGTTTGTGTTTGCATGTGGCTCGTCCATGCACCAAAGGGTTCCAGTTACGCACTAACCAACTTATTGTTTGGTTTGTGCAAGTCCATGTGAGTAAGTGACTTGCTTGTCAATCTTCTTAGTCCCATCCCAGAGCTCCAACATGCCCCTCTACCCTCGAAGTGTTACAAGCCAAGGAGCGCGCCCCAACTTTTTTTCCTTTCGTTATCTTCTTCTTTGGACTCACAACTGAGTCCATCTAGGAGCTTAGGGGTTGCGTCAACTTTCATGTTTCAGTAGTATCCATGTATCTAAAATAACGAGGATTTATGTTTATGTTTATCTCTGTCTTTACATTTTTATGTATTTTCAATGTAATGGTTGAATGTACAGGTTTCAATGTTCCTTTAGATCTAGGTTTATAGTGACAATATGTTTCACTGACTTTATGTTTCAAGTATAAAAACGATCATACCTTGCGATCTTGAAAAGCTCAAGTAACTTGAAAAAACAAAAATATCTTATCAAGAGAAATATGAAAAAAGGGGGAAAAAATAATGGAGAACGACATAGTTGAGTTAAAAACCTGCCATTTGGCTTTCACGAAGCGAACAAGCCACTAGTCATTTTTAGGTGTAGCCTTTAATGCAATATAAAGTTCTTCTTCCAAGAGTGGCAGTGTAATTTCATTGTTAGAGCTTGAAGAACTCTCTATGACTATGGTTCTTTTCTTTGTGACTTATTTACCTTGCAACTTTAACATTGGCCTTCATTTTCCTAGTTTTTGCCTCTAGTTCTTTCCACTTTTGGGTTCAAGCTTTTTGTATCCTTTGAAATGTTCATGATAGCCTAATCATGTGTTTCAAAATTTGGGGCACCTTTTTTAGGTCCTTGTTGAAGAATGTGAAACACAACCTTGGTCGGCATCATTGCATTCATTATTAGATCAATGTTCTTATTTTCATCAATAAATGCGTTTAACCATGGTATACTCCCATATATAGTTTTTTTTTAAGGGGAGATGCCAACCTGATTGAGCTCTGATGGCTTTGATGGTGTGCAATCTTGTTTGATTCTCATGTAAATTTTTGAAACATAATCACCATGATTTTCTCTTGAAACATAACCGAGACAATGTGTCACTAAAACTTGTTGAATTGGTAGAGAAGAGGCATTAACTGTCTAACTGACTTTGACATCCACTTCGTGGACTAGGGCAAACCATGAAAATCATCCAATGCATGAATAATTGCGCCTTCAACCCAACCTTCAGCATTGTGAAGATATGTCTCTAAAAAATGATCAAGTTCATATCTGCTAGAAACATGAGTTGAAGTTGTGTTTGGGTCCAATTCAAAACCAATAAAAATTGCCTCGCTAGACTATTTGAATTTGTCTTTGCTAGTGTTGAAATCTCGGGGAGCTTTCATGGTTTCATTCACATTCATAACTCGGTCTTTCGAAACATGGATGGCATCCACTTCTTGGAGAATTGAAATGTGAACCTTTGAAACCTAGATATTTGAAACTTGAACCTTTGAAAATTTGATATCCAAAACATGAACCTTTGAAACTTAGACCTCTAAAGTTTCAATGTTCAAAACTTGAGGTTCCAAAGCTTGAACTTCCAAAATCTAAGATTCCAAAGGTTGAACTTCTAAAACCTTCAAAAGTTGCAATTTTTTCTCATAAAAAAGATGATGGTCTCTCATCGACAAAATATTGGTAGGGTTCCCTGAAACTTGAGGTGTGATTTCTAAAACATGAGGATTCACAAATGAGACCTCCTTCAAGGTATCTGCATCTACCATATCCGTATCTACTTTCACATCCACTAAGTTATGCTCTATTTTGGATGTTTATGTGATGTGAGGTTCTTGTTTTTTGACTAGCTGTTCCTTGTTCAAACTTTTTGATTCATTTCTTTTGTAGATTTTGATGCCCCAACTAGCGGTCGTGAAGTCAGATGGTGTTTCCAAGGATAACATTATTGGAGCACCTTCAATTGTGAGCTAAATTAAGAACAAGGAAACACATTTTTGTTCTACCACCTTGTTTAGGGCAAGTGCAGCTTCGTGGGGGAGATTAGTTAAAGCATCTAGAACTTAAAATACACCCCAATGCATGTTTATCCATCCCATGTTTATGTCCTCACGACATCGAAAATATCTCCTTATGTCAAAAAATGAAGCTTCCCTTTGTTCTTCATCTGTTTGCTCCCAAATTTCTTGGAACAATGCAATATCTTCGTGCACCATATCTTCTATTGCCTTAATATATACAATAGTGAAAAATAATGACATTTCAAACATATTATTTGATGGTGACATGAACCTTTCATATGCAACATTTATATCCTTGTCTTTAATACCTTCCTAAATTTCTTATCCCCAAACATAAGATGACCATATTGCTTTAATACATTGATGACTTTTTGTTAGGTTGAATGAATTTTCCCCATCCTCATCTTTTTAATGGATGCACTATTAGTGCCTTGGAATGGGTAGGCAAAACTAACATCCTTATCTAACAAGTTCCAGGCAAAAACCTTTATTAATCGAACTTCCCAAGGAACACTCCTAAACGGTGTTTTCTTCTGTAGAAAGTTCCTTGCAATTATTTTGGCCTCCTTGAAAGAATGTGACTAGGGGAGCTTAGGCCTTTATGTCATAGGTAAGCATTTGACATTACTAACAATATGCCATAAAGGATTCCAATCCCACTTTATGGCCTTCATTTTTCTTGCATTAGCCATATCAAACTCCTTGAGGCGCTTAATAACAAAGCCAAGCCTTTGTTGTCTTAATAAATCCTTTTGTTCATTTTCCGCCTCATTAAACCGTTGTAGGCATTTTTGATACTCTAAAAACTCATGTAAGGAATTGGCCAATGATTATATGTCATTAGCTTTTAGGAGGTCCATTGTTTGGGAGATTGTAGCAGCAACATCATCTCCATGTTTGGCTTACATTCGACCCAACAGTGAAAAGTGTATTATCATACACAAAGCCTACATAAGAAACCTACAAAAATTTGAATAAGAAATAACATGTTATTTTAATTAACATTTTATGTTATTTAACCAACTTTGTTGAAACATGGTATAGGCATGTTTTGGGGTATTGGTGGGGTGATAGAGACATGTAAAGAAATGTCTATTTGTGGGGTGATAGAAACATGTTGCTGCCATGTTTTAGAATACACGTAGTGGTTATGTTTCAAGGAGTTGAAACATCTACAATGGCACCTACTAAAAACTTAACAATGGAAAAAAATTAAAAAAACCTAAGAAAAACGTGAATGTGAAACCAAACCTGAATGAATATATTTTACATGAATCTTTAACCTTAAATGATGTTGAAACACCAATCTTGGAAAATTTCAAACATGCATATGTATTCGAAACATAGATATGGAATGAAGGTTAAAGTAAGTGATCGATGGAATGACTATGAATGCATATGTTGAAAATTAAATGTAAATGTAAATGTACTACAATGGTGTGAACAAATAGGAGATTTAGTTAAGTGCAAACATAAATTTTTATTGAAAGGAAACTAAAACATGATGTTTGCAACATGGAACATAACATCAAAAACTCTTCAAGGTTCTTATCACATGAAATACACAAACTTGTGCAATGAAGAAAAGATAGCCAAACCATCAACACTAAGGTATTTAATTAAAAGATCAAACCACAAATAACCAAACTAATATAAGTAAAAAAAAAAATTCAACCTTTTGAAAGTAACTTAGTTACTCTAGTAACTAATGAAACCTAATTAGTTGAACTTGAATTCTTAACATTCCCCCTCAAGCTCAAATCCATTTCTAATACATCAAACATTTTAAGAACTTCCTTAGCTTGTCTGTACCTAAAGCCTTTAGGAAAATGTCAACAACTTGATTTTTAGTATTAACATGAATAAGGTTAATTTCTCTTGTTAGAACTTTCTCTTTAATAAAGTGGTAGTGCACCTTAATATGTTTTGTCCTAGCATAACACATCGAATTGTTAGCAAGTATTATGCTACTGATGTTATCACAATAAATGACAATAGGAGCATCCACTGACTATCCCAAATCTGAGAGTAGAGTAGTTTTTATAACCAAATTATTTCACATGCAGCAATTGTTGCGCCTTTGCATTTTCCCTCCATGCTTGATAGTGCAACTGTTGGTTGTTTCTTACTGCTCCAACTAACATCACCACTTCCAAAAGAAAACATGAAACCATTGGTTGATTTTATATCTGAAACATTACCAACCCAATCAACATCCGTGTATTCATGTATTTATTATTGGCTCTTGGCTTCATAAAAAAATTCACACTGTAAAGTATGTTTTATGTACCTTAGTATGCACCTCACTGCATCCAAATGTGGTTTTTGTAGTGTTTACATGAATTGACTCACCACTCTAACTACATAACTCAAATCTAGCCTTGTGATGGTCATGTAAATCAAACTCCCCATTATGTGTCGATACATAGTGGTATCCTCCACAAGGTTTTCTTCATCTACACTTAACTTCACATTTTGCTCCAATGAAATTGAAATGGTTTTACAACCCGTCATCCCATATTTGGATAATTTGTTCAAGGCATATTGCTTTTATAGTAACCATATCCTTTTAGGGGATTGGATTACCTCAATGTTGAGGAAGTAATGCAATTCTCCCAAATCCTTCATTTTAAACTTTTGTTCAAAAGCTTCTTCAAATTAAAGATGTGTACATCACTATCTTTTGTGATAATCAAATCATCAACATAGATAACTATGACTATAATCGCATGATCTGTCTTTTTCACATATAATGAAAATTTGCATTAGATGTTTGAAATCCACTTGTGACAAGATACCAACCTATCTCGTCTAATTAAGCTTTAGGTGCTTGCTTCAAGCCATACAAAACTTTCTTCAACCTACAAACCAAATTAGGATGTGTTTGGTCCACATAATTTGGTGGTTGTTCCATGTAAATTTCTTCTTGTAAATCTGTATGAAGAATTATTTTTTTTACATCCATTTGATGTAAATACCGTCCTTTTGTTGTTGCCATAGCAATCATTGTTTTTATAGTTGTCATTTTTTGCAACTAGACTATAGGTCTCTTCATAGTCTATGCCATAAGTTTGGGCATAACCTTTGGCAACTAATCTTGTTTTATATCTCCTCATAGATCCATTTGCATTGTGCTTGACTTTGTACACCCATTTGCACCTAATTGCTTTCTTGTCCTTTGGTAAATCACCCAATTCCCAAATAACATTAGCATCCAAGGTCGCCATCTTTTCAACCATGGCATTGTCCCACTTAAGGTTTCCAACTGCATGTTCAAAACTAGTGTGTTCAACCTCTTGTATAACTCTCACCATGTATGCGTAATGATGAGTTACAAAACCATCATATGTGAGTCTTTGTACATGGTACTTGATTCATGTGGATTTTCGTATTCCACTGTTGTTGTTAAGTGTTTCCAAAGCTTTCTTGGCCATTTGAGCTTCATGAATAGTAATTGAAAGGATTTTTTATTCTTCACCCACACTTTTCTCTAAATCACTTGACTCACCATCTACATGAAAATTTCTAGATGATGTTTAAAAACTACCATGTAAAATATTTGAAAATCTTAATCTTCATTTCCAAGGAGTGCTACTGGACCCATTAATTAAAGACTTTTGTGATCCACTAATTAATTGTGATTTTTGTTCCACATTTGATGAAACATCACCATTTTTAGCCTTTCCAACTTCTATTATCTTCAGTGGTGAGTACTAACTAACCATCTCACGAAACACAACATCTCTACTCACTTGCAACTTTCGAGTGGAAGGGTTGAAGCATCTATACCCTTTTTGTTATAAGGAATATCCAATGAAAATACATTTTTCAGCTTTTGGGTCTAGTTTTGATCTCTTTTCATCAAGAACATGCACGTATGTAATGGAATTAAACACTTTGAGGTGTGAGACATTTGGTTTTTTGCTTGTGAATTTTTCTTCGGGTTTCATGCCATGAACTACTGCCATGGGTGTTCGATTCATGATATAGATTATAGTTGTTGTTGTTTCAGCCCAAAAGTAATTTGGCAAATTCTTTTCATTCAACATGGCACATGTTATTTATGTAATGTGCATGTTCTTCTTTTCACCAATTCCATTCTGTTATGGGGAATAACTACATGAATTTTTCCTTTGAATTCCATGTTCCTTCAAATATTCATTGAATTCATTTGAAAAATACTCTCCCCCTCCATCAGACCTTAATTTGATGCTCACACCTTTTCCTTATCCACCATTACTTTGAAATTCAAAAACTGTTGTATCACTTCACCTTTGTGTTTCATGAAGTAGACCCACACCTTCCTTGTGTGGCCATCAATGAAACTCATGTAGTATCTACATCCTCCAATGGATTTTGTTTTTGTGGTCCACACATCTTAGTGGATCATTTCCAAAGGTTTGGAACTTACATGAATTGTTTGAACTGGGATTGGATGCCTAGCTTCCTTCCCCAATTGGCATGCTTCATAAACTTTTAACATCATTTCTTTTGTTCCAAATTTGGGAAAACCTCCAACAAGATTTTGTTTCTCAATCAATTTAAGATGTTGGAAATTAACATGGCTAACCTGCTTATGCCAAATTCCAATGTCTCCAGCTCCTTTTCCATGTGTGAATAACATGGAATTCACCTTAGGCATGTTCACATCCAAGGTGAACATTCGTCCATTGTTTTTTCCCTTTTGTAATCAATTTGCTTTGGTTCTTCATGTCTTCCACAAAACATCCATTAAGGTTGAATGTCACGTGTAAACCTTGTTGCACCATCTGGCCTACCAAAATTAATTTTTTTGTTATGGTTAAAACATAAAGTACATCTTTCAAATACTTTGTTTGCCCATCTTGCATGGACAACAACACCTTGCTAATTTGTGTGATGGGATGTGTAGTGTCATCACAAGTTTTCACAAACCTGGTTTTCAAATCCCTTGTGTCTCTAAACCATTCTCCATGGCTAGTCATGTGGTTTGAAGCTCCAAAATCACCAAACATTATTATCTAGTACACCTCCTATCATTGAATATGCCATGTGTTGCATCACAAATAGTTGCTCATCACCTTGATTGCTAATTGATGCATAATTCCTTTGCAACAATTTTCCATTTCATGCATCATGCTCCTTTTGATAACAATTATTTGCCATGTGCCCAGGTTTCCCACAATAATAGTAGTTTGAATCGCTATTTGGTTGTTGACCTTGATGACTTCTACCATGACCTCCACGACTTCCTCTTCCTCTAAAGTTTCCTTGTCCACCTCTATGAAGTTGACCTTCATGTTGATGTTGTCCACCATGCGAGCTTTCGTGTCGACCTCGAAATCAGGTTTTATCACCTCTACTTCTACCTCTATTAATATTTGAATATAAAACATTTTCTTGTGATCCTACATTGGATGAAGTACCAACAATTATCATCTCTTCACTTATAAGTAAGGTTATCAAGTCTTGAAAATTGGAAAATGTTTTTAAAATTACAATTGAAATATGGAACTGGTTATACTATTTTCTAAGTCCATTTAAAGTCACGGCCACTAAATCTTCATCATCTACAAGGGCTCCTACAGATGTAAGAGCATTTGCAAGGTTTTTCACCTTTGTAAAATAGTCACTGATGTTCATCTTGTTTTTCTGTAGATTATGCAATTCTTGTTTGAGTAGCATTTTGCGAACTTGTGTATTGGTGCTATACATCTTCACCAATGTATCACAAGCTTGCTTGGGTGATTTTTCATCTTGAATATGCACAATCATGGAATCAAACACACTCACAAAAAGCCAATACAAAATTTTCCTAACTTTTTCATTCCAAGTTTTATTGGCTTGAATTTGTTATTGTGTGGGGTTTTCTGGGAGATGAGGTTTTTTCTCATCACTAATTATGAACTCCCAATAGCCATTCCCCATAAAAAAACTCATAGTCCTAAATTTCCACACTTGGAAATTGTTTTTGTCTAATTTCTCAATTGCAATTTGAGAAAGATTTCGACCATCTTTAAAGGCAACACTCAATGTCTTCTTGGGGTTTCACAAATGATTTGTTTCAAAAAATGATTTAATTTCCTTCCTTGGGTTTGTAGGGTTAGGATTAGGGTTTTGCTTCCTTAAGTTTCTAGGATTAGGGTTAAGGTTAGGGTGAGAGTTGAACAAGATGAACCTTGCATATATATGTATGTTTTGAATATTATACCAAATTTTATACTACACATAGGTTTGACGTATATGTACGTATTTTGTATAATATTTTGTATGGTATTAAGTACATGACTACATACCAAACTTTTATATGAAGGTCTTGATGACATATTTGTGCTTCACAATCTTCAAACTCCTTCTTTCAAGTTTTCCAAATTGTATTCACTCGACTTCAAAATTTGTTTTGATGTCTTCTCAATGTAAATTTTTATCACAACAACTTTGCAAAGCTACACCATTCACATATGACCTTGGATCGATTTAGAATTTTGATGAAACATGAAAAACTATGTCTACTACCATCTTTCAAAATTTTAGATAATTTAACTTCATAAAATGAAAGATCTTCCTACTTCCTTGAAATCACCTCCAACTGGGACCTAAACACAAAATGATTTACAATTCACTTTCAAAAACTCCAAACTCCTTGAGATTTTGGGAGACACATTAGATATATGTCTTTTATATTTTTTCCAAAATTTCAATTCTATTGATGATGATCACAAAGAGTTATCATTTTCAAAAGAAACTAACTTCAAAATTAAAGCTAAAATTTTAGATACTTGGATTTTTCTCAATACATATCCAAATGATATGAAATTTCTCACATTTATAATCCTTTATGATCTATAAGATCCAAAGTTGCAAATCCAAAAATGTTCAAACAAAGGAGATATGAACAAAAAATTAGATTTGACACAAAGTCTTCAAAAGTTCATAACACTCACAAAACATATCCTTTTCTTTTGGAATTTTGAAAATATAAGCGTTTTATAGTCTTCTATAATCTCTCCAAGTTTCACTCCTAGATATTTTCATAGTAGATCGAGATCTAGATTTTAAAACATTACTTCCATAACCTTTGATATGTTAATCTCCTCTCACCTCTTTTCATTTCTTTTTCTTCACATTCTTTCCTTTCTTTGTTTCTTTTTTGCATTTGAAAAATTCCTATGATATTACTAGAGATTCTCAAGCTCTAGTTCTAAAGGATTTCTAATTCTAGATCTCTTTCAACTTTCTCATCAAACAACCTAAGCTCTAATACCATGTTAACAAATAGGAGATTTAGTCAAGTGTAAACATAAATCTTTATTGAAAGGAAACTAAAACATGATGATCACAACATGGAACATAACATCAAAAACTCCTCAAGGTTCTTGTCACATGAAATGCACAAATTTGTGCAATGAAAAAAAGAAAGCCAAATCATCAACACCAAGGTATTTAATGAAAAGACCAAACCACAAATAACCAAATTAATATAAGTTAAAAAAATTTCAACCCTGTGAAAGTAACTTAATTACTTTCCTACTTTAGTAACTACTGAAACCTAGCTAGTTGAACTTGAAATTTCAACAAATGGATCAATATGGTAAGAATAATTGAGCACCACTTTGTTTCTTTGCACGAATTTTCCAAATGCGTAATAGGAAACAATGTTGAAGTTTGGATTTTGAACAAATGCACCTAAACTTTTTGCAAATTCTTTTTTATTTTATGCTTTCTAGTCCCAATCAAGAAGATTACATTGCTGTAGATGCCAAATGCCCGATGTTTTTACAATTTTCCCAATAAACATTGGTTTCCATTTCAAGAGTTCCCGAAACTCTATATTAGCCTTTTGCCAGGCCTTGTTTTCATAAAACACCTTATCAAGTTTTTTTTTTTTTTTTTTCCCTTTCTCCATCGTCTCCTTTTGGTTTTTTGGGAGTTGATGTTGGGGTATGTAACACCTTTGGATTAGTACCCCAATTTCCTAATGGTGAAACTTTATCCAAACATCCATTTGTTTTGATTTTCCACTCTTCAGATTGTGATTTGAATGTAAAGACCTTAAAAGGTAAATGCATTCAAAGATGAAACATATTATATCACAAAAACATGCCAATTAAAACCTACTAAAACATGGTGATGAACAACTTTGAAACACGGCTATCATAAATCATCAGTTTTTATTCTAGGTTTGTTAACTGTGAAAGTTGAAACATGATTGTGTCCATGATTAAAGGATGAAATTTCTATAAATGTGTTTCAAAACATGATAGTTGTTAAGGAATTTTATAATTTGCCACTGAAACATAAACTTACTCATTAGTATTGTAACATGTTTCTTTGGAATTGATAAAATGTTGAAACACAAAATGATATAATGTTGAAACATGACTAAAACATGGAATTGATAAAATGTTGAAACACGATTAAAACATGATATTTTTGTTGGAGAAGTTTGAAACTTTTGGAATATTGGGGACAAAAAGATATATTGAAACATGTTTCACATGAATTCATATGGGCTGCTTTTCAATTGAACACCAAAAATTAAACTAGTACTTTGTGAGCATTTTACGATTGTTAAATGAATCTTATCGAAACTTAAAGAAACATTACAATGTTACATATTCAAATAGAAAAAGTGTGATCCAATACCATTGAGTTGTGATTTCTTCGGAGTGATAGGTTTCAACAAAACAAGGTGTTTGAAAATCCTTTCTGGCTGCAAAACTTGTTAGATTACTTGGCCTCCATGTTTCATGAGGTGTTTTTTATAGACGATAACGAATTTTTTTTCAATTTCGTTGTGAATTTCCAAGGCTGGGATTTTCTCCTTCTTGTATTTGTGTTCATATATCTATACTGGTATATCTATATCTATTCATATATCTATATATCTAAAGCTAATATAGTTGAAGGGTGATTACTCCTTGGTTTCAACAATGTATTCACTTTTGCCTTATATTCTAAAATGTTTCCACCTTTCGTAGGATACACACCCTTCATTGCATTTCTTAATGGTGGGTATAACATTAGTTTGAGAGGATTCCTTTTAGAATGCACATGTTTATCACACCCCTTCTTTCAGTGCTCATTGATCCTCATCTTCAAGTTCTTCTTACAATGACAATAAACACAAATAAATTCATTTTTGTCCTCTTGGCAATGACTATGGCATTCCTTAAGTAATTGTAACCACTTTTCATGTATGTCTCCATGAAAATTGTTTTGTTTATTTTCACAATTTTTATTATCATGTTTGTTGATTTGTTTTCCATGTTTCCTCCCTTCTATAAGGACTAATTCGACTTCTATGTTAAGAACAATGTAAGATTGGAAGAAAGAGTGTTATGCGTGGATCACCTTATGTTTGAGTTAGAGGAAGAAAGCTCATAGTTGTAAGAAAACCAATAAATTCTATAAAAAAATTAAACTTTAACTAAATCGAAACTTGGGTGTGCTTGTTTGTTCATTGTGATGATTGACACATAACACATTTCGTTTGTAATCAATTCGTACCTAACCTTTGAAACCTATTCTAATACTTTCATTAATTGTTTTGATAAAATAGTTTGGCGAAAGTTAGATGAAGCATGGGAAAGTTGAAAAAGGTCTAAAACATTATGGGTGGGTTATGGGGCATGGATGGGGATTGCATGGGGGAACATGGAAGATGGGCACATGGGGTCGACACAGTGTTCTTGAAACATTACATGTTTTAAGGGCTTGTGTTGCCTAGGCATCGAAATGCGCATTGGGTTGCTTGCCAAAACGTAACATGTTTTGATGGGTGGTAAGTTTCAAGGTTCAAGTTTTGAAACTCATGTTTCATGGTGTCCAATTTTTGACTGGTCGAAACAAGCATCAAGCCACCATCAAAACATGACATTTTTTCGTGTCGGCTTGCTCTAGGGGCCACATTGCCCATGCGTGAAAACTTGCGTGAAATAGCCTCGAAGTAAATGATGCATTTATGACTTGTCATTGAAATCACATTTGGGGGGCGGGTTACAAGGTGTTGGAATGAATCAACAATCATCTTAACATTTAATTGGATAGTGCAAGTGCTTAAATTAACTAATGTGACAGTAATGGTCAATTGTTAACCCCAAAGAAGAAGATATTACTGAATTATAATTACCAAAATAGTTATTCAAAGTGTTTAATTATTCATGTTCTATATGTAATTCATACAAGTCAATTATTGACCCTTTTTAGCATATCATCCATCTCATAAGCAGTGATATTTTTTTCAGTGATATTTTTTTCAATTTGCTGATGTTGCATCATTGGCTACCATCTCAAGGGAAATAGAGCATTTAATGGTGACAAGTTTTCAAAATGCTACCAAATTACAATTAGAGTCCAAATGTGATGATCCCCCCCTTCTCCTCAAGATATGGCTATTTAGAAAGAGAAAATGGGAATATTGAATAATAATATTCCTAAATTGTTCTTTGCATGCATTTTGACAAAAGTTTGCATTAAAAAAACATTGCTCCTAATATTCCAAGATTAACAAATTTCATGGAAATTTAAACATGTGATGTATTGTAAAATTTATATCGATCAAATCAATGTTTTTTACTAATTTTTGGCCCCCAATGCAAAGAGACCATGTTGTTTGGGGTTTCAAAATTGTGTTGCAAAATCAAAGAATTTGATTGGAAATTGTTTGTTTGGATGGTTGGAAACATAATGCCTATGATTATTTCCTCCCACCTATTGTTGATTGATTGATTTAACCTATTGGGTAGGATGACAACCTTCTGAAACTTAACCAAAAAATCACTACATTATTTTTGCCTAAAGTCCTCCCCTTCTAGCCTACATAGCTGAGTCAAGTAAAAAAGGTTATATCAATTTTATCATGCGCGTGCGCAAAATTCTGTTTGTTTTTTTTTTGTGTGTGTGATGCACTTATCAACAAGATCCATCAGCACCAAATAATTAGAATAAAATTAAGAAAGAACTTGAACTTTGGATGCACCCACAACTCATTAATAGAAATCATGTGTTATCATAGTAGTGGGGCCAGTTGCACACTCCATTATCAAATATTTAATTAATTTTCAAAAACTCAATTTGATAAACATTTTTAAATCATTTTTATTTGATGTACATTGAGATCAACATTCTTTTAGAAGCCTCGGGGCACTCTTTGTAACCTTACCTTCAATGTTAAATCATGGCAACTGCAAAGCTATTTTATATATTAAAGCAACAGTGGTGTCTGTCTGGGCAGTGCCTGGAAAATTCTTCCAGTCATAACTTCCCTAGATGTAACTGACTCCAGAGAAAAAAGAAATCAGGGGCAGTTTGATTTTTTGAGGAGTTTCCCCAGATGTAACTTCCCTAGATGTAATTGACTCCAGAAAAAAAAGAAATCAGGGGCAGTCTGATTTTTTGAGGCAAAAGATTTGGTAGACCAGAAAAAAAAAATTTAGGCCTTGGACAGCCTAGAATTTTTTTTTTTTTGTTTTTTTGTATTGACCAAGACTACCTTTTTTTTCTTTTAGCTACTGTCTGTCTCGATTAAGGGGACGGATGAAATGTCCGTCCGGTTTGATGACGAGACGAATTTAAGGGAAGACCAGAAAAAAAATATTTAGGCCTTGGACAACCCAAAATCAATTATTTTATTTTTTTTGTATTGACCAAGACTACCTTTTTTTTCTTTTAGCTATTGTCCGTCCCAATTAAGGGGATGGATGAAATGTCCGTCCGGCTTGATGACGGGACAAATTTTGGGGAAGCTTTTTTTCTTTTAGCTACTGTCCGTCCCGATCAAGGGGATGGATGAAATGTTCGTCCGGCTTGATGATCACAAAATAATAATAAAAATAGAAAACACATAAAAATAAAAAAATAAAAAAGTTAAAAGTTTCCGGGGGACTTCACAGTGGTCGAAGGTCACGGGCACCTACTAGTCTCTATATATAATATCGGTGGTTTTGTCCTTGGGTGGTCGTCCTTTAGGGGTCGAAGTGCAGTGATGACTTTAGGTGACAAAACCAGTTTTGGTCCCCTTTTTGTTTTCTATGTATTGGAGTTATCCAAAAAGTCACCCTGTCTTTGGGCCTGCTTCCACTCCCTATCCCCTCTTTCAGTGGTATCCGCGAAGAAGGGAAATTCATAATGACAAAGTTTTGTGTAGGTCCCGAGGAGGAGGAGAGAGGTGGAGTGGGGTATTCTTGCAATGAAATGAGGGGCCCAACATGAGACGGTGATGGCTAAGTGGCATGGGACCCTTGAGTATGCTCGCTCATGCCTTTCACCTATCATAAAGAATTGGATAAGTTTTCGTAAATAGATTACACATTACAAAACCATGTTCAGAGCATCACCATTTCGTCAATCTTTTCACACGTCCTTCTCTTTTTTTCTCTTTTAAAAAAAATTATAAATTTATATATATATATATATATATTTATCGGGAAACAAATGGAAAACTCCATTGCAAAGATAAAACCATTACATCTCCTATTATGATTTTGATTCCATTGGGGGGAAAAAATGGAAGAAAAAAAATCAAAGTTGACCTCAAAAATCACCGGCAAAAGTTGTATTAGTACTACCCAATTTTTTATTCAAGACATTTACTATATGCATGTA
>Ga0209611_10005637_pt1 | contig 20858 bp, 12 predicted proteins | sample S1TSphgellanicum_3_FD_187693 | JGI IMG/M metagenome (GOLD analysis project Ga0209611, IMG submission 187693) | Host-associated microbial communities from peat moss isolated from Minnesota, USA - S1T2_Fc - Sphagnum magellanicum MG (SPAdes) (version 2) | ecosystem: Host-associated > Plants > Peat...
TAACAATCATAATGGATGCTAAAGATAAATATTTTGAAAAAAAAAAAAAACTATGTCCAAAAATCTTCATAGTGTTAAGTGTCAAATTTTACTAGATGGATGACAATTAATGACGTTAGCATGACATCATGGGTGCATTTATAATATAGTTGCATAATAATAATAAAACACCCCTTTTTTCATAGTGTAAAGGTGCACTTTTATTATAACTTTCTACAATTAATATAAGGGGCTTGGGGATGACTAGGACAAATAGAAGTTTTCATAAAGGTGAAAACACATTATTAGGAACCACAACTTGCCCACTTGAGTAGTTGCACACTAAGGTGAACCACAAGTGGCATAATAGGAATTCATTTTTGCACAATTTTTGGTGTTATCAACACCTTCAAAATAAATATGTTTAGCAAAATTCAATTTTTTGCAAGAACTACCTTTGCCTTCCATTCGTAATACATTTTTTGAATACTTTGAATGAAAAATTCCATTAAATTCAAAGTTTTCACATTGAAAAGACTTAATGAATTTCCACAACCAAGGCTTTACAAAGTAAGTAAATGTCTACTCCCATTTGCAATCACATTCTTGATATGAATTTTCATGTTCATTTTAATCATACAACCTATGATAGAGTATTGCTAGAAAACATTTGATTTAATATTCCAAGAGTTACAAGTCCATTTTAAAATGTGTATAGACTTTGATGCATGATGAAACACAAGTTTAAATGTCCCCCAAAGATTAAAAAAAATGGTCACTTGGTTTTCATTGTTTGGTATTAGCTTTCTATAACAATATAGATGATAAATATGAATCACTTTTTAACACATTTTTTTACTAATTGAACTTAAAAGACATTGCAATAACTAAAGGTCCTAATTTCTAGATAATGTGAGAGATTAGAATGGGTTACAAAAGGATATGGATTAAAAATCATTTTTAATGTCACAAAAAATATTCATGAAAAAGATGACATTATATATTCATATGTAAAGGAGTGGAAATTTTTATAATTTGTGATTGTGTAGTTTTTAATACATTCAAGTCATTCAAAAAATGAACAAGAACAACAAAAAAATAGTTATAGTGCTTTTGAATATTTTATATTCATTATATTCACTCCAAATTGTTCCACATGTTTTCATAATATATTTAAAACATTGTTATATAAAAACATTATAAACTTGCAACATTGGTACAATTTTTGACACTGAAAGATGAAAAAGACAAGTAGTAGCTACATTTGTTTTAGCCCCCATAATTAATGATACTACATTTTCAAACAACTTCCCTTCACCTTAAGTATACAAAACAAAAGAAGAGGCTATTGAATGTAATTGGAACAAAAATTGAGACACAAATTCATCATAAATTTACATGAACTTCATCACACCTATACCATTATGAAAAGAATTAATATTAGAGCTCACCATCTTTGGGGTGTTTGTTGGTTCCATCAATTAAAACTTCAAAACCCCCTTTTGTACTTCATGTTTTTTCTCAAAGTAAATGACTTGTTTTCCCCCCTCTGTGCATGATTTTTAATTTCTGTAATTCATTGTGGACATTACACAATGGCATTTTTTTTGAAATTTTCAAAATCTCACTCCAAAATTGGTGGTTCATAAAAATGTTGGTTAATTATCAAAAAGACATGGTTATCAATAACTAGCATCTAGTTTATCAATAAGGTTATCAATAAATTAGATGCTAGTTATTATTATTTTGAAAATTAGTTGGAGAACCTATTTACTTGGTAGGTAAAATGTACAAAACCAATAAGACCAATACTGAGTTGTCATAGTTTATTAACTTTTTGAATGTTTGCAATTTTCATCCAAGTAGGTTATCAATCCCTATTTACCCCAAAATTTTAATAATCTACCACTTTGCATTTAGTCCAAATTTGGAACACATCCAAATTCTTTAATGTGTATTAAAAAATGTTGTGATATCATCACCCTTTTGTACTCCTCTTTTGAATTTTTTATTATTTCTTTTCACCATCAACATAATTATAGTGAATGATATTGATATTTCTTGATATATGGTGTCTAAGCTATCATACTTCAAAATATAAGGTAGAATTAAAGATTGAATTTGAAATTGTTTCTACTTCATCATGGCCCTTAGGTGATACACCTTAAAAATTTTGGACCAATGGGCATATCAAAAATCCAATATTAAATGGTTGTGAAATGATTAAACTTCAATGTTTATTCAACTTGTTTTCAATTAATATGGTTAGATCAGCCAAGCCCTTTCGTTCCTTGTGCTAGTACCACCACCCTATGTGATTTTTGTTCCTACCAACTACTATGAATGAAATACTCAAACACATGGTCTCTCAAATACTTTGAGGGTAACAATTTTTGAATTTTGCCAAAGAAAAAACATAGATTTTTTGATAAAACTCAAGTTCAACACTTTGGTTAACCACAAAGGAAATTAATCCAATGAAATAATTTTATAATATAAGTTTAAAAATGCATTTTCATATTTTTGTCAATTGACCATGCCAATGAAGAAACATGGAGGCTAAATATATATGTAATTTGTGATCATCATGAGGTCGATTTAGTGATTTTTAATAATTTCACAAAACAATAATCCAAGAGTTTTTTTTATCTTTGATTTAGCACACATTGAGCATGGCATGCACTTTTGGTTAATAAAACCACAAAAAAAAAACTACTTAAATGGTATATTGGGCGATTTCTAAGGTAAATGTTTGATCACTGAATATCCTTATGCATAACAAGTAGTTAACACCAAAAAAAGTAACCACATTAATTAATAACTATGGGTATTAATTTGATGAAGAAATTGATAATAGCTAGGTCTTCAATTTTAATTTTAATTTTATTGATAGCTATGTGGTGCAAAAAATAAAAAATGAAAAATAATATGTTCAATCAATTTTGAAAAAACAATAATAACTAGTTAACCTTGGTTCATAATTGTTAAGAAACCTTTTTTTGAGCATGCAAATATTTTATGTCATAGCTCTTAAGAAGAAGTTTCCAATGCCATATCAAGTTCCTCAACCAAATTATGTCCAATTTTAAATGGTCAAAAGGCATTTTGGCAACTTTTGTCACAACCCTTCTAAAAACCTTCATAACTTTCAAGTTAATCTTTGCCAGTGTAAGTTCATTATGTTACAATTCACATTTGAAATAGGTATCAATTGATGTCAAAATCACTTAGTTTAAATATATCCTAAACTTCAAATCTCATTTCAGAAAATCAAACATTCTTTAATAATTTCAATCCCTAAAGTGAAAATGCATCTTGGGATCTTGACAATTTGTCCTTTGACTTTCACAAACCCCTCACTTAGTGTGAGAATGCATTTCATTTTCCTTGGTTCAGGTTGTGTTTCAAATTTGCATTCAACTTCATTCTTATTGTTTTTGGATGGACATAACTTTATCATTTCTAGGAGTTGGTCACAAGTCAATATTTGAATTACAAAACATTAATGCAAACATGGTTCTATATAATGTTTGGTTATAAATATGTTTAAATTCATATTTAACAACATTTTGAACATGATGTTGGGAAGTATGCTAGTGGTAATGATTAGTGCTTTTGTTTAACCCCAATGACAATTTTCAGTTAGCATTGGCGATTAGTTCATGTTGCCACAAACTTCTAGGTTTAAATCCAAATGCATGTAACAAATCATGTGAAAAAAAATGATTATTAGTTATATCTAAAACTTGAAATATAGGCACTATGATAACTTCTTCTAGGCGGGTATAGGGTATCCAAAATGAATGTAAAGTGAATGGATAAGCCTTTGAATTTTTTTAATGAATTTAATCAAAGAACTATAATGTAAGGAATGAGTTCAATTTAGTAAAGTGTTAGTGTTAGTGTTTGAAGATCTTGTTTAACATGCTAGTTTGATTTTTTGAAATCTAGTTTGTTTTTATTACAATTTAAAAATAGACTTTCATGGCCTAGTTGTGTTCTCTATGTGAAAAACATGTGCAAAAGCAAAAGTATCCAATGCAATTGCATAGAACAAAGAAGAGGAAGGTGTATAATGTCCAACTATATATTTCACATACCCAATTATGAATGGTCAAAATTACAATTTAATTTTCAACAAAATATGTAAGATTTTATTAAACTTTGAAGGTGTTGACTAGTGTTGTATTGGTGTATAATGTGCAACTTGGATATATATTGAAGAACCCACCAATCTAATATGATTAGGCAATATTAGCTTTACACTAATACCAATATCAAGTTTATACCTATGATGTACCATGAAATATTTCCATGGGACAATTGTAACATAGTTGTATATTAATTGTTTTGCAACTTTAGTTATAGGGAAATCTAGTTGCCATGAACGTGATTCCTCATAGTGTATTTCAAAATATAAGGTACCCCAATGGGCATATCAAAACTCCAATATCATATGGTTGTGAAATGCTTGAACTTCAAGGGTTATTCAACTTGTTTTCAATTAATATAATTAGATTGGTCAAACCTTTTGGTTCCTTGTGCAAAAACAAGCCCACACTAGTTCATAACTATTAAAGAAACATGTTTTTGAACATGCAAATATATGAATTTGGAATGTAACTTGGGTTCTTGAAATTTTGTACTTTGACTCCCATAGACGCCCCACTTGGTGTGAGAATGCATTTCACTCTCCTTGGTTCATGCCATGTTTCAAATTTGCATTCAACTTCATTTTTATTGTGCTTGGAAGGATATATCTTCATCATTTTTGGGAGTTAGTCACAAGTCCATATTTGGGTTATGAAACATTAGAAAACTACCCCTTGAACTTTGCAAGTGTTAGATGTAGCACACACATGATTTTATTAGTAATGATTAGTGCCTTTATTTAACCCCAATGACAATTTGTAGCTAGCAATGGTGATTAGTTCATGTTGCCACAACCTTTTAGGTTTAGATCCAAGTGCATGTAACAAAACATGTAGAATAAAATATTTTGTTACTCGATCCCAAACTTGAGATAGAGACATTGTGAAAACTCCTAGTTGAGTATATGGTGTGGAGAATGGATGTAGAGTGAATGGATAAGCTTTTGAATTACTTACATGAACTTGATTGAAGAACTATAAAGTAAGGAATGAGTGTTTGGAGATCTTGCTTTAAGTGCTAGTTTGGATTTTTTTTGAGATCATGCTTTTTTGTGTTACAATTAAGACAAATTTTCTCATGGCATAGTTGCTTGTTCTATAAGAGAAAACACGTGCAAAATCAAATGCATCCAGTGCAATTGAATTTAACCATGCTAGTGAAAGGGGGGTGGAGTATATAACATCTTACTAAATATTATACAAGCAAAAATATGCATCATCAAGTTTGCAATAATTTTCATAAAAATATGTAAGATTTTATAAAACTTTGAAGGTGTTGACTAGTGTTGTACTGGTGTATAGAGTGCAACTTGGATATATGGAACCACTAATATATTGAAGAACCACTAGTGAAAAAATTCATTTTGCAACTTGTCCAATGAACTAAAAGTGTCATTTCCTGGATATATGGTACCACGGATATATTGAACAACCACTAGTAAAAAAATTCATTTTGCAACTTGTCCAATGAGACTAAAAGTGTCATTTCCTGGATAAATGGTACCACTGATATATTGAAGAATCACTAATAAAAAAATTCATTTTGCAACTTGTCCAATGAGACTAAAAGTGTCATTTCTTGGATATATGGTACCATTGATATATTGAAGAACCATTAGTAAAAAGATTCATTTTGCAACTTGTTCAATGAGACTAAAAGTGTCATTTCCTGGATATATGGTACCACCGATATATTGAAGAATCACTAGTAAAAAAATTCATTTTGCAACTTGTCCAATGAGACTAAAAGTGTCATTTGTGTAGTTGCAAACAACACTTTTAATTGCATTGGACAAGTCGCAAAATGGGTTTTTTCTACTAGAGAATTAACCCACTATGATCTGAGACAATACTGACTTTATACCAGTACCAATATCAAATTTATACCTGAAAAATACAAGGAAAGAATTAGCCTTGGACCTAATGCCAGTACCAGACATATGAAAGTTTTAAAAGAGTACCCAATACCAGTACCTGCCAGGTATGAAAAGAAAAGAAAAAAAAGGAAATCCCAATACCAGGACCACTCAGGTATGTTCAATAGGGGATAGGGGTCCAACACTAGTGAAGAAGTCATGTAAGATTCCTTGAAGGCCTTTAATATAACATTATTCTTCTCCCCAATGCCCCAAATTCATGATGCTTATGTACTCAAGTTGCAAAAATCAAGTTTTCACATTGAAAAGTCTTTAGCTTTCTACTAGAGAACAAATTTGAGAACATTGAAGCTCATTTTGCAAAAGCCTCTTTGGAATCTGCCCAATACAATAGGTAGGGTGTTCTTAGGAAGGGCTATAAGTGCAGGCCAAAAATAACGGCAGCCAATTTTAGAAATGGAATTTCCATGCAACCAATGAGAGGTCGCTACGTGGAGTGAAGGGGCCTTTATGCAGCCAATTTTGGGTGATCATATTTGGTTGCTTCAGCACAAATCCTGTAATGAATACAGAATCATCTTGATGAAAAGTTTGAACCAGTTTGGGGATTACCTTGTCGCCTGGGTTCTCATATGAAGTCTGGAGGGAAAAAACCTACCCACTTTGGAGTTTATATTTTCAATGCTTCAGAACTAAACTTCAATCCAATTTTGAAAGGAAAAGCGAATAACATCACCAAGAATTTTTCAATATAAAATTCCCATATGTTGTTTTCATAGAAAATTCTAAACCAAAGTTGAGTGCTCGGGTACATGTAAGGCCTTCTAAAGAGACCACATTGTGATCATAGGGGTTTAACCTATTTTGAGTTGATGAACCATTTTTGTGATCAACCTGATGATGGAAGCATTTGTCACATGAGGCCACTGGTCCAATTGACATACTAAAGTTATCCGTAAAGTCACCCTCTCTTTCACCCCCTGTCCTCACTTTGAGTGGTATCCACAAAGTAATGAAATATTATTAAATTTCCAGTATGAAATGCTGAAACTCAGCAAATAATGTACAAGATTCGAGAGTAATTATAGTAGTTGTACAGGTAGCAGCAGGGAAAAGGGAATGAAACTCAGTATACCACCAAAATTGGTGGAAAAACTAGTTTGGGTCCCAGTTATTTTGTTTTGTAAAATTTCATTCCCAGTTAAGCATTTGATGCCCTATTATACCGAAACTGACCATTCTCGCCCCCTAATTGCCCTACTTTACGGATAACTTTACGGTCTCAAAACAAAATAGATTCTCCCATAGGGTTAAGGATCCAATACAACCAACCAATTCAAGATAGGATGATGAAAGAAAGTTGTGTAGCTGGGCCATGTACATGACCAGAACAGAGAAAACAAGGCGGTTCACCCGGGTCTCACCACAGTTTCAGGCCTAATAGGAGGCAAAAGTGGTACTGGATGTGGAGGGTCAGAGGCCTCAAGTTTCAGAGGCTCTTGAGGTCACTGAAAGACTCTCCATCTAAAAAGGGAGTTATTGCCATCCAAATGTACAATTTGATGACTACTAGTAACCCAACTCAGTTTACATCTTTAGTTCATTTGGTTTAGGATTTCACATCTTCTGGATCTTTTTCTTAGAGCATCTGTACACACACATACATGGCATTTGGGCCTCCAAGAGAATTTCTCACATGCAAGATGGCTTGCTTACTTGTCCCCAATTGTAAACATGAATATTGTGAATGTAAAGGGTGGAAGGTGGCTAAAACAACCCACCACCCACATTAATCGTTTATCTCGTCAATCAAGAGTAGTTGCTAGGTTGTGTAATGGTTTTTTTTATTGGCATAGCATCATGTGTACAAACATTGGCTCAAAGCCATTTTAATACCCCAAACTGGCATAAGCTTTGCTATTCTTCATCCAAAACATTCCACCATGGAGTGTGCATGGGAGGATGCTCTAAGTTCCTCCCCGTCTCAATATGACCTCTAAATTGCTTGGATGAATTCACCATGGAGAACACATTTGAGATGTAATTCCGTGGTGGGGAAAGCCATGGCTTTGGAACAGGCCTTGGTAGAACATGTTCCCACCTAACAAAATGGGTGATTGGCAAACCCTAAACCCTCCAAGTGTCCCTAGAAGCATAGGTTTTTTTTTGTTACATTTTCACCAAAAGTTATTTTTTGGTTCAGACTTAGCTCATCCTATTGTATTTTGACATTTTTTCGATGCAACATGGTGTCTTCCCGACACTAATTCTTGATTTTTTGGTAATTGCCCAACATTCTCCATTGTTTTCCTAGAGTTGCCTGACATCTTCACAATGTTTTCCTGGCATTTCCCAAATTTTTCTTGGCTTCCCATTGGAGTTGTCTTGATGCTACTCAACACCCCTTGAAGTTTCCTTGGCTCCACCCAACATCTGCTAAATTTTTTTTGACATTGCCCAATGTCCCAGAACATATCCTCAACACTTCCTGACATCCCCTGACATTTCCATTTGCTTTTTCAACAACCCTTGTATACGGGTAAATTTTTCTCCAATTTTACACACCCCATCACCTAGCTACAAATTTATTTTTATTTCTTTATTTTATTTTTTAATGAAAAAATCCATTGGAAAGAAAGACACCATACAGAAAGGGCAGAGGGACCAGGGTGAAGATACAATGTTTGTGCTTTCCAAAATTTCACTTGGCTCTCATCTTTTCCCATGATTCACACATGGATCATGGATACATGAGGGAGTATGAACCCTAAAATGTCCAGAGACACAAACTCCATATTGAAATCTACCACTTGTCCTCCGAACTAACAATAGAAAAGAAAAGATTCCCTCTTTTTTGTTGTTTCTGTAAGGGCAGCTGTTCTAGAAAAAAGATAGGGAATACAAAAATTAAATAATTCTAATATCTTATCTTATGTTTCTCTTCTGGGTTTGAACTTTAACACTTTCGGGAGAAGAAAATGGAGAAAAGAGCCAATGTGGTGGATTTGCCCCCATAGTCACAAAAGTATGGATATGCGAATAATTGAGAGCATCCACCCATACTCAGAATTTGACCCTACAACTAGTATTTCTCAGATCCAAGATTATTTATTTACTGTTTCCCAAGTAGTTTTTTTTTTCCCCCCAAACAGCTATATATATTAAAAATTAAAATTGCTAAAATCATGTGTTTTTTTTTGAGATTTTCAATAGCTAGAATTTGACCGACATTCAAGTAATTTTGCCAAATTTTTATATATGGTTCAAGTACGTTGCCAATTTTATAGAAAGATGGTTTTAAATATTTTGCTTTCATAATTAGTGTGTAGCCAAATTTGGCTTAATCTTCTTGTGAATCATCACCACTTTGGGTACTTACTTACTTACTTACTTACTTACAATTTAGCGTCATTAAATGGGCCAAACAGCACCCGGGCCAGAACCCAATTGACGTTAAGTCTAATAAAGCAATTTAGATCTAAATGTCTGACATTGTACTAAAAATCTAGCAAGGATGTTTTGCTGCTGACAGCTCAACAATTCAGCCAAAGGTGTGATGGCAGTTAGTGGCAATGAACTTCTAAACCTCTCTCGAACACTTTGATAAGCAAGGCAAACCAACAAGAAGTGGTTCTCATCCTCAACCACACCCAAGTTGCACAATTTGCAGTAACGTTGTTGCACCAACACCTTCACTGGCTTGACTTGCCTTCCTAGCTCAATTTGCAGCTTGTGATTCCCACAACGAAAACGTGCCAAACTTCTCCTAAGTTGTGCATTGTCTACCCTGGAGAGGTATTCTTTGTACCCATACTGTGCTGAGCTATTCAACCCCAGATAGGCTCTCACTCGGTTGGAGTCAGCTGTAGCCACTTGATGGTGTATAATGTATTGCCTTTCAGCCAACTGCTTGAGGCGAGCACATGGTGGCAACAGATCGTTATCGATGCACAAATTGTATGTCGACAGTTGTTCATCTACTTCTGCTAGCTAGCAAGCAGGCAATCGACAAAAGAATCATCGTGGATCCCAAGCCCCACCCATGAATATGAAATTGGGATTGTAAAATGTCAAAACCTATTAATAGCAAATGACATGGACCAATTTATATATTTGACCAATCAAGAGTAGGTATGAGACTATGTAGGGGCTTTTGCGAGCCTCAGCATATTGAGCAAAAATGCTAAGCCAAAGCCATTTTACTCGGCCTTGGGTGGGGGCAAGTTTTTACTAATCTTCATCCAAAACATGTTGTGCAATGTGCCCCTGGAGATGCTTTAAGCCTTGGTTGTTTTTCAACATTAAAAATTTCTCCATTGAAATTATCACACATATGCCACCAATGGCCTTGAAAAAACTCCAAACAACAATTTCTCTTAGCCTATTTGCTTAAACTTATTTACCAATGACAAGACTTGGATTCTAAATCAAGGGTAATTGCCTACTTGTCCAGCCACAAAGGCCACCCTTGCTAAACCAATTGTCCTGGACCAAAGGTTCAAACACCCTATGAGTTCAAAAATGTAATGAAATATAGGTGTTTTGTTTCAAGCCCTTTCTCATAAGCATATTGATAATATTTAGCTTCAAGTTCAATTACAACAAATAACCATAATTTTAAATGTAAGAAATAATCATTAGTAATTTTGGCATATCATATTGCTTTTTGACTTACAATACCCACCTAGTCCACGTATTGACCTAAATATTTCAAATACCAAACCGGTTTTGACCCTTAATACCATTATCTTTGCCATGCCACATACAAACCAACAAACTATATACTTGGCCAATAGTAGTATATAAAACTTTACAATTTTGCTAAAAACAAGGGTATACTATGCATATGCTTTGCAAACTTATTAATCCATGTATGGGTTAAGGTAGGGGTAAATGTTTATCAGTTATAGTGCATTTATATGATGGATATAAATAAGCAAAAAGTACGGAGAATTGAAATGTGTACAATATTTGCAAAACTATGGCACATTGGAGAGTGGGGGAGAAACAATTAATTGTGCAATTGGCATTGCAAAGATGAACATGTGACATTAAAAGCATCACTGTCAAAATCAACAAAGATAAAGTGAGCTCTTTGACAACTAGATGTTTGTTGCATATTGTATTAAGTATACACATATATGATAGTTGGGGGGTGTGTTTTCAAAAATTTCACCCCATTTTGCACCAAGCCTTTTTAGGAATTTAACACGCACCCTCACATCATATGTACTACTTTTAGAAATTCAAATACCCATTACTAGATCTAACCCAAGGGGAGATAATGGTAGGGTGTATCTACAAAAAAGCTGAATTCATAACATGTTCAAATAGTTGGCAAAGTTTTCAATTAAGGTTATGATTTAGGTTTTGTGTTTTGTAACTTTTAATATTGAGTCTGTGGTTTGTGAACTTGTATTTGTAGATGACCCTAAACTTTCATTCATTTTTTTGGTAGTGCCACTTTTCTCCTTTCCAATGTTCATTCTAAACTTTATAAGTTTCTATTCAATGTGCCATAGAAAACAGGTATGAAGATGAATGCACACTACTAGCTAATGGAGACAAATCAAACTTTTCAAGGAAACATGGAATATGCATTTGTCATTCAAGTAAAAAAAGGTATGTGGTCTTTAGTTTTCACATCTCTTATTTCTTCTTATTTGCATTTATGTTTACATGCAAGTTGGTGTTGTTCATCTTGATAACTCTCAACGTGGTTTTTTTTTCAAACTTGTCACATGTCTAATGAGACAAGGATGTGAATTAGCACGTATCACCTTTCATCAAGCCTTGATCTTTGACTATTTATTCACAAATACAAGGTTCACTTTTATTATCCAATTTGTTTTTATTCAAAAACACATTTGCAACATAACAAAAGTTGAAATTATTTTTTTTGGCATTTGTTATGACCTATATATTGCAATGTCTTTCACTAAGTTATGAATTACAGATTTTGGATTTCAAACTTTGATTATTAGCCTTGCTTTTGCACCTCATCATTTAAGCTTCTATTTTAAAGTGTGCTTACATGAAACAATGCATGTGGGGAAAGATCTTCAAAAATGTAACATATCATGTGTTCTATGTTTTGTTCCTTTCCATAAAGTTATCAACTCTAAACCTCAAACCTCTATCTCCTTTATAAGTTCATGTCAACCCTAGCTTTGAACTTATAACTAAGGTTGGGACAAGTTTTTTTTAAAATGGTTTGGGCATGAACTAAAGTAGATAAGGCATTGAAACACATTCCCCTTGTGAAAAGGAAGTGTTTCACAACTCCCAAATACATTCTCACTTATGGGGTTTGACACACCAAAATGTCCCACAAGTTTGGACCAAAGTTTGAGGGATCAAGCCTTGTTCAAATTAGACCTTTATTTAACCTTTGAGTTTTTTATATAGATATTTAAAGTGGGGTCACATTCCAAATTTGGAGATCTAAAACACAAATTATGGCTAATTGAATGATCAAGAATGAAACTAGTCATTTAATTTTTGACAATTAAAATGTCTAGAATAGAAGGGTTAAACCACCTTCAATTGTGGAGTGTGATGTGTTGTTGGAAAACTCTCTTCAAATATACAACTTTTTTTGTTAATACTTTTGAATCAAAATTCATATGAAAGATTTACGAACTTAGAATGTAATGAGACCATAATCTGACAATCTCAAAATTTTGAATTGGGAACCCCAAGAATTTATGTCACTTTGATATAATTTTCAACATTGTTTACAAAATATGTTATAAAGAAGAAAATTATGTTTCTTCCCAAGTTTGAACTATGGTGAATCTATTTTTATCAAGGATAAGAAAAAATCACAACTTGAAAAAACTAAGATATTTAAGAAGTAAAGAACTTGAGAATGTACAAGAATTCAACAATTTGATTGTTTAAACAAGGCATGATGCAAGCTAGGCATGATATGACTTTAAAATACAAAAACCATAACTTGTGTTGGCAAGATGAAGGGGTGGTGCCCTTTGGACCTCTTCTTGTATTATCTTTAATGTTATTTCATCAAAAATACTTTAATAGATTTATATTAAACAACCTTCTAGAAATTTTTGCCAACCATGTCTTCTAAAAGCTTCTATCAATAATTTTTTGAAAAAAATCACATCTTCTAAAAACTTCCAAGAATATTATTCATGAATCTTTTTTTAAACTTCTATACAACTTACAAGCATATTCTTTCAAGGATCTTTTTGGAAAAACTTGTCATAGTCCGATCTTGAAGCTTTAACATTATCTTTCTTTAAGGAAGCTAAGGGATACATTTTAGGTTTGCATTTCATTGCACAAATGAAAATTTATAAGGATTTTAAACCTTTAATAACATTGGACAAACCTAGGGGTGTGTTTATTTAAAGTTGAAGCAATGTTTTTATTTTTTTCAACTATTGGCTTTTTACTACAAGTGATGGGTTGTTTTTCATGTCTTATCATGAATGTTCACATGATATTAATTATAACAAGGAAAATTCTCCAACTTTTGTAAGATACTATAGTAGTTCTATTATTAACAATGTGCAATTTGCCCATGAATGTGGGGAGTCGTTTAGAAATCTAGAAGCTATTAATGTTGATGAAATATATATTTGCGCCAAAGTGCACTTACAAAATTTGTAGAAGTGCAAAACTACTTTAAATTTGCACAATCACAATTCATTCATGTGCATTGACATTTTTTAAGATGAAAAATAATCAACATGTGAATCTTTCTTAAAACCAAATCATGGCATGTATTGTTTACCATAATGGAATCATTGGTCCTAAAATCTTTGCCTTGTGCATTAAGTGTTATTGCTTATCATTAGTCTATTGGACATGTTGAGTTTAAACACATTGTTTTAAAAAAAGTTGTTAGAAAAAACAAGTAATTACCCAAGAGCTCCACTTGATGATGAACTTGGTAAAAAACAAGTACATGTATCCCTCACTTCAAATTTAGTTTTTTCACAAATACAAATTAATCCAAAAAATTGATGCAATAAGGGTGGGTTTCTTGGAATATCCCATGAGTTTTTGGTTAAAGGCTTCATGTCTATGATGATTATTGAGTCCATTTGGCACAACCAAATGTTGACATATAATTTGTATGCATGAGTTGTGTTCCCATATTGAAAAAGTTTGTTGAAGATGTCATGTTTGCCTTGGCAGAAAAAATCATGATTGCATATTTGGAATTTGCATTGGCCAATTGCTTAACTTGTTTGATTTTTGGACGTGAAAAGGAGCACATGCCATATTTGTTGCTAGTTTTGTGTTGAATCATTGGGAGGAAAAATATGTCCCTATATGGATGTTTAAGGTGATGGATGCATAAACAATGCAATTATGGTTCTTAAATTATAGTAACTCTTTGAAAAAAATTCTTTGATTCAAAAGATCTTTGTTTATGTGAAGGATGAAGGGTTCAATTTCACAAACTTATGCAAATGCCTTGAATCTTATTGTATCATGTAGTAAATTAGTCATTTTAAAGCCATTTGATGGCTTGTGTTTTCAACATCCACTTTCAAAGGTGTGTTAGTACTATGTTACTACATATGGCAAAATGATTCAAGGTCTTACCTAGATATATTTATAAATGTTACTCAAGGTGACATTCACAAATGTATTACATGACCCAAAAAATTTAGTAAGGTAAGTAAACATGTGAAAACTTGCACAAACTTGAAGATGTAGTAAACCCATTTTAATTATTATTTGAATGTTTTTTGGTTTTGGAATAGATGCACACATTTGTTGTGGTTCATGGTGTTCTTAATTTTATTTTTTTATTCATCATAAGATTGCAAATTGGGTATTGTTATTCTAAGATGTCGTAACTTTTTAAAATCAGCATTGTGTTAGAACCAACAAACTATATAATTACAATGGCATATACCTTTTCCAAGAACCTAGGCTATTTGTGAAGTTGTGGCATGAAAATTTTATCCACAATTGTCAATGGCTATGTTTTAAACCAAAGTCATGGACATGGGTTGCTTATGGATGCCTTGTAGTTGATCATATTGATTTATCAATAAACTTATGAAGAACTTTATTTTAGATTGTTTGTAACACCATTATCTTGAAGGTATTGTAGATCATTAATTCCAAAAATTCATCGTCTACATGAAACACTAAAAGTAGGAAGTTTCTCTACCCATTTTTTGCTTGCATTTAATAGGAAAAATGGTCATAACATGTTGGCCTTGATGTCTGATTTGAGGTTTAAAAACATGTAGTTGGTCACCATTTATTTATGTTATGACAATGTTGTTTTGTTTATTAAATATGATGAAGAATTGTTGTTGCCTTTATTGATCAATGCATATAAGTTGTTGATATGTAAATAACTTGACTAAAAAAATTGAAAATCTTTAATTACAAGTGGATTTTGAAATTTTGTTTCACAATGTAGTGACAAATGTAGACACTTGCAAGGACCTTGTGTCAAAAGAGCTTGTTGGATTCCATTGGTATCTTGTCGATGCACAAAATTACAAGTGTGCCTCATCTTGATGGTGCAAAAAGGAACACAAGTTTCCAAACATTGTTATATCAATGCAATAGAATTTTAGCATCTTGGCAACCTAAATGAAAACAATGCATATTTTTTGGACATTCATCACAAACTTCTTGGGGAAAACAAATTATGTAAAAATAATGAGAATTGGTCTATAATGTTATTTGGATCGATTGCCATTTTTTAGTTATTTCAACAAATGTTAAAATTATATTTTATTATGACAATATCAACATAAACATAATTATTCTTTAAAATGATATAAATTTTAAGTTTCCTTTAATGGAATTTTTTTTTACATTTGTGTCATGAAAATTATGGTAAAATGACAAACCATTATTATTTTCATCATCATAATCATGGAATTAATAAGTCAAAACCATTGTTCATTATGTTTATATATTTTCAACAAGCATTTTATCAACAATAGACTAATAAAATGAAAAGTACACAACAATGATGTGAAAAAAACTTAATAAATAACATAAATTTAATGATTTATTATAGTCATATTGAAATTTTGCCTAAGGAAGTTTGTGATGTTGTTACAATCTTGACTGCATTTCATAAATGTCATTTTTTACAAACTAACAATTTGGGCAAGTTGATGTTTTTGGACAAGATATACCATTTCTACATATTGGTTATTTAAAACCTATTGAAAAGTTGCATCTATGTATGTGTGAGGTAGAATAAAATTTGATGGAGGAGCCAATGGTTAAATTTGAAGACAAAGTTCAACACAAAGATTTTTTGGACCTACATAATTCCCTTTAAGGGGCATTATGTTACATATGATATTTGTTATGTTTGGTTTCATGTGTGGGTGGTGGATGAACTTGATCATGCTCTTGGTAGGGTAAAGATGATGAAATGATGCATTTGTCAGAGTTTTGGTTTGGCAAACTCTTCCATGATTTGAGATTATGGGGAAATTAAATTTTCAAGTTTTCAAAATGGAAAAAATTGTGTGTTGTATTGTGTGTCACTTGTTTGTTTATGTCTAGTTTTTGTGTGTTTTAGTGGACCATGCTTGGGGGTTTACTATGTTTTTTTAATGTCTTGTGGGTGTTTTGTGTCTATTGTGTAGTTTCAATGTGTCAAGTGATTGTGTGTGTGTTTTTTTGTGTTGTAAATGTTATGTCTTGTTTTGGTTTGTGTGCCATATATAGTTCTTTTGTTTATTTGTGGGACTTATGTTTTATGTCTTCAATATTCTATAGCTAATTTGGTTGTCTTTGTCAAGTGTGTGATGTGAACTATCTAATTAAATCATAATGCTTGTTAGTCTTAATTTGGGTTTCTGTAGTTAATTGTGTTTTAACTTGAAATCAATCCAAGTGTGAACAAGGTTCAAGTTATTTCATGTTTGAGATATAATATTTTTGTGTGTGTTTTCAAATTACTTTTGGTGATTCAAAATGTTGCTCACTTATATGTCTACAAAAATTTCAAGCTCAAAACACATAAAAGAAAATAAACACATAAAACCATGACATGCAATAGGAAACTTGCATAAACATAGAAAAACCTTAAACAAGTTTGGATGTGATGCACCTTATATGAGGGTTTTTGGTTGTTTGGTTCATGTATATGGACAACAATAAGTGTATATGTCAATGTGGTAGCACATAACATCTTTAATCTTGTTTGCATCATTTAGTTGTCATATTTTGTGTGTTTTGCATTGTGTATTGTGTGTGTGGTGTGTTGGGTCTTATTTGTGTTTGTTGTATGATTTTTGGGTCTCTTACAAATCTCATATGTTTTATGTCTTAAGCATGTTTGTTATATGTTGTGTAACTCATGTTTCATATGTCTTATGTCTTGTGTGTCTTTTTGTCTTGTGTTTTCTATCAATTTTAAGGGATATGAATCAAAGGTCATATGGAAAATGGAACAAAAGAGGAGTTGCATAGAACCTAGAACCATTGAAATTGACAAAATGTTTTGATTTTGAATCACCATTCAGGTTAGCATTTTAGTTAAGAATACAATTTGTGTAATTGCAAAGTTCCATCAAGACCATCACCTCTTTGAGGTTGCTTGTTATTTGTTAATTTGTGTTCTATCATCAATTTGTGAAAATGTGTAAAAATGTTTTGCTTTCAAAATCCAAAGAATTGGGCTTTATATTTTGTCAAAGATTCAAAATTCAATATTTGAAAAGGTGTTTGTCAAATAACCTTTCAAAATAACATGAATATACCCATTCAAATATTTGATGTGTAGAACCTAGGGATGTACTTGGTTGTATCACATATCCAAATCCCCACCACTACCTCATAATTGCCCAACACTAGGTTTCTTAAAACCCAAACTTGAATGGTTATTTTAAAATGAAAAAAAAAAACACCCATACTCAATTTTTTTTAAAAATGAATTACTCACCTCACATTGGACACAAATATATTTTCTGCTTTTTATTAATGATAATAAAAAGGGGGGTACAACTATTTTTGAAATTTTACAAAAAGCTTATTGACATTTTTGGAGTTCACATAATGATTGTGGATTCAAATTAGGGTTTTTTCTTTCAATCGAATTCTAAGGAAAAGTTAGTTTTAAACCTGGAAGCAAAAGACATTATTAATGTAAAGTGTTTCCTTTGTTCTTTTGAACTTTCTGATGTTGCATCAATTGCAACCACCCCAAGAAATGACAACATGATTTTAGAACCAATCCAAAAAGTGATAATTTTTTTTTCAAATGCCCCTAAAATGAAAATCCGAGTTGAAATGTGCCAAGAAAATTTTTGAATTATTATTTTCCCAAAAAAAAGGAAATATATGACCAGATTCTTTTTATTTTTTACACGTGTGAAATTTCACAACCACAAAGATGGCTGATGTACCACGGCCAGTGGTGTAGGGATACTTCCTATTTCCATTTTGTTTGAAGAAGTTGTTCAACAGGTTTGTTCAACCCTGAAACAAGGATATCTTTTAGAGGTCAACTCATAGTACAATTGGATGCGTTGTACGCCAAATGTTTTAAAATGCCCTTGCCGATGTATCGGATAGAAAAGGTAGCCAATGTACAAGTAAACTAACCAAAATAAGTGTTGTTCACTGGCCCACTCTCAAATATAACTGCAACCCATGCCACTCTTGTCCTTCACCTAATTGGCTCCATGTTGCTTTTGGGTAGAACAACTCCCTCCTTTCTCCAAGAGGTGGTTACTTGCATCCCCCAACCCCTCCACGCCTGATTCTCTCTGCCCCCCGATTTGACATGCATTTCCCTCACCAACATGCAATTTGGAGCCTAGAGCATCTCCAGCAGTGCTCAGCCTTCAGCATCTCCATCGGTGCTCAGTATATGACCCTGCAAAAATAGTTTTCACATCCAAGTTTGGTTATGTACTCTTTTGCAACCCCACCAATAAAATTGAAACTGGGACAGCAAATAGGTGGGGGACTACTAATAGCAAACCACCTGGACCAATCATTATGATGGGCCAATCAGAAACACTGAGCAGCAGTTAGATCATATTTAACACACTCTTTTCTGCAGGTGCACAGACCTGCTGCGCCTTTTACCAGCCACGGCAACCTGTGCAGTTATGCTGAGCCAAAACCAATTTCCTGAGTCAAACCGGCATATGTTGTTGGATTTTGTTCATCTAATTTTACTGTGCAGGATCACATACTGAGCAAAGCTGGAGATGCTCTTATGACTTCAATTTACATGGCCGAAAAATAATTTTTTTCTTTGACTTGGTGCATGAATTTGAAATTCCGAAAAAACTGTTGTTTTTGGCTTATCAGGCGGGGGGTTAAAGATTCATCTTTAAAGTGATGTGCCATGGAACCTTATGTTCATTCAGCATTATAGAGGCAAGCATAGAACTCTTTTTACCTATAATCCAAAACTATGATTTCCAAGAATTTTCACTCACCTTGGCTAGCTAGTTTATGCTCTATTTGATGTCAAAAACTTGTACCTATTTTAGTATCAAAATGTCAACAACATGATTTCATCATCACATCACACTTTATAGTTAAATAAGCCAACAACTATCCCCACCAAAATTATAATCATGATGCAAAAACAAAAAAAGGCTAGACTCCATTCACAATTGTGTTTGATTTTAGGCTAGCCATTATAACCAATTATGTATTGTACTATGGATAGGGCCCATTCCACCAAAGAACGCGGCAAGCCTCCTTAGTGGATGCTGCCATTCACTTTGGTGGTAATGGATCCTATCAAGGCTATTCAAGAATGGTTTTCCCCAAATTTGATTCACACCTCGAGTGTATTCTATGCCATCACTTCACATTACAAGTGAACTTGACCAAACCAAGAGCGAAACCTCCCAATGGCCGCTTGTTCCAACTATGCAATTTTCAATGACAAAGATCAATATTCAATACTTTTTGCACTTTGGGTTTTAAAATCGCAAAATCGTCTCCATAAAATCTTACCCATCTATTTGTTTGTGACTAAAACATTTTGCGACTTTGACTTTAATCATGTCCTAACTTTAATCATGCACTCATGAAAAACATGTACTTGTACCCATTCAATTAATATTAATCATGATTAGTACTACATGATTAGGATATATCGCAATTTTAGTTACCATAATCATAATTCATACTACAAGGTATAACGTACGGCTTGAATCTCTAATGTTATATTCAAAATTGAACCAAAAAAGTGTATGTAAAACCAATTATAATGAAAATGAGGAAAAAAATCCACTTTGCAAAATTATAATATAACATCTCAATTAACAATTTTTTTTTGAAATTAAAAAATAAATTGAAAACGTGGGGTGTATTCATAACTAAAACAAGGCAAATGAAGAAAGAAATTTTTGCAGAATGACATTGTACACACTTTTAGAATAGAGAATGAATTATTTATTTTCCAAATAAGAAGATTGTAGATTCCATTTTTTTCAAACCAGAAAAGTACAAAAGTTTTGTCGAAAACTTATTAGTTTTTTGGTCATTACCAAAAAAAAATCTATATCTAATTGAAATATTTTATCTGGCCCAAATATTTAAAATAAATGTAGTGTCATAATGTCATAATGGCATAATTACATTCTTTCACTAGAACCTTGTGACCAAGGAAAAAATTCTGGATATATGGAATGTACTCTAATAATTAAATATATATTTAGGTTTTAATTTAAGCTTCACTTTGAAAATGTGAGAAAGAGGTATCAATCATGTTAAAGGAAATGAAGGTTTATGAATTTAATAATATCCCCTTGTTCAAAGTGGTTATGGTTGAAATTACCAATCAGAGTCCAACCCAACTACACTAATAGTTGTTAGGGATTTTTCCTTCTAGATCAATTAATTGTCATGT
>Ga0209611_10005638_pt1 | contig 20858 bp, 13 predicted proteins | sample S1TSphgellanicum_3_FD_187693 | JGI IMG/M metagenome (GOLD analysis project Ga0209611, IMG submission 187693) | Host-associated microbial communities from peat moss isolated from Minnesota, USA - S1T2_Fc - Sphagnum magellanicum MG (SPAdes) (version 2) | ecosystem: Host-associated > Plants > Peat...
CAAAAATCAACGATTCTCACACACCATTGTGATTTTTTTCTTTGAATTTTGTGGTATTAAAAGAAAATTCCAAAAAATAGCAAAATTAGTTGAATTTCCATGAAAAAAATCCTTCTTTTTTTTTTTTGGTTGAACATGTGACAATTGGTGCACACCATTGGTCTGAAATTACAAAACCCCTGGGCTGTAGCCCTGGGGTGCCAATGGCTTGTCAGTTTGGGTCTGCTGTTGCGCTTTAAAAACAAAATTTTAAATAATAAATAACAATAATTAACTTATATACATACATACATATAACATGTGTCTTTTCATGTCCATGAAATGTATATTAATTAAAATAAAAATTGTTAGTGACATAAATAATGATGAATTATTGAAAACCATATGAAAACATGAGAAAAAAAAAAAAAGTTGATAGTCACTGGTTGTGCACAAGAGTGTGGAGTTCTAATTATTTATTTATATACATATTTATATATAGTTGGGTTTCATCAGATGATTAAAGCGAATAGATGGGAGAGAGATTTATGATAATACCAAATGTTCATTAAGACTAAAGACAAATGTTGTGTCTGTTCACGTCTGTTAGATACCTATCCTATTTTTTTTTAGTTGTATTAGTTAGTTGTGGTGCTGGCATCTGTAGTAATTGTTTTCCTTTTTACTCATAGGCCTCTTTGAGTAGCCCACCAGCAAACAAATCACTCTTGTGAACACTCACAAAATATAAGATGATGTTGTTTCTTCCTTTTTGACTAACTGGAAGACTTCACAAGGGCTTACTTAAGTAACAAAATACAAAGGAGGTTTCTTATTATAGACAGACCATTATCACGTGTCAACGGTGATCTGTTTTTGAGCTCCTTGGATGCTTGTTTCTTATTATAGACAGTGTGTGCTTATAATTTTGTGACGTGCATAAATCATAATGATTTTTTAGTGGGCTGCTGCATTGAGTCGGGGTTCCTCATCTCTTCCACACATTGTAAGGAGTGCAGCTCTGTCACTAGCTGATTTATGACAGATGACAGCTCTTTCATCTTAGGTCTTCTTTATTATAGTCTATTTTCATTTTGTAACCACAAGTCCTCTTTGTATAGGGTGTTTAACTGATTTTTGTTGATTGTTTGCTTTTGTTTTTTCTTTGGTTGTGTCTGCTTGTGTTCTCATTTGCCTTGTAGTTTTGATGGATGGGTTCCCGGCCTTGATTTTGATTTACTAGTTTTTCTTCTTATACTCAAGGATAAGAATTATCCATCAGGTCTTCGGGTAAGAGATCAACGGTTCATTAATTACTAAGTTGTCTAGTGATTTGGAGTGCGTTAGGGACAATGATAAATTTTAAAAATTGGTCGTTATTGCAAACTGTACAAAAGTATCGTTCTATTTGATATTTTCCTTCACTACCATTGGCTTGATCCATCTTTTTGAGAAAAAGATAGACAATGCCCATACACAAAATTTGGGTGCTGTATTGCACACTTTGGGTGTGTAACAAATGTTACAAGGCATAATATGCCTCTTGGTGTCTATTACAAACCCAAAGTGTGTAGACTAAGACACAAAATTTGTGTCTGGGCAGCACCAAGATGTGTCTGTTGACGGTCAGGGAAAAAAAGAAGGAGACCATATTTCTGTACTGTCTGTAATAAGGACCCATTGCTGATTTCACATACTGCAGGGGGTTTAGGACCCCTAAGTCCCTCAGGGACCCCTAAACCTTCCCTGAGGGACTTGCATTTTAGGGTTAAAGGGGGCAAGCTTAAAAAAAAAAGAGAAAATATGCAATTTTAGAAGACAAATGTAATATAGAGAATGGATGATGACTCTTAATTAAAGGTTCATGGACTATTCTACCCTCAAGGAACATGTGTTGGGTCCTAGTACTGGAGTACCTTGACTCAGGGGGTGGTTGGCAGCAAGGTGCCTAATAATAATAATTTTTTTGACAATTCCTTTTGGCAGGAGAAATAATGATATTTTACAATTAGGTGCATATATTAAATAATGAAGCTATAGTTTGTGCTTGAGGGTTTCTTTCAGATTTTTGGCATGACAAGTAAGCATTTAAATTTTTTTTTTGACAATTCCAAAAATAATTAATTTGTGCCTAACTAGCCTCAGTAACTATAGTATGCCATAAAAAATCGTACACCATTTTAGAATATAACTCAATTTAAGAATTATCTTTGGAATAAGGCATCCTACCCTGATGTGTTCTACCATACCATAGAACAGGGGTAGCTTCAGCACATGTATGTTAAATGATGAATTAATTTTGAGGAATCCCTTTCACAAATAGAATATTATCACAATAATTCAAAAGATTTTTCACTTTCCTTCACAAAAGAGCATCCTACAGAAAAATCATTTTTGAAAATTCCATCATTTCTTAAAATAATATAACTTGTGGCGGAGCTGCCAAAATACTATGGTATTTGCATGGCTAGGCTGGTGATGGCCTTTTTAGTCATTTCACCATCAAACAGTTGGCTCCCAATGCCATCATTGAGGCCATCTTAAACCAGTGCTGTGCAGTTATTTGAATTTATAAAGAGCACTACCAGTTCCAATTTTTAAATTATTTCATAATCAGAGAACCGCCAAATATGGTTCTTTGAAAAAATATCAGATTCAAAGAATTGCTGATCCAGGTTATTTCACAAACCTTAAAGAATTGGCAATTTAAAAGAAAGCAATGGCAATACTCTTTGATTTGTATAATAACATAATGACCTTGATGGATGTGCATAGTGTATTTTCAGGGCACCTTACAAGGCACAATTTCCATGTTAGTTTGGAGTAGGAGGTTTCTAGTAAGGAAAGAGGAATTTTTTTTCGTAAGCTAATTTAGACCGTTGTTGTTGTTGTGCATGGAAAATTTGTGTCAATGTATTTGGGCCCTCAACCATTATGCAAGGGAAGGCAACTGAAGTCAGTACTAAATATGATTCTTTGAAAAAATATCAGAATCAAAGAATTGCTCATCCAAGTTATTTCGAAAACCTTAAAAGAACTCATGGGTTTTCCTGAAAGTGATGACAATACTCTTTGATTTGTAATTTAGTGACTTTACACTAGTGTAGCTTGCGCCATTGGCCCAAGTGTGAACTCGTTACCAAACTATTTTTTTCTCCCAAAACCATTTTTTGCAGTTTAATTGAAATTTTGAGCTGGTCGGAATTTGGGCTTAATGGGATTGTCTAATTTCCCCTGGGCAATCCTTGAAGGATTTTGGGTTGGCATGTTTGATGTCGCTGGTACTTTCTTTGTACCCTTTGTTTCTGCAACGGAGGCATTTAATGGCAATGACACATTGAACCTTATATCATGTTGCAGTGTGTGGGGAAGTCGGGTATAAGGAAAGTAACAGAGTTGAGGACAGGGACTAATTGTGTCTGCAAGTGCAAAAATTTTCATTAGCATATGTGGGCTCATAGTGGAGAAGTGATGGCAGTACTGGATGTGGGAGATGGAGTTTTTGAAGTGTTATATCTACAGCAGGCAACACCCACCTTGGTGGCAATGACACTGATAAGGTTGGCCTTCCCTTTGGATTAAGCATTTCTTTTCCCCTGCAGGAATGGTGGAAATATCAGCATAATCAACCCTTGTAGTTTTCCAAGGAATTCAATTTGAACTGAAAGGATCATGAGAGTTGACCTTTAGGCTCAAACACATTGAAGCAATGCTCATGCGTGCACAATTCGAGGAGCTTTCCTCTGATCTTTTCAACTGGCTTTGACCACCAGTGCAGAAGGCACTCAATGATGCCAAAGTGGATTTGAAGAAGATGTGGTCCTATGTTTTGAAGATCAGGTTGTGATCGAATGTATCTATCAGGCACTTGACAATGGCAGGCATCTTTGCTGTTGCCTTTCCTTCTTCAACGGTGTTGGATTGCTGTTTTTTATAAAAAAATCTTTTGGTAACAATGGGTGTGTGTTTTTTCCAGGTTAGATGGCATTGTGCCTGCACTGCAAGGGGTGCCACAGATGGAGGTGACAATTTGATATTGATGCGAATGAGTTTCTTTCAGTTTCTGTGGTTGACAAGGACTCTGGGAAGAAGCAGGATATCAAGATGCCACTACTCTTAACAAGGATGATGTAGGTGAATATGGACTCTCCTGGAGATAGTTTGCATTTACAGTCAAGCTTTGTGGATTGTTAGTCACACGAAATATCTCTTGAGTTCATGGGTGCAAGAGTGTTAAAGCTATTATATTGGTATTGGTTCAATTTGCAGGTGGATCAGATGGTTCGAGAGGCTGAGAAATGCTGCAGAAAACAAGAACCAGAGAAAGGCTGTCAATATGAAGAACCAGGTAAATATGATATACTCACTTTCCAAGACTGTAGTTTGAAATCCTTGGGAGATTGAGAAGTAGAGATGATGCTATCATAGTCACAGCAAGCACAAAAAAAGCGTATGGGATGAGGAAGAAAATGAAAGAAGGAAAAATCCCTAAGATAATATTGTGCAGATGCATGAGAGAGGAATAGTAAAGTTGGTTTGTTTTTGGGATTCCCATACACATACTGATCTTTGTCTGGAAGCAACAGTTTTGTGTGAAGGTTGTTTTGTTTCTACTCTACAGTTTAGTTACAAAGCATGGTCATTTGAGGACTGTAAATCAAGTTTTGGAGGAATTTGTGTGCACCCAAGATAGTTGCAGCGTTGAAGTCAAATCACAATCAATTGCTCATTGGTTCTTGATCAGGCCACATTGTGGGTGGAATTTTGAAACCAACTGCATCGGCATTTGCAATGTTGTAGACATGTTTCTAAAATGATAGCAAGTAAAAAACTCACTTGTTGCATCATTTGAATTGATATTAGAGAATGCAACATCATGCTTGATGAACCTGCTGAACCTAGTTGTTGTTGCTTTGGGCAATTCTGCATTGATATTTGTGGTCTTTTTCAAGCCTTGCAGCTCCTTTTGCTTCATGAGTGTTTGCATCATGTTTTGGTGCACATCCAAGTTCCTGAAACACAACACCACAACACAGAGATTTCTGTGTTGAATTGAATTCAAAGAATTACCTATAGAATGAGATTGTCACCAATGCAATGATTGTGATGAGGCTGTCTTTAGATTATTTGAGTTCAAGAAAGAAGTTGGTTGCCAATGCAATGGTCTTGATGAGGACTTCTTTACATCGTTCGCATTCAAGAAACAATGTCATCTAGTAAGCTCTTTATCTTTGTTTTTCAAAATTTCTCAACATACTTGTCACTATTTGATTCCTTTGCAAAGGCAATGAAACCATGTTCCCACAATGTAGTACTACATCTTATGATATCCACTAGATATTCCTAAGGTGAATCATTTGCATGGTTTGTCACAAACAAAACAATGCCTCATGATCCAATACTTCCATAACAAACATCAAACAGAATCCCACTTGGATCAAAGCACTATGATAATAATGATTCCTGGAAGTCTACATATATGCTCGTCAATGACAACACATGAGCCACCATTCATATGTTGTGATGGAGATCCATCAAGGTCATGAGTTTTCACCATTGTTGTACAACCCAACAAATGCCACACAATTAACACTCAAAATTCATCATACAAAAATTCTCTTGTTTTCAACCATTGAAACATTGCCAAACATGAATTAAGAAAACTAATGATATAGAACATATCTTATGCAGTAGTGATGGTACATTCATCTGAATTTAGTTGCAAGCATTCTTGCCATGATGATAAGAGGTGCGCAACATGTCCAATCAGTACAAGTAGAAAGACCTTCAAGATGGACATGTCAAATATTTGTGTGCAAGACATGATTTCTTCTGTACTACCACACCTACAATTTGATTTGTTTCAACTATATGATTTTCAAAATATTTATTTCCTTGAGAAAACTAGGTTCAATAGTCACAACTATAATATTTCAAATTCTTGACAATGAAAGAATAAGAATAAAAAAAATCTTTATGTTTTTTATTTGTAATGTTATACCACTGGTTGGGACAATGGAAAGCCTTGAAGAGGATGAGGATTCGTTTCCCATGAATTTTGGCAAGAATTTTTTTGAAATTTCTTTTTCTCGACCAAGCCCTTCGTGAATCAATTTTTGCTCTCAATACCTTACCCTAAGGTCAGTTTCATCATTAAATAATCCTCAAAATAGTGAGATGAAAATTTGTGAAAATATAAAGTTGACATGTTGAAAATCATCATAATTATCATAGGCTACATTCTACATTCTGAATAATTTCACTACTCGTATCACAAAATTATAATAAATGATGGAAAGATATATAATTTCAAATTTAAAAACGAATACATTTTTTGAAAAAAAAAACTATTCATTCTGTCAATGTGGAAACTGACCCTAGGCTACGGTAGTAGGTATGGTAGTCTAACCTTTTATGTCCATAATTTCTTAATTAATATTGTTCAAACTCTTGAAACATATCCATTGAGTTTTGTTACTATAATTAATGTTACCAACTCATGAAATAGGAGGGCAAAAAGAAGGACATAATTGTAGAAATCACCTAAATTTGCTAAAAAGGGAGGAAAATAGAGACAAAAGAAGAGAAAATGAGTGACCCACCTGCAACTTGTGTACATCAAATATGTTGAAATTGGGTGCACACTTGTCTCTCTTGCTACTTATGATTCACTTGCATGGACATTGAAAGACTTAGATGGTATAGGAAAGGAATGTAAAAAGAAATGCAAAATTAGGTACCAATTCATAACAAAAATGTCAACCCAAAATGTGACTCTTCAAGTAAGAATGAAGCTTGACAATTTCCGGAATTGGATGCGTGAAACCTTGAAAATTGGCAACAATTTCAAAGGGAACCTTATCCCTTTGTTCACTCTCATACATGAGCTACCAAAGTGAGCCCCTACTACCAGTGTTTTTATTATTATTTTTTAAATTATTTTTTAAATTATTTTTTAAATTTTTATTTAATATCAAAATTTTGGCGAAATTTAACCCAAAAATTTATTTTAAAATCAAATTTACACCAGAAAATTCCAAGATGTTCCCAATTTCTTTTTGGAAAAATAATGAAATTTCACCCCCAAAAAAAAAACATTGCCTAGTACCCACTTGTGACTTTCAAGGGAACACTCATGAATGGGTTCCTTAAGTCAACCCTCTACTACCTATTTGCAATCCCACCACATTCATTGGTGCACTTTTGAATGCAAATCCTTAAGTTCACCAATTGGAAGCCTCTATGATGCACTCATGGACTCAAAACCTCACATTAAAACCTACATGGCACTGCAAAGTCAAGAACCCTTTGAAAGCTCTCAAAAACAAATCCCACCAAATAAAAATTAAAAAAATTAGAAAAATATTGGGATTCCTATGAACCATACCTTTTTAAAATTCCCTTTTAAAAAAACCATTTTTTTGCTTATGAGGTATTTAAGGGTTTGAAAAAAAGCAACTTACCTTTCCATCCATGGACTGATACTATAAAAAACTTGTGGATAAGATACCTCATGTATGTATAGAGTGGGCCTTGACAATTGGGTATACAATTGATCATCTTAAAGGATCTCCAGTAGTTGCTAAAAAAAGTCACCATTGGCACTTCTTGGATGTGCCCTTCTCCATTGTGAAGTGAAAAAAAAAAATTCTTCTACAAAAATGTAATGTTGTTTGATGGTGTGCATTTTCCATGTAAGGAAATTAATGCTTTTGGGCAGCTCACCATACTCATCAACAACAAGTTGACCATTCCTAATTGGCCGGCCTCCATGATTGGTCCATGTGTTGTTTTTATTGAAAATTAAAATAAATATAATTTAAATTACATAATGTTTATGGGTGGAGGAGGGGCAAGTGCAAATTGGATCTTATGTTTAGTGATAGCAAGTGTTTTCGAATGGAACAATTAAAGATACTCTTAGGTCCAACTAAGACCTCCCTAGCTATGCCAATGTGTATGGTAGAAGCCAATGTATGATTCAATGTTGTCTAGTTATATCTTTAGACCTATATATGAATTTGGATAGTGCATGGATATCAATGTAATAATATCTTAAATTTTTGTTTTTTTAATCATTCGTAATTATATATCAAGTGGAGCTTATTACAGGTCCTAACCAATTTCTATGAATGTTTGATAAATATTCTTAACATATCTTTATTCATACCTATTGTTTAGTGTTATTGTATTTTCTAAATATGAATAGTGGGTTTATACATATTCATTAGAAGAATTATTGGATATTCAAATATTGTAGCTTAAGTTTAAGGGGATAGTTTGATAGACTCATGTTTGTTAAGGTTTAGGTTTAGGGATTTGAAACAATGGAGGAATGCAACAATCGCACTTAGTGTCATTGTTTTGGTGCTTGTTGTGGTGTCCTTTTGTTTTGCATTGTTCTGGTTGTCTTGTCTTCCCTTAGTGTTGTTTTGTTGGCCAATTGGAAGCCAAATTCAAACTTGAGGCAATATTTAAAAGCAAAAAAAATTTTAGTAGAAAAGAATTATAATTTGATTGAAAAACATATTTTTTTGAAGAATCACAAGTTGATGATGATTAATTTTATTGGGTTGCGGTGGGTTTGTGTGGGGTGTAGTTGGGGTAGGGAACTTGTGCTGCAATTGGACAAAAATTTTCATAGACTTGTGATTTAATTTTCCCACAAGTTATTTTGTTTTAAATTTTGTTCATTTTGGTTTTATTTTGGGAGGCTAGGTTGTATTCTTGTAAGTTTTTTTTGTAAGCATCATAATTGAAATTTTGATATGCATATCCTTTGTGCATACCTATTATGTTTTGAAAATTGAAAACCCACATATTTGTAATTGTCAACAAATGAATTTTTCAAAAACTGATTGTGTGATTGGTTAGTTTAGTAAATTAAGTTTTTTTGGAATACAAATTTCCTTGTTTAAAAAAAATATTTTATTGATATCCATAGGATAGGTCTATAAGTCAATAATTGGCCAAGACTATACAATCATGCAAAAGGACATTCACAACCTTCCCTTGAACTTTGTGGGTGTTAGTGTTGTGACCTATTTTATAATCCTCATGTAAAAATGACAAACCACCAAAAGAAAAGGGCTTTTAAGCACAAAATGGTTAAAGTTTTCAATCCAATAGTCAAATTAAATGAGGTTTAAATTCTAAACTCAAAAGATGGAATTTGGAGTTTGCAAGCAAATAAGATTTGAAATAAAAAGTTTAAGCACAATTTATTTGATGAGAAATTACATTTAAATAATAAAAACCCATCATATATTAATGAACAAGTTGCAAATTGTTGATTATGTCAAGTAAACATGCCACGGTGAGGTTATTAAGGCGAACCTACATCTCTACACTTGGCATAGTCAACCATTTATTGGCATTAAAAGTAAGGAATGCTATAAAATGTGATGGCCACGAAATCAACAAGATGAGCCAATTCTAATGTAATAGAGAGTTGAAAAATGGTTGAATTGACAAGTTTGAACTTTAACATATTAAAGAATAAACTAGCTAAAGTCAGTTTCAATTTCAACTTTTCACAAGTCCATTGGTGAACCCATTAAAGTGAGTGTATTGAAGTGTTAGGAACCAAAATTGGCCCTAATAAACTTTTTTTTAATGTTAAAAGGAGGGAATCCCAAATAAGTGAATGTGTTAATGAAAACAATTCCTCCCAAAGAAATCGACCGTTCAAGTAGATTCAACGCAACTAATGGGTTTAAAACATGACCTAAAAAACTTCCTTTAACTTAAAGGTCTAAATTAAAATTGGGCTCCTTCCAAATCCTCATTAAGAGTTTTTTTTATGGTGATTTATAACCAAAAGGTGATGTAAAAAAATACCATGCAAAATGACATAAAGAAAAAAAAATTATAAATGAAAAAATCATCCTAAACACCTTCAAACTCCCACCCAATGCACCAAAAGGTAGATAATTCATTTCTTTCCATCATTAGTCTAATCTAATTGTTTGTAAGTTTTGTTGTGAACATTGTTTTAAACATTTTAAGGTTGTTCTTTTATAACATTTTAGGGCTTAAAGGTGTCATCAATTTGTGACCATCAATTAGGGTAGATCACCTAATGAACTTCTCTTCCCCAAACCTAATAACCAAAGGTTTTGTTTTCAAGTTTTTCACTTTGTGTTTTGAAAGTTTGAAGATGATGGTTGTAGATGGTGGTTACACCTTCAATGTTTCAAGAAGTTTGAACCTTGAACCTTTGTGGTTTTTTGATACTAGGTGGATCTTCATATTTTTCCAAGTTCAATGGCAATACTTTATCTTTGCATATTCACACAAATCAATTGCAAGGAGGTAATGGGAATTTTCTACAATTTTAAGACAAAATTGGGAGTTTTGACAATGATGTGTATAAAAACCAAAAATTTCAAAATCCACCCAAAAATAGATGTGAGATCTTCTCTTTTTCTTTTTATTTTCTATACATATCCGTCATTGTGTTGTTGATGTTTACAAGGATCATTTACTTGTGTTTGATTTGATTTAATTTAATTCAATTGTGTCCAATTTCATTTGATTATGTCCAATTTGTGAAGCTTTTGAGGTTATCACTATAATGAGGCCATTGAATAATCCCAAAAAAATTTCATTTCAAACTTTTTTTGGGGTCAAGGCAGAAGCTCATTCACACTTTTCTTTCTTGAACTTGTTGTTTCTAAACTTTATAACTTTAATGCATGAAACTTTTCGTCCATGAAACCTAAACATTTTTATGAGAAGGTTTGGGTCTTTTAAGATTCTTGAGCAGTCAAGGTTGCTTGGGTTGAATCTTGTTATAGGAAATGATGGCTTAATGTCTCAAGTAAGATGCATGATATGTACATTTATTGAAGGAAATGACAAACTATTGTCATGGAAGCTAGATACTTTGAATAAACATGTTGCGAAAGAAAAAATTGTTGTTTCTATGGGTGTTGCTATTAGGGTTTGGTTTTTCAACAAGAATTTTATGCATGCCAAAAATGAAATGATTTATGTTATAAACCTTTGAAAACAATCTTGAATTTGCTACAATCCATTGTTCATTTTGGATTGAAAAACAAGTGGTTGAATTCATCATGATTTTTCACCTTTTAAGCCATGGTTGCCTAATGTTTGATTTCAAAATAATCAAGGGGTTGTTTTGTATTTTGAAAATAAAAAACAACTTTTAAAAACATTGGATAGATGGTAATGGTTAGAAAATGGTTGAGGCAATGCATGATATTATTCTTAGTTTCACTATAGTTGTTGTGCAAGGTGTTATTTGTTTTTTAGTGAGTGTAGATGAAGTCATTACAATGGACAATTAGTATTGAATTAATGTCCGTGTGTATGTCATGAAAAATTGGTGTTGGATTCCCAATTTTACTAACTTTAGAACATGTGGAAGTGGGGGTTATTGCAATGTTCTTGAAATGCATGATTAAATATGAATTTTTTTTGAATCAAAATCTTTGTTTAAGGTGGGTGTGCCTTGGTTGTGATGGAGATTATATTTTTCAGGGATGTCACAATTGGGCAACTTCACAACTCTCTATAGTTGTTCCTTTTTTTTATTGATGTGCATTACATGGCACATCAAACCAATTTGCTAGTTGTTGTGTTGTCCAAACTGCTCTCGGTATCTTGCATTGAGTCAATGTTATAGTCCTTTTATTTATTTATATTCATAGCTTTAACAAGTTTTTTGAATTTATAAACCTTATTGGAATTTTGGAAACCAAAGACCTTAAGTTGTTGAGGAATGTGAAGACTTGATGAATGTTCATGTTGAATCCATTGAAATGTGTCATGGCTAAATACAAGGGCTTGATTGTGAAAATGCATTTTAATTGAAACAAGACCAAATTTGTTCATGAAAACTTAGAGCTGCCACATGACTTGTAATTAATTGATTGTTTCATGTCTATGTTGGAGTGGACCATACCCTCATCAAGTATGTCCAGGGTTGAGATGTTTTTATTATTGACTTTATGGATGCAATGAATCTTGTTGAGGCTTAATTTCTTTTGCGTCTATACTAATCCAATGTCTAGCTTTGAAGATCTTGCGTTACACAGCTTCAAAAATTTGTTGTCACATTTCCATGATGAGTTGCCTCTCTCTTGATGTTTAGATCTTATTGAACATCAATAATTTTTTTGGCTTTAAAATTAGAAGACAAATTTGTTTTGTCCACACTTGATGCCTAGCAAATGGGTCTTGGATCAAGGTTGATCAAAGTGCTTTCGAAAAGCTTGTTGTTGTACTAATGAAGAACTGATATATTGAAGTAGTCCAAACCCTAATTTTGACTAGCTTCCCTAGACTTAACTAGCTTTTAAACATCAAAAAATTAAAAAGAAAACCCTAAACTAATATGCTTCAAAGACCTTTGTTTATTGATTAAAGAAAAACAAGTTTATTGGGCAGCTCACACATGATAAACAAATCCTGTTTATTTCTGGCCACCAAAATATTTGCAAGTGACCGAGGTTTAGCCATTGAGAATATATATATATATATATACATTATTTAAGGGCTTTTTTAAGGCAATTCCATTTCAAAGCAGATACCTGATTCCCTTAGCCTTTTTACAAGAGGATGTTATTTTGTCCCTTGTCCCTCCCTACCTTCTTTTACTTAGCTGACACCAGCCACCAGCCCCAGTGTGGTGCGGTTCTCCCTTTTTGGCAAAGTAAGAACCGGCGGGTAAGGATCCGGTAGATAGACCGACCGTTGACCAGTGATTCTCAAAACATAAAATAAAAATGACGGGACCGGGTTTCACTTGGAACCCCACTTTTCAAAAAGTCAAAGAATCTTGAGTCAAAGGAGTTACAACCTCCCCTGAATCTTCAGGTCTTTGAAGAAACCTCCTGAATCTTTGAAAATATCCTGACACCCAGAAGAATCCCTATAGTTATTTTATTTTGAAAATTTTAAATTTTTTTAAACCCGGAACTCCAAAAATCAGAACCGCAGGTTATATAACTAGTGTTGGGTGGTTATCACTTTTTAAAAAAATAATGATGCCCACTGAATCTGGTTTTCACAGAGCCGTTGAAAAACTTGCTTGGTCCTCTCTAAATAAAATTTAATTTTTTTCAAAGACCAGGGCAGGGTATCAAACTATATATAATAATAATAATAATAATAAAATTTTAATTAAAAAATTTGAGAACAGTTCCTTATCTGAGGTGATTCTCACAAGCTTGTTATGATTTTTTTTTAAAATCGCAAAGATCATTGTCAAAATGAACTAAGAGAGGTGGGAAAGTGATTAGTGTCTCCTTTTTTTTGCCCATCTCCTTGCACAACTTGCTTCATGCTACTGGTGATGAGTTTTGGTCCTAGGTTGCTTGATTTGCTTTGTGCTATTGGTGATGAGTTTTGGTCCTAGGTTGCTTGATTTGCTTAGTGCTATTGGTGATGAGTTTTGGTCCTAGGTTGCTTGATTTGCTTGGTGCTACTAGCGATGGATTTAGGTCATAGGTTATTACTTGATTCCTCCTCTTAGGGCTCCCCATCATGCCCATCATGGGTTTTGCGCTTTGGAATATTTTGTTTTGTTTGTATGGACTTTGATCCTTTCTTTTTTTTCTTCTCTGGTTCCCATGCTGGGTCTTTTTCTTTTTTATTTATTTATACTTTTTCTTCCCTTGCATCTTCATTTTCTTTCATTCCGCTCTAATTATTGTTGCCAGTGAATCCATTGCCTTCCAGCTGCAGTCCCCCACCTACTAAGGAGTAAGGACTTCCATCTGCTCTTTATTGATCACCAGCCAAATTGAAGTGCAATTGAAGTGCATTATTTATTTATTTATTTAATTGAAGTACATGTGTTCAATTTTGATATGTGTGCAATCTTTGGATGCTTCTAATTTCATTAGACATCCTAGCTATTAACTAGGTAGACCCCTTAACCTAAAGCTTGAGAACTTGACCTTGATTGCACCCTTCCACCACCCCATCTCGGGTATTAAACATATTCAAAAATATGAGAAGTATCCGGATCTCATTATCAATTCTCATAGAAGAGATAGCCAAAGGTCAAGGTATCAATAAATTTGATACTCCAACATGTTCAATGTTTGATACCCAAGTGATTAGGGGGTCTCTGTTTAATATTCGCCCAACACTAGTTACAACGTTATAACCAGCATCGGGTGGTTACCTAGTTTGGCTGGTAAGAACCACCAGTTTTGGTTTTGATTAGTAAGAGTTGAATCAAAACTGGGTCTGATTTTGGATGTGGTTTTGGAACCAGAATTGGAGCGAGTCTAAAACGGGACTTAGTTCTGGAACGAGAGTTGGAACCGCTCTAAAAGGGGACCCAGTTCTGGAACCCAAACTGGAACCAGGGGCTAACTGGCCATCAACCTGGGATTCTGGACCAGATTACCCAGAATTGAAACTGGAACCAGAACCTGGAATTTTTTTTTTCTCAACAACCATACCAAGAACTCGACTTGGAGTTCTGTTTTTTTGAGGAACCAGAAGCAGAATCAAAACCATTCTAGTTTTATCGAAGAACCGAAACCAGAGGCTCTTGGTATTTGAGATCTGTGCCCGAGGCCGCTAGGCCAAGGGAACTGGTCGAAAATCACAGAAGGGCCTGTACTCATGTCATTTTCCTAAACAAGGAGAGAGCTGGGACTTTTTCACTTTTTAGAAAGAGTGACAGGCTGGCTGATACCTTCTGCTCGTCAGAAGATCCGTAGTACAGCCTGGCTGGTACCTTCCACGGCAAAAGATCCGGCTTGCTGAAAACAGGTTTCTTCAGGCACGAGGGGAGCTGAAAATACAAAGGAAAAAATCCAGGCACTGCTTTTCGCAAAAGTCAAGGACTGCCAAACACTGGTGAACAGTGAACACAGACATCTTTTTCAGCTTTTCACGTAGGTGGGAGGGGCTGGTTCCACTTGGGCTTAAAAGTGGTCCACTTCTACTCTACACCATTGAAGGGGAACGGTAGTTTGATGTGAATCAACGGTGGGGAACTGGTTACACTTTGGGTCATGCCCTGGTAGAATCCTTTACCACCTGACAAAATGGCATAGTTATTATTTTAGTGTTGTGTGACAGGGCACATAATAAAGTGTAATAATGTCCATACTATGCCAAGGCTCCTATCCGGCGGGTACCAAAAAATTATTGCCCAATAAACTTTTTAAAAAAAGCCGCCGAGCTTAATGCATGGTCAGGCCCTTTCTGAGGGAGGTCGGTACCAGAACCGGGGTCAACCTCAGATCCACCTCACATGGGCCCCTTATTATTCTTGGTAACACACTTCACCCCCCCCCCGCCCCCAAATTGGGCCTTACCTATCACTTTTGTGACCTTTTTCCTACATGGGATTAATGAAGGTGACGACCATGAATGGTTTCAGCCCGTAGCCAAAATATAAAAGGATTCTTGAAAAGAAATTTACTTTCATATTTGGTCTATATAGCCAAAATTGACTAAGTCATCTTTTTGATAATTGCCAGTTTGGCTACATCACAAAATTGGCAAAAAGAAAAAAACCCCTTAAAGTTGAACTTTAATTATGGGCCAGTGTTTTATTCTTCCTTTTTGTGCAAGAAAGGGAAATTTTGGAATTGTTAACGTGTAAATTCGACTATATTTTTCTTTTCTTTTTTTGAAAATTCGCCAAATTCTTTTTGTCATAAAATTGAAAAAAAAAGCGCTGCTGATTAGGGCCATTTTTTTTTCAAAAAATTCATTTGTTTGTGCCGAAAGCATATTTATCAAACTTGCGAGAACTCGCCAGAAAAAAAGAAAAAAAGAAAAAGAAAAAAGTCACTGCTCGGCGGGCAGTGGGCAGTCGTGCGGGACAAGCGTGAGCGGTCTTCCTCGTCGCCGTCGTCGTTGCGGCAGTTGGAGAGAAGAGAGAGATGGTGTGAGGAGCACGTTCCCAATTGCTTTCTTTTTGTGTCTTTTTCCCTCTTTCTCGAAGAAAGATGATAACGATGAGGACGACGATGCGGTTGCAGTGAAGAGAAAAGTGTAAACCAAAATCGTCAGCAGACTTGTGCGGGTGTGGATTTTCTTCTCTTTTTCTTCATCTCAGTCACAAGAGCTTTGAAGACTCTGTTTGTTTGAAGATTGTGTTACTTTGTCGTTGAAAATTGTGAGGCTTGATTGACAGATTGGGTTTTTATCTAGCAGTGGGTTTGGTTTGGTTTGTTTTTTCTTTTCTTCTTCTTTTTTTTTGGTGGAGGGTCAGATCAGAGTCGTGAAGCTCCGTCCGTGTTTGGTTTTTTGGGGTTTGGGTTTTTGGGAATGGGATCGGGGATCATGGGAGGCGGAAGCGAGGGAGAGAAGGAGGGAGAGCGACATGTGGCCTTGAGTTTGAAGCCACCTCTTAGTCCACTTAGGGTTAGAGCCTCGCGCCATGGCAATTTGCATGTGGAAGTGTCAAGGTTAGGGAACACCATTACTACTCTGCACGATCCCAGCCCTCTCTACAGCCCTTGTGCATCACCATTCGCACCGGACTTATCTGTTCCTGAGGTAGGCTTCTTCTTCTTCTTCTATTTTTTACCCCTTGGTTTCTTTTTCTGTGGGTGGTGAAGCGAATCAATCCTGAAATGGCGGCAGATCTCTATGTTCTGAAGAGTTTTCTTTTGATGCTTCTTGTTTGAATCCACAAATAACTGAAACCCAAAATAATCTTCGTCAAAGAATTCTTCTAGAGGAGATGTGCAAGGTGAGCATTGTGCAACAAGAAGAAGTCATGCATGTGTTAGCGTGGTTGGTGATGTGTTTCTATATGTGAAGTGGACCCAGTCCTCGAGTATGGTTTTGAACCTGAAAATTTGGGGGACTACCAGTACTACTACCCAACCCGACATTGAAGGAAAAAGAAAATAAATGCGATTCCAGAAGCTTAAGATGCAGCATGCTTCTGTGTTTTGTTTTCTGATTTTAGCCACATTGTGACCAAGAATTGCTTGGAGACTGGTCAATTTTGAGCAAGCTGATTAGGGTTTCTTTCAGATTCTGTATGGTGTTTTAGCTATAGCCTGAATGCTGTTGTTTAAGAAAGGAGGTGGATGGACTGTGTTCATTGGAGCTGTATATATTATTGCATCCATCTCTCAGTTTGTCATCTCAGTTTTTCTTCATTGGAATGAATGTGTACAGGAAGCACTACTGTGGGTGGATGAGGTAGGGTTCAAAGAGAAAGAGAAAGTACCGGCTCTCCTGCACAATCACTATTTGCGGCGGCATTCCATGAGAAGAAGGGGTCAATGTGCTGCTCTTGTTGTGGGACATTACTGTCATGACAGGCTCACTCTTCATGGAGGCAGGGTTGTGGAATCTCTGGGTGGATCTGTCTCATACATCACCAATGTGTTTCAAGCTCTTGGCATGGAGTGTCAGGTAATCATTCTTATATGCACTTGGTCAGTCACATAAATGTTTGATTTTGATCGGAAAGCTGTTGGGTATGCAAAAAAGACACACTGTGGTTTGGTGGATGTCATTACAATACTGAGGTCAAGTTAACATTATATTGTACTGAACTGCTGCTCTCATGGTCTAAATGTTCATGACTGCATTGGGATGGAGCTTGAGAACTCAGTGCTGTTGCTTGCAATTTATATACCATCTATATGATAGAAATTCCATTTGACAGCAACAATTGAAAAGCAAAATGCTGACCCAGTTATTATTGCTGTAATATGCAGGTAGCAGCAAAAGTGGGGCCTAATTTCCTCTACTCATCTCAGATTACACACCCTCCCAAGGAGATTCCAGATCAGTTGACTACGGAATTTTTTGCTGATTTCACTTTGGGAGAGGAAAGGGTCCTTACAGCAGGACATATTTGCGAGCCTATCCAGCCTGAGGATATACCAGAAGTTGAATTTGAGCTTGGTTTGGCTGTTGGGATTGCTGGCGAGGTCCTGCCAGAAACTGTGAAACGGATGGTTGAGGTGTCACGTTATGTTGTAGTGGATGTTCAGGTACAAGGCAACAATCTGAAATGATGCTCTGAAAGTATACCTAATAATTGACTGGTTTAACGAAAAAGGGCTGTGCTGCTGTTAATGTCATTTTAAAGGTCATGTTCTCATGCAGGCCACATTGTTTCTGATGTGCAGGCCCTCATACGAACAATTGATCCAGAGACAGGGCTTGTGGGTCTTCGAAAATTGGAAGAAACACCATTTTATGATCTGTTGCATGGGATCTCCTTTCTAAAGGCTGCCAGGAATGAGGCTTGTTACCTTGATCTGGAGACTGTGCGACAAAAAACGGTTGTTATTGTGACAGAGGGGAAGCATGGGAGCCGGGTGTACTCTAAAGATCATGAGTATCGGGTCCCAGCTTTTCCTGCTATCGAGGTTGACCCTACTGGTGCTGGAGACAGCTTTCTGGCAGGCTTTTCAGCTGGTTTATACCAGGGCCTCCCAGTTGAACAAGCAGTCCTGATGGGCAATTACTTTGGGGGCCTTGCTGTGGGTCAAGTTGGTGTCCCACATTTCACAGAAACCCAACTGCAGGTCCTTACTTTTACACCCTGCTTGCTTGTGGTCCTTGCGGTCCAGTAATCTACTTGAGGACACCTTGCACTGGGGTAATGGAAGAATTTGGCTACTCTACTCCATCTTCACATGTATCTCTACAAGGGGTTGATTGGGTGATGCTTTTCTTTGTGGTTTGATGCAGAATCTGAAGGAGTGTCATGAGGGATTTCAGGTGGAGGAGGTTCCTTTCCAAACCCATGCTGCAGATGCTGGGCAAAGCCAAGGCATCCTTTGCAGTAGTCAGTAGTGGAAGTTAAGAATTTTCCTGCCTTCAAGCTCAGTGTCTAATTCTTTGGTACACTGAGAGCCATTCAGACAATCCTCAGGTTTTGGAAAAGCCTGCAAACTTCCATCATCTGTACATTGATCTGTAGATTTTTCTTTCTCCTGATAAACCACCAGATTGGTTTTGGTCTCATGTGTGCAATGATGAGACCAGTGCTTCTAGGTCTTGGATATAGAGGGACATTCCATGTCAATTCTGTTGGTTTTACAATTGCCATTTTTAGGAAGGGCTTTGTTCAGGACTGAATCTTGCTGTAACTCCTTCCTGAACTGGGTCTTTCCAGCATTCCAGAGATCATTAGAACCTCTGGATCTCCTTTTCCAGCATGGTCAACTTAAATTGTCTCTGAACAATGTCGCACACAAAGGGAATGTCTGTGCTCCCTCTTAGACCCTCTATACACACCAAGTGTGTCTCATCTCAGGATTCCACTATATGGGCACCTGAATCTCGAGTCCATGTTCAACCAAAATAGAAGACGCAGTAACTAACGTCAGGCTGGGCCAGTGTGACTCTGAATTCTCACATATTCTGGGCTTGAAGATGTGTAGTTGCATGGAACACCATCTCATGCCCAATGTGGTGTAAAATTGGATATAGATTTGTGTAGATATATGTTAGAAGTGTTTTGGGTACAGGTTTCAAGTGTAGCTTTCTTTCTACCAATTTGGGGATAAGTAGATCTAGACTTACCCCTGGAATCTGTGAACATTGCCTGCAACTGAGTGGTTAGTGAGGATTCACGGCAAGCAATAAGCTTACCTCTGAAGATGGAAAACCAGTAAACACATGCATACTTCTGCAAGATATTTTCTGTTACTGAAAACTTATATAAAGTTGCAGCACACTTCCATGGAGTGGGAGAAACTAAGGACACCACATCTTCAGCAGCAATTGTACTTCTAGGCACACTTGTTTGTAAAAACACTCATTCATCCTGGGTCTTCTGCTTTCTGCTTCAATATATTTTTGAGCATAGTTAGTCATCCAACTGTCGTCTAGCAAGTATTATCCATATGGCCAATTATATGTCCAGTGAATTTTCATCCATAAATGTAATCTTATTTGTGCACAATTGAAGCAAAAAATTTAGCTTCAACGTTGTGGTCACTTTTGACATATCTATGGGTGATTATATGTTTTTTCATTCATCCATTGCATAATGCAAATTGACAGTTATGAGGTCTTGTTTCATACATTGTCCAATTTTCAACAAACTAGCGGATTTCATTAAAGAACCCACAAGGAACTGGCAATTTAGAACAGGATTTTTGATTTTTTAGCACCACCATTAATAGTCAAAACTCAAAACTGGTTATTGATTCTTGAGAACTGCCTGTTAGGGTTAGAACTGGTTCTTTTGATTTTTAGAGAACAGTCAATCAAAGCTTCATATACCCAGCCATTACTGCACTACCTCTTTCTTCAAAAAAACGAGAACCGCCCAACTCTGGTTTCAACCGTAAAAGCCTCATCAGGAAATAAGAAAATTTTCAATGGATTTTTAGTTCCCACAAAGGGTCCTCAAATTTTTGTAAGCTCATGAGCTAAATAACATGGTTGAAATTTTGTCTACCCATCTCAAGTAGCATAAAGCAACATTTGAGCAAACACATTTGAGGATTTTGCATTATGAAATCAGTTGCAAAGCAAAGAAGCCATTTGTGCCTGTCTTGAAGCACCCTCTAGAGCTACTACTAGCTGCAAGGTACAGGACCAAATTCCAGCAAGAAATGAGAAAGATATGATAGTTTGAGCAGAAGGAGTTCCAGAAAACCAGCACATATATATGAATGAGAACACATTTAAATGAATGAGAAGAGGGAATCGCACAAAACTGCTGGTGATAATGTGGAGTTTCTACACACACAATAGATGCAAGATCACAACATTTATGACTCCATGTAATCCCTTAGAAAAGGTTATGTTTCTCTACAGAGCCAAATTGAATTGGCTTTCTTCTAATCTTCCATGTCTCAGGGCTCTGTCAGATCAAAATCAAAATCAGTAAAAAGGTCTTGTCAGCACCTTCAATGCCTGAGTGGTAAACCTCTGATGGAGTTACTCCC
>Ga0209611_10005639_pt1 | contig 20856 bp, 23 predicted proteins | sample S1TSphgellanicum_3_FD_187693 | JGI IMG/M metagenome (GOLD analysis project Ga0209611, IMG submission 187693) | Host-associated microbial communities from peat moss isolated from Minnesota, USA - S1T2_Fc - Sphagnum magellanicum MG (SPAdes) (version 2) | ecosystem: Host-associated > Plants > Peat...
TTTTTTTTTTTCTTTAAGAATTTTTTTTTTTCCTGAAAATTTCAACATTTCTGAAAATAATATAATTAGTGTTGAACTCGCCCAGGACCATACATGGAAGTTGATGAACTGTGGCCAAAGCACATGGGATAAAACTGAGGTGCTACTGGGAACGTCTAGAGGGAACTCATTGGGAACATGATGAAAAAGAAAATTCCCTCCCTCATCGATCCCATAACATTCTCACAAACCTACCAAACCCTAATACACATTGAAATGGTAGTTCACTCAAGGTAATTAAGAGAGAAAAAATCAGACCACTAAATCCAGCAATTTTGTTAGCGGATACTTATTTTGTTGAGCCCATCACTTACTTGCTTACAAAAGAAAGCTCTGGGAACCGTCAAATTGTATGCCAGCCAAAAATCAGTCTTGGACCCCATACCAGGAGCACACTGGTAAGTTCAAAATTCATTACCAGAGCAGCAATTATGCATTTGGGGACCATTGAATCAATAATCAGAAAGGAAGATATGACATACATCTGCTTGTAACTCACATGAGATACGAGCTTGCACAGGGCCTGCACATTATAACCAACAACATCCATTGTTCCTGACATCTTTGAGATTGTGTGTTACGTGTTCTTTGCTACATTCAGAGACACACCTGTGAGCAGGAATTGGAGCTGCTTGTAATAATAGTCCTTCTAACATAATTGGCTGAGGAAATAATTGGGGTTGCGCTTGCTAGTTAGGTCTAATTGCATCAAATGCCTAGAAGCGCATCTGAAACTGTATAATTGCAGCAGATTATAAGACTAGATCATGCCCAACTTTCTGCTAAACCTTCTGGGAACTGATCAGGGAGGTCAGCTGGGGACTCATCTTTGCTGGGTGGTGCCTCCACATCTGTCGCTGCTTCAGAGTCAGGAGAGGAGTCGACCAAATCTGCTGATACTAAGCTTGGAGTTGGTTTCGGTAAGATTTCAGCATCCACCACATGACCCACAAGCACAGTTATGTCATCCACCTTGCCCCCTGCAAAAAAGAATTGATCATCTTCACATCCAAGCAGCCTTTTTCAATCAGACACAGACTTTGTGCTATTCTAAGCAAGTGGCATTTCTCCTTTGTACACAAAGAGCATTCTTTCTGCAGAGCTACTTGCTGAATGAGCCATAATGTATGAGAAAAGTGGATGAAATTGTCACTTACCTGTCAACTTTTTTCCCAAAATCTTTTTCCACCATGGTAGATCCAGACCCTGAAAAACCAAGGCAAAGCATCAAACCAGGGTGGCACCTTTACAATCACATGAACAAAATCCATTTGCATAGTCAAAACATTGCTCACAAACAAAAAGAGAATGCATGCTGCTAGACTGCTACAAAACATGCATTTATTGATGATACAGGAAGTGATTCCTGCCTGCTGAATGGCTTCTCGGCTATATGGTGATTCATATGTCTCGTCCCTGGAGTGTTTGTTTGCCAATATAGCCAATGCCATTGCTGCAAACTAGACCACATCAGTGCTCTAACAAGCTAGTCTGGCATGTGGAGAGGAGTTCAAATGTTCCAGCAGACTTCAATCTGGCACAAAAGAAAAGAAGCTTGCACATGAACTGAGAGGCCAGTGGTCGGAATAGGGAGCACTGTACCACTGCGCTCAGCTGATTCCTGGTCCAAACCACCAAAAACACTGAGGGTGGACTCAATGTCTCGATCATATACATTGTCAAAAAGGCCATCAGAGCCAAGAACAATTGTGTCTCCTTTCAGCAATTCTGCTTTGAATACCTATCACAGAGACCAACTTGTCTTGTTTAGTACTGTATGCTCTTGGCCTGAAAAGTCTTACTGAAGTGCAATGGCAACCCAAAGAAGCAGTGGTTTCAAATGTGGTTTTCCCTAAGCACAAAACCAACATGTGCAAGTCACTAATTCCACCAATCAATAGTGTGCATGTAACCAGCATCCCTTCTAAAGAAATAATGAGCTCTTTTGGAAGAGAATGTTACAGCAGCATCTGATGCAGACTGCCCACCCTCAGAAGAGCTGAACTGATAAGGACAGTCAAAGTAATGCTGTTGTGGTGATGTTGCAAATACAACTTTCCCTGCGTGCAGAGGCCCATCAAAATTACTTTGTTTGCAATTCCATCTAACTCCAGTCACATGTGGAAGACCAATTTATAGAAACTCACAAGTCATAACTAAGTAAAAGTTTGTCGGCATACATACCACTTCTAAGGATCCGCAGGCCACAGTCACCAACATTGGCAACATGGAGAGTACCACTTCTATCCAATATGGCAACAATGCTATGATTCACAACACACACTGTCAGCAAGTCTAATCCTAGATTGCATAACCCTGTTCCTTAAGAGTAGTATTGTGGGAAAATCCTGTGACTATATACTGTGCAAACTCAAATTTTCCATTTTTTAATACAAGAGCTATTGCCAGAAGACCTATCCATCACACAATAACACTGAACTTCATTGAACTTGGATTCAAAAAGATAGATTGGAGTATTTCTTGTTGAACGAGCAAGTAAAATCAAAGTAATGAAACTACATCAAGATTTTGAGGAACCATGAAAAGTTTTCTCTGTCATGCATTGTCTGACACAACTCTAATTATCAAAAGCTTCTTTGAACTGAGGTAGCTCACAGCAGTCTTCATTTGAAGAATTGAATACAACCAACTGGTACCAAACCCATAGTCAACTTCTGATTAGTAGCTGCAGATATGGAAGGTGAGCTTGTAGAACATTGGAAGAGTGGTTACTTACGCAGTTGCAGCACCAATAGAGCAGGTGGCTGAATGGGCCTTGTGTAACAGCAACTGTGCATTGCTCTCCATCTGCACACCTCTCACATCTCATTATTCTCAACTGGACCATTCTTGAATCTACTGTCATAACAAATATCATAACTAATGACATGGAATTTTCCAGATCAGACAACCAAGAGCACATTCATACAAGAATCTAGTGCCATACATTTGTACAACTTCTTGTAATGATGAGAGGTTCCTGAAGCAGAACTGGGATCAGCCTGTGCATATGTGGGTTCTGTGCATTTTGTCTGAATTTTAATCTTGAAAATCTGACAAGTTGCACTGCTTGCATGCCAGAATCAATCATGAGGAAGAAAGATGGGTGTTTTCTATGCTAGAAGTAGGAAACTTCTGGGTTCTGAAAAGGTCAGTAAAGACTCATCTCACTCATCAACCAATACAGATGCCACAAGTATGGTAAGATGGAAGGAAACCTCTTCAGAAGCTGCAGCATTTGAGGCATGTGCCATTAGCTCACGGGAGTAAAGTGCAGGATCAACATCTTCAGCTGCCCATCTGTTCTTTGCAATCACAAAACAAAGAGGAAAAATCTTTAGTGGACTGCAGTAATATCCAGAGCTTGCACTTTGAAAAGGAAACAAAAGGAATGGCTAAATCTTTTGAAAGAACCACATGCATTAGATCCAGAAAAGAGAGTTTATCAGTGACTTCCATACAAGCTCACCCGGAAACACCATCAGCAACACCAAGTACACCTCCACCATAATCATTTATGAAATAAGCATCTTCTCCTCCTTTCTCCACCTGTCTCAAAAACAGAAAAAAAACCGGTAAAATCCTCGTATCAAAGCTATACAACAAGTAATAATAAAAACCACAATTTCTGACAAAAGCCCAGGCTGGTCGGCCCAAAAACTGTATTTATGCCAGAAGAAGAATAAAAGTTCAAGAGATTGTATACTTTCTCAGGATGTGGAATCACACTTGCTCCAACCACAAATGCAAGCTCCACTCTGCACTCCAACATTACACAATCAGTCACTCTCATCATCCCTGCAGCAAACCTTTTGCTTGCACTTGATGCTCCAGAACATAAAATTCTGCCACTGAAATTCTTACCAGCAGAAGACTCACCATCCACCAGGTCGCCACAAAACAACAAAGATTGAACAAGCAACAAAGATTCAACCATAATCCTTTTGCAAAGATGTCAAAACTGATTGTTTTCTTCCAGTATCCAATTCCACAAAACAACTCTTCTCGAGTGCACAAGCTTTTAATCTCGAAGCATGGTTTTGTGTTGGCGAAGAAAGTGCAAAGGCTACTGAGAGTTGATGATGCTCTTTCTACTTTGCACTTTCTTCGCGAACAGAAAGAAGATCAAGAGAATCATCATCTTCTGACAGTTCATCTTCTTTGCAAAGCAAGAAGTATGGATATCGGATGCACGACATGCGATTCTTTACGAATTGATCGGAGTGAATTCAAGAGTTGCTTCGGACGACGCGAACTACTGAAGAAGCGTGATAACATTCTTCTTCTTCTTCTTCTTCTACAGGAACGGCAAAAGAAGCAGCACGATTTGCGAAGAAAAGCACCGGAATGAGGAGAGGCAAAACGGGAGGGGAGGGAGAGGAGACATGCCTTGTAGCGGCGTCGAGAACATCCCCCGCGTCCCGCGACGATGGTGTGATCGCTACACTTGATAATAAGGAGCGTCGTCCGTATGAACACACTAGGGAGGGCAGCTGCAGGCGTCGAGGCACTAGCAATGGTTGTTGTGGCTGCAAGAAGAAGCTGCTGGTGTCCGCACGCAGGCGTGTTGCGATGGTGGACAGAGGTCCACGAGCTGCCACAGCCATGGCCATGGCTCGCCTGCCTCTCTCGTTCTCTCTCTCTCTCTCTCTCTCTCTTTTCTGCCTCTCCCCCGCTCTTCTATGTGTACTATATTCGGTCCACAGTTCACGACGGAGCAGGAAGACGAAATCCTTCGCTTTTTCAAACCCCTACCTAAAAGGCAATCTATTGCCGATCGAGAGCATCATGGCGTCATCCTTCTCGTCGGATTCTGGTGCGGACTGTACATAATTCTCGTCTCCGCTGCTTCTCTGATGTCTCTGGGTCCTGATAATCCTTCTCACGATCTCCTTCATATGTGCACAATGTACTTTGCTATTCTCTCTCTCTCTCTCTCTCTCTCTCCAGTTTCAGTTTTGCATTATTGTGATTTCATCTTTGCAGAGCGTTTCTTCTTCTCTATCATCCCTGGTCGTATGTTTCCTGAAGAACTCTTTCATGTCTGCTAGATTAACTTGCTCTTCTTGTTCTTGTTCTTGTTCTTCTTCATGGATCTCGTGCGTTTTACATCTTTGCAGTGGAGTATATATTACGAATCCAGGCAAGAATTTCATTTCCTTGTTTGAGAATCGAAGCTGAAGGAAAGCTATATTATGGTGTATTCTGTCAAGATGATTTTGTGCCGTTGTCTGGTGGCCACTGGATCATGACTAGATTAGAAGGGGAGAAAGGTCTTTGGAAACTGGAGAGGGATGGATATCCAGATATGGCAGATGAAGCTGAGAATGTGCAGTAGGGGAGAAAAATCTTTGAAAATTGTGGAAGGATGGTTATCTGGATATCGAAGAGGAAGCTGTGAATGTGCAGTAGTGGAGAAAGGTCTTTGGAAACTGGACAAGGATGGGTTATCTGGATATGGCAGATGAAGCTGAGAATGTGCAGTACAGAGTGACACCAAGGAGAGTTTGGAAAACAAGATTGTGCACGGACATGAATGCAGCTTGCTTGGCCATACCCAAACAAAGATCTGGATGCTTGCCATCCATGGTGCAAAATACCAAGTTTGTACCTGCAGATGATGCCCATAAGCTCTCAGAAGATCTTGACACATTCCTTATATAGTTTTACTGCCACCGACAGTAATCACAAATCCCATAAAGCTGATCTTGCTCGATACAGTATGGAGTTTGTGAAGGACAACCGTTCAAGGATTCTTCTTTGATTATCAGCCTACACTGCACAGCATCTATGGAAGGTTTTCGGTTCTTACAATTGTGGAATTGAATGTCTGTTGAGTTTCACTTCAGGGACTGTGAAAGTCGTAGCGTTGGAGAGAAGAAAGACAAACCCTTGGATTTACACAACTGCAATGAATGGGTTTTCAAATTTTCTGTATTTCTTTGATGTGCACAGAAGTGGAACCAAACCTGCATCTATACTGCCCATGCTAGCTACGATATATCTGTGTGAGCTCACATATATCAAGCTGGAGGTTGGACACATGGGAACTTGCACCAACAGCTCTGCAGTGTGACGGGGCAGGTTCTGCACTTTCAAGAGGTTGGTCTTCTTCTTCTTCTTCTTTCACAGTTGATACGTTCTCTGATTTATCCTCTTCACAAATTACATCAACAAATAAATCTGTGTGTGTTCATTCCATGTTTGGTCATGTCACATTCAACACTTTTGTAGTCGTTGTTCATGCAAATACTCCCTGCAGGTTTGTATTTGGACACAATAGGTCTGAGTAATAGAGCTGAATTTAGCAGCATCACATAAAATCTAGCACAGAGCATAAACTAATCCTATGTGTACATCAAGTCTCTGCGTACATCAAGTTTCAGTTTTCAAGGAGAGATTTCAATAGAGAGTTGAAGCCAATCTGGATCGGTTATAGTCCTTATGTACAGATTTGATGGATAGCTGAAAGATTTTTAAGCATAGTTTATGATAACATAACTTACATAATAAGTTCGAAAACTCTTTGAAAAAAAACATATTAGGTTTTAGCCTATCGTATGTGCCAATTTTGTGATGTTGTCAAATTGACAATTGTGCATAGAAAGATTTAGCCAAATTTAGCTATGACCCACTAATATTTAAAATTAAAAAAAGATTTAAACATCCTTTATATTTCCTCTAGTAGCTTCCAAAACAATAATATTCATCCCCCAATTATTATATACATTCTCTCAAGTCCTGCAACGAAAAACTCGAAGTCTCATGTTCTTGCCTCGTTTGAATTTTCCTTTATACCTAATCTCACTTCCCCTAATTTTAGTTTTGTTACAAGATCTTCAAGCAAAGAATCTATACTAATTTCTAGATTTAGATAAAACTTTGAGAAATGTGAGGAATTTGGGTTTCTTTTGCTTCAATAAATTCTTGTGTACCAATAAATTGAGTTTTATGTTGTGTGCTAAATTTGTGAAAGAAAATTGGTGGATAGTTCTTTTTGTTAGTGGTCGTTTAGAAGGAAAGATTTGGGAATTGCAAGTTTGAGGTCTTTTTGTTGTTGTCATTTTTGGTGATATTGTTCATTTGCAATTATGAATGGTGAAAAAGTGAAAGACATCAACTTGTTTGTAGTGAAGGGAGTAGATGTGGAAAAAGCTCTTGTAGGCAAGTGCACAAAAGTTGTAGACGAAATTTTTTTTGGAAATATGAAACACTACCACTTGAAAGTTGCAATTTTTTTTTTGCAAATTTAATCCAAAATTCTAATGACAAATTTTCTAAGAGTTCGTATTAGAAGGATTTTGCATAATCTTTCGTATGGTCATCCGGTGACAATTCCAACAAAATGGAATGTGAAAAATCATAAGAAAGTCTAATTATGTCATTTATTTTTTAATAATTACTTACACATGACTACTTTAACAATTGTTAGAAATTTTGACGATACGAAAGAATAGAAATGATAAAAGGATTGGTTTTACAATGAACTTTCCACCCAACCTTAAGATCATAAAGATGTTACTAATCTTATGTTCCACCTTCAAGCTTTATTTTAATCTACATTGAAGTGAATATCTCTATATGAATTCATGTAAATTTTATCTACCTTAGAAATGCATGCACATACTTAATGCCAATAACTTAATTTATCATATTTCATAGTCTTAAAAATATGTGCATGTAATACAATTATCTCAAATAATTATAACTTGATAAAAATAACTTAAATCATTTGGTAGGAAATTCATATCCATCGAGGATGCCAATGTCATGGAGTTGATTCATATAAATATCAATCCATGACTTGTAATAATTTACATTTAATTTTGAGTTTAATTTCAGTTCATTTTCAATTAGTTTCTAATTAAATTTTAATTCATTTCTAATTCATTTAAAATTTTCTTATAGTTAAATTTTAATTCATTTTTAGTTATTTTTAGTTCAATTTAATTAACTTTTAATTCATTTTCAATTAGCTTTTGGTTCTCTTTTAATAAACTTTTAATAAATTTTTAGTTCATTTTTTTCTTTTTTTCTTTCTTCCTTGTCCTTCAGCCCCAATAGAAAATTTTCCTTCTTTAACTTTTGGGTCTCCTCTAGGTTCTTGTTTTGATTCAGTTTTCAAAAAATTCACAACCCTTTTAATATATTATCATCCATTTTTTGGTAGAAGTGAACCTTTCATGATGTTCCATATTTTGATTGTGGAATTTTATTTTCCCAACAAGACATGGCTTGTTATCAAAAATATTATTAATCTTTTCGAAAAATATTTCCTAATGGTCTTTCACATTTTTTTATATCTCTTTTGGTTCCCTTTCCCCAATGGCTTAAGCTTGGATTTTGGCGTTAGATCTTTTGAACATTATCCATTTAAGCTTTCCTTAATCATATTTATACACACCCATCTCATTCATTTTTCAACGGGAGGTGCAACTTGTTTTTTATATTTTTTTTACCATTCAACACATGACATGTTTAATGTGACAACCTAACACATATTCTTGTTGTTCCCTTGGTCGAATTATTTTCTTCCCTTTCATGGGGAATGAGTCAAGAATAAAAAGTTTAAAACATGCCTTTAATAATTACTTTCTGATGATTGGGAGTAATTTCAAATGGAACATTTTTTTCAAGCATAAATGCAAATAATAATTTTATCTTTAGTTATGGGTGCACGAATAATTTTGCCCAATTTTGATTCTACTTTTATGGCACCCTCCCCCCCCCAACGTCAATTATAACAAAGGTTAGTTTTGGGGCACATTAGGGAATTTGTGTGTGATTCTAATGTTTTTAACCTTTTTATTTTAACTTTGGCACTTTAAAAACATTTCATGTATTGTTAACTTTGCACTCATTGAACATAGATTTCATTTGTTCAAATTCCTTGTTGGATTTTTAACCATATCCAAACCTTGAACTTCCCATAAACTTTTATGGTCAACATTTTTATACACTATTTGGTTAGTGGTCCATTTGGCATGGTGTTTTTGAACATTTTTGAAATTTTTTTGACTCTAAAAATTTAACTAATTACTTCATTCAACTTCACCAATTCTGTACCCATGTGATCACTGATCGCATTCCTAGGTCCATGGTTAAATTTTTTGGTATTAATTGATTTTTAACTTTGTTTAAGTGTTTTCGTGACTTTTATCCAATTACAATGGGGAAGATGTTTTGTTGACTAATGAGCAAAGCTTTATGTTTAAAATTTCATGATACATTTTGTTTTTCATTTGTCACTGTATCAATTCAAGTTGATAGTTAAAAAAAGTTGTGGAATTATGGTGCATAGTATTCGAGCAACTTTGTATGCCCATTTTAATTGGAGGTGCTTTAAATAGACATTACAAATATTTTGAACACCATCTCATGTAACGTCATCTTTCAAGAGCTTTAGATGATAAGAACCCAATGTATTAGTTTTTTTTTGTTTGTTCATTTTATGTGTTTTAAGTTTTTTTGTTATTTAACCATCATCCTTCATCAAAGGTTTTATTTATCATTATTATTTTAGAAGTTGAGTCACTTAAGCTTATTAGGTAAATAATTAATAACTTATTAGATAAGTAACATAAACCTAAACCTATTTAATAGGTTAGCTTACACACTTGGTATGTCTAAATTAAGTCTAATAATAATGTTAGTAGGTACTTACATAACTTCCTAAATAACATATAAACATAGGTAGTTTAATAAAAAATTATAAATATAATCCTAATATGCACATGTAAAGCTCAATAGACTATAACCTACATGTTACATCGATACATGCATTTATTAATAAGCATTTCTTCCTTACTTAAGTTAACCTACCCATAACCTATTTAGTTACGTAATGTCGCAACCCCACTTTGGCCAAGTGTGGGGGTGAAGCCCAACACCTGGAAAAGTTGGAGGTTTGGAGCCCTCCGGGACTCCCGAATGTTTAGAGCTCGACAGCAAGGCCCAAAACACCTGGCATTGGGGTGTTTTTGGTGTCATTGGAAAGGTCTTGAAACGTAGATATCGAAAATGTCCTCGCATTGGCCATTCGGACATCTGCAGCCCAAGTTATTGGCAAAAGAAGGGCCGGGAGTCAAACTGGCAGTTTGACTCCCGACCACTAAAAGTCAGAAATCGACCTCTTCTTAACGTCGCCTTGAAAAGTGCAACACGGCGTTGGAAAGCTTTCGACGAAAGCTACAACTTTGCTTTAGGACTCGTCCCAATCCGAGTTTGGGGCGAGGAGTTATGGCCGTTCAAAGTTCCGGAAGTCCAGCCGAGACAGTTTCGAGATTCAATTTCGGGAATCCCAACAAAATGTGCCATTTGGATGTAGCCTCGGCGACTAGCCGCAAAGAATACTATAGGGAGTAAGGTGGTGGCTTACTCCCAAGTTCGGGCCGTGATGAGTCTTGTTTGTCCAAGTGCCCGTGGCAAGTCCCAACACCCAGGGGTGTCCCGAATGCTAAACTAACCTTTTTGGGTTAGTTTTTGGATGCAGATTCACCCGAGCTAAAGTAGTCCCTCTTCCTAGTCTAATCCCTAGACTCCCAACTCGACCCTTTACCCCTTTTTAAAGTTGAAAGCCGGGAGCGTGCTACTAAGTCACAATTTCCGCAACTTGACTTTGTGAAACCCTCAAGTGGATTTCACCCCGTGACTTGGGAGTGCGTCATGTAAATAATGTAAAAAAATTCAAATTCATTTAATACAATATTTTTTTTAAAAATTCATGGAAGTTGATTATAATATGTTAGTTGAAAATCATGTTAATTGTAATATCTTGATTTTTAAAATCACCTTATTAAGTGGTGGCGCAATAATTAAAAAATTGATTCTTCAATGTGGAAGTGAAAATTTCAAATTTTCACACTTACAATTTTGATTATTTATGTGACCTAATTAAATAATTTAGGTTGCAAAGTCTACTAAACCACTTAGCTTAATTTACTTAGCCGAGCCTAAATGGCTTGACATAATTTGAATGGTTTAGTTTATGTGGGTTAACAAGTAAATAAATAAAATAAACCCAAGGCGTTTTTAGTTTGTTGACATGTGGTTTTTCCCAATTTCTAATGGGAGTATAAGATTGAATTCCTCAAAAGTCATTACTCTAACTACTTATTAAGAAGTTAGGCATTAGTTGTCCCTACCATAGTTTTTAGGATTTTGTTAATTTTTTACATGTTCTTGTTAAATGAAGTAGATGTGAACAATTTGGGGCCATTCATTTTCAAGGCATATTTGAAATCAACATGAAAGTTTATTCCCTTAGGGGCTATAACATGTGTGCCCTTGTTTGAATAAATGGTTGAAAAAATGCACATTTCACCTTCAACAAAATATTTCAAAAAGATTTCACGACCGTTCTTTTATTAACATCATTTCTAATTTACCTTTTGATTCACACCAAACGCATTTGAAGTAATGTGCAGGGTCAAGTGTAGGTGTTTAGTTGTCAATTTGCCCAGTTTTTTTACTTAGTTTCAAATGTTTTCTTTATCGCGTTGTGCATTAAATTAGGTTTTCCCATCCTTTGGATATCACATTACATTTGTAACAAGCTTTTGGACCTTATGGAGATCCACCTTTTTTGCTACATTCATGGTGGGGAAAACATAACATCACATGATGTTGTGTGAAATGTTTTGGTGGCCATTGTAAAAGATGCAAAATTTCATATCTTACAAAAACAGACGCATGTCATTTCTTCCCTTACATTATAATTTTCACATTGTTGAATTGACATTGTGTTATCAATCAATGGTCTTTGCACATTAGCAAACATTATCATTATTGACCCCATTTAAGTTGATTTGGTTTCAAAAACATTTTTTTTAACGGGGTTATTATGACAATTGTAGTTCAAACAAAGGACAGTTTTCATCGTTGATCGGGTTTCGGCAAACATGTTTCTCCTTCCTACTATAGAGGTTTTCAAATGTCTACACCAATAAATAAAAGAATTTTTTCATTGATGTGCTAACATGGCATGAAAAACAAAAGGCATTAAAGGCTTTCCTCTTTAATTTTGTACACATTTTATAAACATAAGGTGTCAATGGCATTATAGCGTGTGTAAGTAATCTATATTTTGAAATGTGCAATTATAATATGTGAAGGTTCGTCTAAGCTAGGTGTCTTTTCAAAAGGTCTTCCCCTTTCTTTATTTGATATGTTTTTCGCAACCAAAGAGGGTTTGGGAACTTGATGCTCCCCTTATGGTCTACCCTTTTAGGTGGTTCATTTGTCTTCTTGGACATGGGTCTTTTCATTTTGTTCCTTGGTCTCCCCCTTTTTTGGGTGTTTCAAATTTTTTTATGATTAACAAGGTTGTCCTCTAAGCCTAACTGACATAAGTTAACATCAATTAACATGTGCCTTTTCATGCCCATAATATTTAATAATTCTTCTTGTTTAACAATAATGATGATGATGAACTATTAATGGAAAGCAATGCAAAGCCCAAGTAATTGAATACTTAATTCCAAATCCTGTATATAACAAAATACATTAAACATTCTAGACGGTGTTTCATACGTTGTAGCTCTACTACTCCTAGTTCTATTTATAGCACCAAACTTTTGGGCAAAAGTGTTGAGAACTTTTTACTCTTCAATTGAACGAATGATTGGAATAAATTCATACATGAAAATGCAAGAAAACTTCCAAATGGTGAGATTGGGTGAATTAAAATGGCAACATTTACACTAGTATGGTTTGGGTGATGTTTTGAGTGTGTACAATATGGCAATGGTTACATTGATGCGGTTTGAATGATATTCAATATATACACTTTTGTGGTGCAATAGATATTTTTGTCATCTTCAATGACTACATTTACATTGACATGCTTAAGGTAATATTTTGTTGTGCTCAATAGAAATGTTTACACTGATGTGGTTTAGGCTACATTTTGGTGGCTTTCAATCGCAACACTTGATATTTTATTCATATTCAATGGCAACATTGACACTGAATGTGATCCAGTTGATATTTTGGTCATTTTTCACATTGAATAGGTTTTTGTCACATGGTTGAGTTCACCTATAACAATTGAGAAATACTTATGTTGGATTTTAAAGTGAACTAAACCGAACCATCCTATGTTCAAACAAAGTGAAAGAAAATTGAAAATTCCACATGCAAACATATTGAAATGGAGACATTCTGTGTCAAACAAAAGTTCACAAATTGCACTATACATGGAACAAGTTGAAACAAATGGAGCAATTCTTATGCACACATCCACAAACCAAAAAAGGGTGTGACTAAAATCATGCCCACAAAAGGATTTGAACCTGACAACTTAGTAAAAACGTAGTAACATATGCACCACTCATATTAGAAAATTATTATTAGGGTTTGTAAGAAAGGGGGGGATCATTGGGGGATTATGGGTTTGCAAATAATACTCTTGTATGTCTGTGTCAATCCAAACTGTAGTGATATTCTCGTATAGAGGAAAATAAATGGAATGTGACAAATCTAGAGCTTTCCAAGCACCAGCTACACCACCCACCCACTCGCATCACTCATTAACCAACCAAAAGCAGCACAGCTCTATATATATATGTGTGTTTGATTCAACTACCCAATGGCCAAAACAAGCTATTCAAGCCAAGGCAACAACTCCAAACAGCAATCTTGCTACAATCAACAAGCTGCTGCACTTCAATAGCCAAAAATGAGCTATTCTCACCAAGACAACTACTCCAAACAGGAATCTTGCTGCTATGAACATGCTGCACTTCAAAGGACTCTACAAGCCATGTATGTTCCAGCTCAAGCTGAATTGCCTCACATCACAGTTGAATCAGTTGACCAATCCCTTTGTAATGAGGGCTACATACATGGGTGGGTGCAGGGGGCAGGGGGGGGAGGGGGGCTTCATTCCCCTTCCTTTACCAAACAGTGCTGAATCAACACTAAGGAAGAAGGGTCTGTCTGAAGAGGAACTCTGCTCATGAATCAATGACTGGGCCTGAGAAGAGAGAATCTTCACTGGCTACTAGTTTTGGGTGTGGATCTATTGGCAAAGTTGGAACAAAAAAAATACACAAAAGCATGAGGATCATCATGCCACATAATGGTAAGTCAAAAAACAATAATGCATATCCTGCACTGCCCTGGGGCATGGAAAATCTCTCAGGCAGCTTCTCAATGGAATGGGTTGCTACCAGCAGTCTGTGAGAAGAGCTGAGGCCCTCCTCCATAGACAGCAGCACCTGTGGAGAAACCACTTGCTCCCCCACTTGGCCTGCAACAAACATGTGATCTGTATTGTAAACTCACCAGGAAGACTGGAACTTCCCATAAAGAACTAAAAGCCAGAGATGGTCCCACTGTGGCAGCTAAACACATTGAATGTTAGCCCACAGTGCAGGCATATCTCCAGGCTTAGAGTGCATGGTGACCACTCAAAGCTCAGAAAAGCCAAGACACTTTAGAAACCAAGATTTCAAATTTATATTATGCAAACAACCATGCAGGTATTGACTTACAACACTGTAGAAGTCGAACGGTTGCCAAATCCAAATCCTCCTGTAAAGCATAAACCACAAGCATCAGAGGCAGGCAAGCACACCACACAATTAGCACCCTCAAAACTACCTACAATTGCTCTCATCATTTTGTAACCTTCTGCTCAATCAATCAACTTGGTGCCACACTCAACACTCTAAGCAGGGGCCTCATAGAGCATGCTTTGAAATATAAATTATCTGGCATTCAGACAAGTACTAAAAGACAATATCCAATAGTCAAAATGCTACCTTGGATTGCAGTAGGTGGGTACTGAGGCATGGGCTGCCCCCATTGTTGGGTTCCCTTTTGGTGGAAGGGCATCATCATCATCCCATTTGGTGGAAGAGCAGCATGGAGTGATGCTAAATTGAACTGCCAAAATCAAATGAAATGTTTTTTGATACTTATTACAGCACAGATAGATACGTCTACCTGAGTTTTAGACTGTACAGTGATACCCAAATTGACTTACCAAACCACAAGCATCCCAAAGCATTAGTAGGATACACGAGTCAAGTTCTACTTGGATGCTACTGTAATGCCACAAACACAGCTGATGGGCTTGATTTGTATTTCTAGATTCCTTTCCAGATTCCATTTGGATTCAATCCAGCTAACAAGATCCCCTCTGGACTTCTTCCAGCTACCAAGATCCCAACTTGGAAGTAGTATGGTGACAGGCTCAATCACAACCCACACTACCAGTAAGCTGAAGCTTGAAGATGAGAAATGACTTCACCAATTTTGATGTGGGGTCTAGAGGAACATATTAACACAATGTATGAAAAAACTTCTGATGTGAAAGATGAGAAAGAGGAGTCAATACAGGAGCTGGTGGAGAATCATCATCAAATGGATTCCGAGTCCTAGAAGGCTGAGGTCGTCCCTGCACCCAAAGTTTTCCCAAGACCAGTTTTACCCACACTGCACAAAATTGTAAAATGAGAGCCTGAGTATAAATCCCTTAGTACTCTACAAAATGAACTAGGAGACAAATCTTCAAACAAACAGGATTTCACCACCCAAGTCTGATGAATCTTTGTTGGTATGTTGTACCTCCATGTTTCGCATACTAGATTCTAGGTAAGCTGGTGCAAAAAAGTCCTGCAAGTTCAACATCATTCTACTTAGATTACAAACAATATAGGAATGACAGACACCTCCTTCACTGAGAGCCACAAAACTCACAAAGAAAAACCCGTGACTAAAACACAGCTGCTCTCAAAGTCATGTAAACTCCCCCTGTTTATCCCCATAGAGTACCCACAGTAATCCAAGATTAATCCTTGTACTTGACCAAGCACCATCCAGTTCAGCATGGTACTGTGAATGGGAAACTCTCCCTGAACCCAAATGTCTTGTTCTGCAAGACCAATATTATACTAGTCCTATTCCGACTCTAAAGGTTGTCCACAAACAATATACTGCTGCTAAAATCCATACCACATCAAACAGCACTGGATTACAACAAAAATGGAAGGCAGAAGCCAAAGACATGAATGGAACTGTGTACCTGGGGTATCTCTCGTTGAACTCTGGCTGAACCAGAGGAAACTAAATTGAATGTTTCTGTCAAGCTTGAAGGCAATTGTGGCACATTCTGTGTGGATGGTTGTGGTGCTGATAAAATAGCAAACAAACTTGGCTGGTAACAGGGCATGCAAAAAAAACATCTTGTCAGGAGTGCGAGGTTGCAATGAATGTAGGGACAAAACCCAAAGACCACACACAGGATCAACAAAAAAAATCAGATAAAAAAATATTCAAAATGCTCAACAGAAGCATTTTGGGCTGGTGGGTACCTCAGGAATTGGAGGAGGTGCTGGAGCTGGCACAGCAGGAGGCGCCCCAAAAACAGCCCAGGTGTCTCCCACTGCACCAGAACTAGAACCATTCCATGTGTTGCCGCCTGATTGTTTTGGGCCATTACTGAAATTGTGGGCACTGCTGGCCACAAACACATCAGGATAACCCTTTGGTGGAGCAGGTGAATCAGCCACATCAAAAGTGGCCCAACCAGTGCTACTAGACTGAACAGTGCCCCCATGCACACCAGCTGAGAAAGGGTCAGAAACAGATTTGGTTGTTCCAACAGGTGCAAATGGATCAATGACTGAAGTTGGTGCAAATGGATCTGACACAGGTTTTGTCACTGCCACTGGCTCAGCTTCTGCACTAAAATCTATCAAACTTGCTGAGCTGACCCGTTTAAGCTGAGGAGCTGCAACCGCAGGTACTTCTCCATTGCCTAAAAACCCAAGGCTATGGGATCGTCCATCCTTGCGGAATCCAGCCTGCAACAACCACAATTGTCACACAAACCTTCTGTATTTCATCTTAAGAAACACCAAAAGTATATGAGAGCAGTATGAATCCAACTGGAAAATTTCCAATGTGCAATAAATTCCAGCAAGAAAGAACTTGAATCTTACCGGAGAGGTGAGATGCAAGCCTGAGGTCTGAGAGCCTCCGTTAGACTGAGGTTGCTCTACTCTTACAGAAGGAGAATCTTCACCAAGAGAGGCCTTGCCTGAGCGAATGGGTGGAGGAAAACTTGATTGCGAACTGTTATCAGGCCTGCGCCAATGGCCTCGGACTCCCTCACTTACCACCCTCTCTTCACGACGACCCTCCCGTTCATCATAACTTCTTCGACCTGGTTGATGATCTTGTTCATTTCGAAGAGGACTGAGCTTTAGATCAAACTGGCTTCGCTCTACATCTGACTTGCGGGCCCTCTCATTATTCTGTCGATCATTGGTGCTGTCTCCATAAGGACGGCGGGCATCAGCCTTCTGATCTACCCATGACTCAGATCGCCAAGAATCAAAGCCATCTTCTCGGCCAGCCTGAACAGTCCAATCACGAGCACGATAGGCATACATTACAGACCCAAAGTTGTTGCAGCCAAACAGGTTGAAAGAGAATCCAGGATAGTTTTAAACAGGGTCTAACCTGTCGACCTTTAATTGGTGGTAGTTGTTCTCCTGTATACCGTCTCTCTACATACACCTCCTTAATGAAGTTGCGCAATTTGTCTGGATCACTGGACAATAAATGACCAGTTCAGAATCAAAAACCAAATGTGTGAGACCATTGATATTGCTCCAAAATATCCTCTGTATCTCAAATCCCAACAGCAACTTCAAAGGTCTACATCATATAGGTGATATGAAACTTGCCTGTTATCAGGTAGTGGGTTTCGTGCAGGATCCCAGTCCTTGAAATATAGATCACGAGCTCGCTGCAAGAAACATTCACAATATAAAAAAGCACAGCTGCAGCCTAACATACTAGTAGATGGCACAACAAAGAACTTGTTGCATAACTGAGTGACATTCTTGAAGTCCTTTGCTGCAAAATTTCACCTTCCCCAACAGCTGGTACCTGTGAGCTTTTGCAGAACATGAACAGACCCAAAACTGGAAAGCCACCCAAAATCCAAACAGCCAGTGGTCGTTTGTAGATTCTTACCTCATTGCCACCTTCTTGAAGAGCTTGAACTTCTCCAGCAGTGAATTTGGCAAGGGAAATTGACTTTACACGATGTGAAAACTCCCGACTGCAAAAAAACCACAATGTTTGCATAATCTGTCTATCTTTCTTTCCCACAAACATTAGAAGCAAACCGTCCCTGCAGATAGAACTGATGTTACATGTGAAGTGAAGCAATTGTCATCCAACCTCTCTGTCCTCTATGGCCTAGTACAATTTTGTTGCATCAAAAGACCTCATCTCAAAGAAGAATCACCCCCCAGAAAGAACACTAACAATCCATGGGGACAGACCTACAAGAATGCAAGCCACTGAATCATGCAGCATAACATGTAGCTGTAAAGGCTACATTGCCCAGGTAATTCATCATGGCATACAGAAGAGTCTAAGGTCACAATGGTGTGGCTCCATCAGATACTTACTGCACTCCGCTGCATAGTGTACACACAAATGTTGCAAAGCTGGTGCAAGCATATTGCGGTCCCTGTGTCATGAGAAGCACAGAGATGGGATTATCCAGCAAATTCAAATGAGGGCATCATAAACAATCTCCTCAACTGTCATCAACAATCTGCTGCAGGGTTCAAAATTGATTTCAAGTCCTGCAACTGCTCCAAAGAGCCCTGGAAGAATCTCAACTAGAACCCCTAGAGTATTGCAGATTCCTGATAGCTCGCATTTCAGAAGAGATCAATGACACATCAGTGACAATCAAAGGAATGGGAATTTTGTATTGTGGAATTGCAGGAGACACTGTCTATTTGTCTGTCTGTCTGTCTGTCATTATGCAGCCTGGAAAGCAGGGAATGTTGAATTTGATGATCCTCTTCTGCCTACTAAAATCATTGTTGAAGAGTTTGATAGCAAAGAGAGACTCACCAGGCTACCACAGTTGATGCATTTTTTATTTTCCCCATTCTTCACCAACTTTCTTAGAATAATCTCATGTCGATCATCCTCTTTCATCCGGCTCCCCATCTTGCTTAGATGCTGCAAAAACAACTGCGAATCTTGCATCACCCTAATTACCTCAAAATAATGTCATCACACATTGAGTGTCACTAAGAAACCACGAAAGCAGTTCAAACCCAAATGCAGGATCCATCCAGCAAACACTCCCTCTCTCTCGATCTGGCTACTTCCCCTGTACAAACCTCAAAATCCACTCAACTCCATGAAATTACTATAAAATCCATCCACCCAAAAAACCCAACCAACACCGCCACTCTGCTGCTGTACAGCCTTCTTAATTCCTACCTCTTGCTGTCTGTACAGCCTCCCTAACGCTGAACCCTCTCCATGCACAAGAACACAGCAGCCGAACTAAGTGACTAAAAAACACGTAGATTAATCCTTCATAAAAGTAGAAAACCCAAACAATCTTTTCAAACCCCAGAACCCTAAAAATGCTGAAAACAATGCAAGTCTCTCTGCAGTTAGTTTTTGCACGCCCACAAAACTGCAGAGACTTACTCCCACACTCAATTCTAAGACAAACAAAAAACAAACAAATAAACAAGGAAAAAAAAAACAAAACAGATCTCTCTCTTTCTCTCTCTCTCTCTCTCTCTCTCTCTCTCTCTCTCTCTCTCTCTCTCTCTCTCTCTCTCTCTCTCTCTCTCTCTCTCTCTCTCTCCTTTCTCTGAAATTCAGAGAGAAGAAAGAAATTCCCCACTCCCCTAAATTCTCCACCAAACAATATACACACAAACACCTTTCAAACTTGGAAAAACTCAGCCAAAAAAAAGATCACTAGTACTGGCTAGGTTCTCAAAGCCCTGCAGGTTGATTGATGGGTTTCCAAGAATGCTTCACACCATACCATCTGGTCTTGCTGTTTCTTGAGCACACGAGACCCTCTCTCTCTCTCTCTTTACTAAATGCTGTGCTTCTTTTTCCCAAACCTCTAGCTTCTTCAACAGTCCCAGAATATTGTGCTAGCTGTAGCGGATCGATGAAGGGTAGAGAAACTAGAAAACTAGAAAACTTCTGTTGCTGATCTAGTTGGAGTTTTTGTTGTAGAAGCAGCTAGTGTGTGTTATGCGTCAGTAGCTAGTGCGAAATCCTTCACAAAAGTGTACGAGATGCTGTTGCTGCAGCGGCTGCTTCTTCCGCTTCTTCTTCTTCTTCTTCTTCGTCTTCTTCCTTCCCCGCTCGCTGGCGTACGTAGAAGGAACGTAGGTATCTGTTCCGAAAGTATTATACATCGTATGTAGTATATGCGTTCTCTACATGCCATAATCGGCTGTTGAGGCCAATGCTAAATATACCCGCTACCTGGTTATATACTGGAACGTAGGAATACGTTCTGATCGCTTTATACATCGTATTAGTATCTATTAGAATTCACGTCGCGGACAGGCCATAATCGGGCGAAGCAGCCGATTCTGCCATTACACGAAAGCGGAATATAATAATACGATCCAGAAACATATACATACGTATAATGTAGAATACACACCTACTTTCCCCTTTAACGAGGAACTGAACACAGTACGGTGTTGTGGGAAGTACGTACGAGGAAGGACCGTATAGTATAGTATTCCGTATTCCAACCGTTAGGGCAATCGCTCTGACTCTCTCTGGAACTGGAACTTTTGGGGATTTAAATTTAAATTAGAATTAGCCTATGGGCTTTTTTTTTTTCTTCCTTTAATTTTATTTTTTTATATACCCACTGGGGGGGGGGTGGTCTGTTTGAGTATAATAATAACTAGGGTTATAATAATAACCCTAAACCCTAAACCTTTTGGTTATGAGGGTTTGTACTTAATTTTGAAACCTACTTGATTTTATTTTTTTAAT
>Ga0209611_10005641_pt1 | contig 20850 bp, 20 predicted proteins | sample S1TSphgellanicum_3_FD_187693 | JGI IMG/M metagenome (GOLD analysis project Ga0209611, IMG submission 187693) | Host-associated microbial communities from peat moss isolated from Minnesota, USA - S1T2_Fc - Sphagnum magellanicum MG (SPAdes) (version 2) | ecosystem: Host-associated > Plants > Peat...
ATATATAATTTGAATTCACATTACATCAAATAAAAGATTAAACTTTTGAAAATCTTATAACATTTGATGAGTTTTTTTTGGACATAATTGATGTAAATGTTTTTGATAGGTGAAGATTGAATCTCATGTTGTGGAATATGGACACGAAAATGACTTCATGAATGATCATGGAATTTTGTTTAAACATTTTAATGACGAGAAATTTTGAAGAATTGGTATATGGGTGATTTTTTGGATTCTATCATACGATCCTCCTTGGGCAATTCTAAAGATATTTCTTATGGTATAGTTGTCCCCAGGTATTTCTTAAGACAATTTCAGAAACAACAATCCTTCTTGGACGACTTCAAAGACATTTCCTATGATAGTTGTCCCTAGGTATTTTCTAAGACAATTTCAGAAACAACAATCCTTCTTGGATGACTTCAAAGACATTTCGTATGATATAGTTGTCCCTAGGTATTTTCTAAGACAATTTCAGAAACAACTACCTGGTTCTTTCCTAATAACTAATACCTCCGTCTTTATAAATATCTTAATTTTTTTCCCTACTTGCTAACATGGATATGAAAAAACGGATTAACATGTGTCTTTTCATGTCCATGACATTTATATTAATTCAAATTAAATTTGACATTGACATACATAATGATGAATTATTGAAAACCATATGAAAACATACAAAAAGAAAAAGAAAAGTTGATTGTCCCAAAATGGGTACTCGCAGCAAAGTGAAGCTCAAATTGCAAGATTCAAAGAACAAACAAAAATATATTAATATTCTGACCTTATAAGTTATGTCAGTTTAATCATCATCACCCATGGGTAGTGTGAAGCAGCACAAAGCCCAAGTAAGAGCTAAAAATAGGTATTGAAACTTAATATATCCCATCAAAATTAGTTTGGCCTCGGAACAAAGCCATTCTGTAGAGGACAAAGCCAACCTGTAGAGGAGGTAGTAGCTGTGGTCCCATTCTTTCTTTTTGAACACAAGCATTGACTTGGGAGGCATGATAGAATTTTTCTTCAGGACCCAATTGATTTCACACTAAACATGGACACCAAACACGGACTCGATTGCGCTGCAACTGCTTCTCTCTTTCATGACAATAATGTAACGTCCAAACTGCAAACTTCATAAAAGGCTGTGAACCTTGTATTGCCATATTGCAATTTTTCAGCCATACCACCATTCTCCCATGATACACAGGAATAAACAATAAACACCAAACTGATCTCCTCACAAGGCGGGGAATGTAATGTAGATGGGGACTTCTTGTTACTAGCAAGCCTGGGGTCAATACTGTCACTAGGAAATTTAGGTTCTTGAAATGTGTGTGTGTAATCATTAGATCCAAGCATCGACAAGTCAAGTTTTTTGTGCTCCATGTGTTGTCAGTTAATGTGAAATCTGATTTGGGATGATTGCTACTTTGGCCACATGGCAAAAATTGAAAGAAAAATACCAACTGTAAAGCCAAACAAACCTCAAGTTGGTGTGATTGGTGAGGAGAGGTTGGCATTAAGGCTTGAGCCCTAATTCTTGGCTTGGGCCCAAAATTCTTTGCTTCGGATTCAAGGCATATCTGTGGATTCCTCAAGTTGGTGTGATTGGTGAGGAGAGGTTGGCATTAAAGCTTGAGCCCTAATTCTTGGCTTGGGACCAAAATTCTTTGCTTCGGATTCAAGGCATATCTGTGGATTCATTAGAGAGTCAAATTCTTAAATTTGACTTCAAGCAACAAGTGCTAAGATAGAATCGCTCATCATCGAACATGTACTTATCATAGAACATTTTAAAATATTTTTGTCATTCCTTAACCAAACTGAGTGATTTTTGTGTCATTGGATGTGCAAACAAGAGGGTTACAAATGTTCTTTGAGCATCAGAAGTAAAGGAGCCATGCAAAAAACACAAAAAGAGGGTGAGTGATAGTTTGTTTCAAACTTTTCGAAAAAATTACCTCTACACCTCTCTCTAGTTCTAGCCCCATATCTTCCTCATTTTTAGTCTGTTTTGAATTATTTAAACTTTGATGGGTGCACCAACTAGGGATTTACAAAATTTCTTTGTATTCCCAATAGAAAGATGTAACAATCAAAGATTCTGTCTTCATTCATCCATCATCGAACACTGAACCCCCTTACACCAAACACCCCATATCTTCTCCGTTCCTTCATTAATTGAGCAGTTTTTGCAATGTTAAAAGTGATAGGTGAAAGGCTACAAATGTTCTTTAAGTCTCAGAAGCAGAGGAACAATGCATGAGGATTCAACTTCCTTTGAGGTCTGAAGTGTTTGCTCACCAACCTATGTACTTTGAGCTCTGAAATGTTTGTTCACCAACCTATGTACCCTAATTGTTAGGTCATGTGCCATTCAAGGCATGATAAAAAAAAGTCCAATGTTATCAAATAACTTACTTAAGCCAATTCAACTTTTCAAGAAAAAGGGACATGGGGCATTGCAATTCCTACCTGGAATATTTGAAAAAGAGCATTATAAGTTATTAACAAATTCTTGCAAGGAAAGCATAATGCCTTAAATTCAAACAAGAGGGTGGTTCATAACTCAGGTTTATTAGAAACTGTTAACCTTGAATTCTCAAGGCCCATGGTATCTGGTTGTCTTACAATTATGAAATCCATTGAGTTCCACAAGCAAACAGATCTCTCATATTTTCCCAGAAGATTCAATCCCAACATTGTCATGAATCCAAAGACAGCACAAATAAGAAAACTCGATACTATTCACACATGCTTTCAGTTAATAGCAGATTAGACTTGGCCCCAGGAGGCCAGGATCAAAGGCCACTTGTTGGGACCCAGTTCTGTGATTTTCAATGATTAAAATATATTGCGGGGGACATATAGTGATAGCCCGGCATTGTGGCAAAATTTTCTGTGGATTTGCTCTATGAAAAGGAACTCAGATTCATACATTGGAGCATGCAGCGGTTCCTTCTGGAAACAGAAACAGTAATTCTACATCACCATATTACTCTGAAGTAAATTAACTCTGGAGGGCAAATAAGGATAACATGGGCTTGCTGACCAATACTGCTACAATTTAAGCCAGCTGTTCAAGAATGTTTGGTAGGATCTTGCAAAAGGCAACTACCAGAGAGAGCTGGTCAAAATTGGACAACTCTATGGTGTAAGTTGCAGGCGGAATTTAGTTTATCAGAACACAAAATAGGTTAAGAGTGAAAAAAATCAGAGTGCACACTATCTTCTAGATGAGTAGCGGTCATCACCTCCCCAAGCTGAGCTGTATCTGTCATCTTCCATATTGCCACTGTGAAGCAACTCCAGCACCGCAGTGACAACCCCCTTGCCTTCAGTGTGAATGTTAAGCTTTGGGTCCCTCACCTTGTGATCAAGCAGGAGATCAAGTTGCCTGCGCAGTTCCTATTCCACCCATTTACACAAGAATTATTCAATAACCTACTAACCTTCCACCATCTCTCTGTAGGTGTTGATATCTTCACTTCAAATTTGTGCTTTCAAGCTTCTGCCTGGACAAATCTAAGATACAACACAAATGCTGAAAGGCAGGATCAGTGAGAACATACTTGGACCAATTGGGTTGTTTTCTTGGATGCTTGAAACTGTAGGTAACCATCCAGCATTTCTACCCCTTGTCCACTCTTACTGGTAGTAAGACTCCCACCAAACATCAGTAATGCATAATCTGAAAGATTTGTTGAGTCTCGAACATATATTCCCGTTGTTTTCACTTTCTCACTGTACACAAGCCATGGTTGTGGGAAGCTATTGACACGCGCATTCACTGATGAGGGGTGAGGTTCCACTTTACCATCCTCCTTGGTGAAGAAAGCAGTCCTCTTCCCACGGGCTTTGCACTGGACAACACTTGGGAAGAGGCCAGCACACAACACTGCCCTAACCATTTCCAGGTCTTGACTGTATTGATTGAAGCTCTGTCATGTCAAGGGCAACCATTTCCATGATTATTCTTTCACATGGAAATGTTCATCTCCCATTTTCTCTCTACAGGTAGTTGAAAACTTCTCATATAATTTCCTCAAGCAGGGAAAAGGATTCTGTGAAGCCAACCTTTGACATCATGCATAGACCAAGAAACTAACCTGGGGCCCTCGAGACTTGTCAATGAAGCCAATGTCAGACAGTAGATCAAGGAACTGACGGCGCATGTCTTCCATCATCTGTAGTGTTGATACAGAAAGAAAGTTCTCCCAGCAGTAATTACGTTCTCTGCCCTCCCTTTTAGCAGCCTGCCAACCTTCAAATGCTTTCAAAAGTGCAATATGATCACTGCTCACAATGCCCACACCAGAAAACTACATGTCAGAATTTTCTCCAAGTCCGCCAAAATTTCAATATATTAATTGGACAAAAAGACGATGTGGTCACAAGAACAGACCTAGTTTGCTTTATGAAGCTCACAATCAAAGCAAAAATTTGAAAATGGCATATTTCATCCAGAAATAGATATTTTACCTTCGTGAGTCACCAGCAAATCGCCGCCGAGCATCATCAGCCTCCTCTTTGTGCTCAAGTGGAAGGACAAATGGGTCACGATGAGCAAGTGCTGCTGATATGGTAAGAGCAGGTCCTAAACACTGAAAGACAGCACCCATAAGTAGCATCTTCCCCACCTTGGGGTCAACAGGGAGTGTTGAAAGGTGGCGCCCTGACAAAGTCAGAAAACCATGTTAGCCTCTAAGCATAGCTCAATTTATAAAAATAACTCTCATGAGTATCAAGCAATCTCCATACTCACAATTGAAGGTAACCAGGTTGAGGCAAAAACTCACTGCAGTCAATGAAAAACCCTACATATAAGGGCTAAAACAGGGAGGAAGAAAAAATGCACAAGGGAGAAGCTAGTTCAAACTGAAACAGAAAAACTAGTAGTATGAATAGCAGCATCAATACATGTAGGATAGTGACATTTCTATAATAACCTTGCCACTGAACCTTGCCACTGACTCCATCTGCTTTGCACAGAGGGTATAGGACAGTGGTTAGGTTGTGACTTTCTATCATAACTTTCCCACTGACTTCATCAGCTTCCTACAGTGGGTAACATTAGAACTACAAAGCCTCAAGACCCTATAGATCTGACTATTGATGACTCCCAACTGAGTCCAATTCCAGAGATATTGGAACAAATGTGAGGCATATGGATCATGTCAATACCTGCACACTCTGGTTATTGGAAACATACTCAGTCTAGCTCAATTTATAAAAGGTGCACAAACTAGGTGAGCAAAATATGCTAGCAAAATCAACTGACATCCCCATGACCGGGTGATAAGATGTTACAGCCTCATGGCAATTGATGGTTACAGAGATGAATTCTTCAGACACTTATATAAGGATATTGGCTGACAAAACACTTAGTCAGGGCTCCAGAGCCTTACCCAATGGAGTAAGCTCCTCTGCGATATCCAAGGCTCCAATGGTTTTCAGCAGCTCAATGGCATTTTGCACTGCAAGAGCCTCAGGTGGTTCCAATGCCTTAGAGAGAAAGTAGGCTATGCTGCCCAGTTGTAAGCTCTTGATTTGCAGACAAAGCTCTTGCAAGGGAGTTCGCAATATCTCTGGGAGCTGGTATAGTGGCATGGAGGAGTAGATAAGCTTTGGGTATAGATGGTAACATACGCCAGCCTGGACTCGCCCAGCTCGTCCTCGCCTCTGCAGCAAAGGAACAGTTCTTAATCATAAGGATACTTGATTATTTAGACCATGTGAAGTAGAAAGCAAGAGGTTTGCAGAGAAAGCCAGATTGTGACAATCACAAAATCCTATGCAAGAAACAACACAGCATAAATACACAAAAGTTCAATTTGAATGCTTATAACCTGATGTGCAGAGGCCTTAGATACCCAAGAGGGCAATAGACAGGCCAGTTTGTTGAGAGCATCATAGCTGGTCTCTTTGGCCTTCCCACAATCAATCACATAAACTACATCATCTATGGTGATACTTGTCTCAGCAATATTGGTGGCCAGCACAATCTTTCTGCACACAAGAATTCTCACCAAAATCAGCTTTACAACATATTATGACATGCAAGTCACCATCAACGTTGACATGACAGTGGTCAAAACTCTGTGAAAGAGCTGTTGGGAGGCAAGCAAGTATTACCTTACTCCACGTGGAGGACGCTGGAAAATTTCTCGCTGGTTTATAGTTGGCATTGATCCATGAAGTGGTAACATGAGGAACCTACTGCTGTCATTTAGCACAGGATTGGATTTGAGTCGTTCTATCAGCTTGGAGATTTCATCCCACCCTGTCAGAAACACAAGAACTGCACCTTCTTCTTCCTTTACACAGATGTGCTCAAGTGTGGCCTCCACCTGCAAATTCCCAACACATTAAAATTAGCAGATCTGTAACAAAGGATGTCACAAAACAATTGACATCCTTTTGTGACATCCTTTGTTACAAGCATTTGAGTCGTGGAAAATCAGTACAGATGCAGGAGCAAGCAAATGTGACAGAGAGGGAAAGCACAAAAGGAAACCCACCAACCCAAGATCAATCTGCTCTCCATTCCAAACTTGTAGTGACTGCTGGGTTGCCTTACTGTACCTTCGGTATTCTGACTCTATACTGACATCCTGCAAGAAAGGAATGAGAACAGATAAGCAAACAAAGTAAGAGTCTAGCAAGCTTTCACGTTGAAGTCCTCTCATTTGAGAAGCTGAAAAACTGAATAATGTCCAAGGTAACATCTTCAAGTAGAATTGGTGCTTTTGTGTGCCATCTATGTGAATTTCTTTCCTTTCCAAATTTTTCAGAAATTCTTCATCTATGTAGTTTTTCACCAACTAAATATTATGTTAGCTCATTGTGCAACTTCTAATGATGTGCTTCAAGGCTAGAATGCAATTGACTTTAAGCTCTCAAGGACTTGCAGGTCTTTCTGAATGGCTTAGAACCCACTGATAGACTTGCCTCAAATGCTTCACTAATTGGGTCCCTCTTTCTCTCTTGGGTTTTGCGCCTTTTTCCTCCAAAACCCCCACCAGAGAAACCTCCTTGGTCAGCACCAACAGAATAGTGTGTGAGCTCCAACACGTCCTCCAAAAACAACTCCTTCACTGGAAATGTGAACCCCTGAATTTGGCAGAACCTTGCATTTATCATAATTTGCTCCACATTGAAAGCTTCAGAGGTCTTGAGAGTGAAGCATTGCTAGATCTCAATGACAAAAAACAGAGGAAGGCAACTGCACAGCAGTCATAGGAGACAGAACTTACAGGAATGTGCATCATGGGTGCATTCCCAAAATACTTTGAGAAGAGTTCAGCATTGATTGTGGCACTCATCAGCACTAAGCGGAGGTCAGGACGACGAGGAAGAAGGTCACGCAGAATGATGAGCAGAAAATCTTCATTCATGCCCCGTTCATGGATCTCATCCACCATCACATGACTTACTCCATTCAAATCTGGTTCTTGCACCTATGTCAATCACCCAACAAAAGAAATCTTGGAAGGAACTATACAAAGAGTGTCATATGAATGCAAAAGTCTTCCATACCAATTTACATGCACTCCACATATAGAATGACCACAATACTGTCAGCATAACAGAAAAGTTTGTAACAATGCAAAGAGAAATAACGTACAAGACGCCGAAGCAGCACTCCAGTGGTGCAGAAAAGAAGACGTGTCTGGGCAGACCGTTTGGCTTCAAGACGAATCTGGTAACCTACACTCTGTCCTAAGGCATCTCCCCTCTCAGCTGCCACACGAGCAGCCACTGACATGGCAGAAATTCGGCGTGGTTGAGTGCAAATGATGTTGCAGTCCACACCTCGCCCAGCCTCTATCTCCTCCTCCAAGACAAACTGAGGCAGCTGGGTTGTCTTCCCACAACCTGTCTCTCCAGAAACCACTATAACCTGTGCAATAGAATTCAACAATTTTGGGCTGGATTCAGCATGCTGCAACTCTTGGTGAATGAACTACCTTATACAAGATCCTGTGAGAGCAGAAAAGAAGTCAAGGATGGATGGTTAAGTACCTGGTTGTTTCTGACTGCTTGCAACAACGCAACCTTCATTTTGAAAGCTGGTAGTTTCTCCCGGAAGCCTTGCATTGCTTTTACAGTGGCACTGCTCTGCAATTGCCACCAAGAATTCAGAAACATAAGAGCATTATTTCCCCCACTTTAACTCAGAGTTGCAAAATCTTATGGTGTGCAAGCAATACCAACACAAATATGAGCATGGGATATTGAATTGAAATGGGCTTTTCAACACCAAGGGGGGAAATGCATGCATGGGATATTAATTCATGTTGAAGGCCATCATTGTAGGAAAAGTCCAACAACCTTCAGCTGATGCTGATTCTCTCTAAGTTGCACATTCTGTTTTTCCTTGTCAACACCAGATGTTGGCATTCGTGGCTGAGGATTTTCTCGAGCTGCACTCGACAACTGAGAGCCCTGCCCCGAACCCTCCCCACCCAAACTTCTGGATGTGGAAGCAGATGACCCATTTGTATCACGAATGTTTGCCAACATATTTTCCACACGAGTTTCTGTTGCTGCTGACATAGTAATCTACATTTAGCACAGACAAGGCCACTGTCAAAATGAGAAAAATGTCCACTGACAGCCTACAGCAATGTGTCCACAGCAATGGAATATCCTCAGCGTCCTGTTGCAGCAAACTCTTGCTAAAATCCACTAAAAATATGAAGACCATAACAAAATCAATCTCCAGGTAAAAAAGAACCCTCATAGGCTATCAACTCATGAACGAATCATGGCACTAGGCATAATCAGTGTAGAATACTGTAGCTGGAGAAAATTAGGTGCAGAAAAAATAAGGAGTTGCTTAACAAGAAAGGATGTAAATCCTGCACTGCAGACCCCATTATCACCTGTCGCTGGGAGGAGCCATGATGATCATCAAGATCAGCACGATAATTGGGGAGGGGAAGTTTACTGACCACAAGCACAGTGTTCCTCCCTTTATTGTAAGCATGGCTTCCTTTCCACCAATTTCCACCCATTTGCAAAGCTGTTAGGAAAAATATAGCTCAATCCATCTTCAAATCAGACAGTTCTGCCAACCAAAAAGGATCTATGCTAACATGCTTACAGTTTTGCAGCAGCACTGTTACTTTGGTACATACTCTGACACAAATCATCAATTCAGCAGAACATGTATGTTTTCTGTGTATGCTAATTGCAGGTGGTATGCACATGTCAGCAAATTTTCTAGCCAGAGATCCTGTAGAAGCCAAGACCCTTACAAGTGAAGACCGAGCTGATAGGCAAAGTCTTCAAAGACTTCTGCACCCCTGCGACCAAAGTTCCTCTTGATTACAATCTCCTGTTGTTCATTGTTGACCTTAAGCTTCTCTAACTTGTCCCACCACTCATTTTCATCAAGCTCTTCCTCTTTGGGACCCTGCAAAACACAGACAAAGCAAGCTCAAGCACATTGTAACATGCACAAAACCCAAAGTTTCAAATAGTGCTGTTGATTTTTGAGAATTTGAGAACCAGTTTCCAAACATTGCTGCAACCATGGACCAGATCTCTGTAGAAGAATAAAAATGGAGAGAGAATAATTCCGTGTGGCCTGTTCACAAGAATGCGAGTCCTTACTGGTCAATATTTCCAAGAAAACAAAGCAAATGATTCATGATGTGCCCCATCTGAGAAACAACCATAAAACCCTAAACCTTGCGATTACAAAATTTGAACAGAGAGAAAAATGTCATATGGCATGCATCTGGGCAATTGAGGTGGCTTGAGGAACTCTGAACCTTAAGGATATGAATACATATACTCTTGTTGAGTGAGCAAGCTCAGAAGAATCTACAAACCTCTGCTTGCATCTGTTTCAACTTTTCTGCTCTCCACACAGGATCCCACCATCGCTGACCACCTCCTCGACCACCACCGCCGCCGCCGCCCCGACCACCTCCTCCCCGCGCGCCGCCGCCGCCGCCACCACCACGACCACCCCTCCCTCTCCCTTGTGAATTCGGACCCCCTGGCATGGCCGCAGAACGAGCTCCACCAAAAGCTCCGAGACCCGCAGTCGACAGAGCCACCACGAATCCAGAAACCCTAATCTTGAGCGATCGGACAAAGCGACCACAAGTTGCTGCAAGCAAAGGCCTGCAAGCAACTATACCGGAACCCAGCGAACGTATGGTTGGGAAGATACACAAGGTAGTTCGAAGGTGCAGAACTACCTTACTTCCGCGGAAGATGAAGAACCTTTGGGTTTGGTATTTGGAGAAGACACTGACGAACTTCGAACATACCAATTATAATAAATACCTAATAAATTAGTGCAAACCGAAGTTTACAAAACCATGCAGTTGGATGTTTCGCGGTAGGTAAATCCCTTGGATGTGGGTTGAACCTCCGGTTCCTCTTCTGGAAAAAACCACAATCAAAGAACCAGAACCGAGAAGGAATTAAGAATCAAAGAATTGTCAGTCCCGGCTCTTTCAAGGAATTGATGGTTCTCACGAGATAACCAACCAGAGGGCTGGCGTTTCTTTGGTCAGTTCTTTTTAACTTTTAATTTTTTTTTTGAAAACCGAGGTTATATACCAAAATCCATTTATATGAAAATTTTGAGAACCAACAGGAAAGTGGATTTATACCCAATTTATAACCGCAGGGTATACCATAACAAACTTTCCTGGCATCTTGAGAAGCTACAGGTAAAGTGGATTTATACCAAAGTTATATACCAATGGGTATATTTCCCTCATTCTAAGAACCGCCCAAACACTGAGTTTACCAAAATTAGGCCCATGTGCATGCCCACTTGCGGCCTTTTTACTCAACTAAGGGCCTTGCAAGTCAGAGTGAAGTGTAGGCCCAATCTGATAAAGCTTAGGGTTGAGGGCTTTTCTGCTCATTGGATTTTTATTTACTAATTTTTCTTGTGATGCTCATTGGGTATCCGATCTTGTGAAAAAAAGATGAAAGATGAAAGTGGGCGTTTTGAAAAATAATATAAACTAGTGTCAACCCTGTGCATAATGCACAGGTGTGTTATTTCAACAATGTTTGGTTGATGTTTTTGATTTTAAAAAAAAACTTTTCTTTTCAAAGAACTGTCCGTGGCCGCTGTCCGTCCGAAGTCACTGTCACAGACAGACCAAGTGAATTAATATATATGATTCTTCTACATTTTAGTGTAGGCAAAATTACACCCAGGCCTTCCTAATACACTTGGAAAATCCGACAAGGTCGTTGTGAGTAGTAGGCACTTCCAATTAGGGTCAGAGTAACCTAGACTTCACTAACTAAAAACTAAGTAGTACCAAAACTAGGCAAACCATGCAGCAAGTGCCAGGGAGGAAACGCAGCGACACGGTAGGTCGAAAAGATGGATGGGTAGGTATATATTAATTGAGCAAACCCCCAAGTCAGCCAGAAGAGCTACCTACTAAACCCCTTCTTTCAATCAATGTACATGAATAATTGAAAGAAATGCCAGTTGTGGAAAATTTTGGCTTTGGGTGACAACAGCGTCAATGCCCACCATACAAAATCTTGTTTACTAGGTACCTACCTACTAGGGATTACTTAGGCTGCGGCCTAGTTGGTAACAAGGGTCTAAATTGGCTTTTGTTTTAATTTTTTCAAAAAAATTTAAAAATTTAAATCAAAATTTCAATCAATTCAATTCAATTAATTATTATTAACTTAGTAGGACCTACTCAGAATCTGGTTTGGCGGGTGGGTTAGTGTGGTGTGTTGTAGGTTTATGCATTGGAGTGTGCATCAATTTATAGGGGGACCATTTAGGAAGGAGAGTGCACTAGTGTTTTAGTCACAAGTTTTATACATGTTTCACATTGTGTTGTGTCTCAAATTTTGAGTACCCTCCCTAACTTACAAAAAACTATAAAAATGGTGTCAATTCAAAACATGGTATTTGTTTATTCATTTGGAGGTAAATTCAGTTAATACCATAGTAATTGGAGGCTTGGCAGCTTCAACATTAATTATATTATTTTCAGAAATGTTCAAATTGTGAAACAAAAAGTTGGGAAGGAAATATTGAATCTTCAAGAATATTCTATTTTGAAAATGAGAATTTTAATATTAATTAATTATTGGACAGATACCTGTCGAAGACGCCAACATATGTCATATTTGGAGAGATATTAAGCCCATGATAAATCTTTAAATTTTTTACTGTTTAATTACATTGAATGTTGAAGAATAAATGGACTGGCAACTTACTAAGGCATATATGTTGAAATTATCTGTCCTTTTTCTCAATTAAAGAAAGTGATAGATTACAACACACTTGAGTTGGAGAAGGAAAAGCACATAAGAATAATATTTGCTTAAATTCCTTCCTTTGATCACACACCATTTTCTGAAATTCCTATGACCAGTAAGATTAAGCTTAATGATGTTGAAAGTATTAGAACCTTGCATGTGTTCTGAAATGGGTTATAGCTCTAGTGTGAAAAAATATGCACAAATACCTGGGTATACAAGGTTTGTTGGATAGGCTTGTGACTAGGTGTATAAAAAAAGGCCTATGTGGTCAATCAAGTTGTTCAAATGGGAAGCCTTGAATTGTTGCGAGTAGTTTTCTTTAGTAGACTGGCACTCAAATAGCCTCATAAGCTTTCCGTCTAGGTGTGACAAAAGCCCTAATTTGGGTCAATCAGATCAATAGAATAGGAGCCTTGATTTGTGTTAAAGAGTTGGCATGTTTGAACTAGTATTTACATGTTGCATGTTTTATTTGCATGTGGGCCATGCAAACAAACATGCAAAGTGCAAGGAGCTTTTAGCGTATGCTTATCTGTATAGGTTTTCAACCTTGTAAGCTACTCCTCATTCTATTAGAGAGGGTTACTGGACCATGTACATAAATGGTACATTAGGTAGTACCATTTGTTCAAGTTTAGACCTCTAAGCAATGCTAACACTTTGAGATGTACAAACTATATTGGACAAATCCAGCTATACTCTCCATTTTCTGTGTACATCAGAAACCAATCCATCAAAATTCAGTAATCAAAGTCAACTCCAATCTTTGCTGTAATTGTCTTATTGAATGGACAAAAACAAAGCGAAAGACACGCCAAAATTAGACGCAGGTCCTCATTTCAACTGTCTCCATTGTCAAAGCTTTTATGGCAGGTGGTGGATGGGTAGGTGGGTCAGTTGGGGACCAGCAGCAGTAGGTACTAGATAGTTGCTCTGTCTTCTAAGTTCTTAAATGCAGCAAACCTCCTCCACATGTAGTGCAAAAGAGAGGGATGTGCCAAAAGCTTCACACAACAGAGTGCAGGGTGTGTGGAATATACATTTTACATTTACTGCCTTGAACAGGCACAATTGGTTTACTAGAGAACGAGTGGCTCATCACATACTGGCTCTGCCCTTTGAACCACATCCTTAAGGATGATGAATACTCGACATATTAAATTGGAAACACACTGTGGTTAGCATGGTCCAAGTGGATCCCTGAGTTATGCTGGAATTGTTTCTATAGTGGACTCCACGACTTACATCTTGTATATTCAGATCCTCCACCTCTTTTATAAGAGAGCATATCCCCAAGATTTACAACCCATCAGTACTTGAAAAAATTTGAAAAACTTTAATATTGACATCAAGTTTGTTAATAATTCTGACATAAAAAAGAATGATTTTGCATTCAAAGATCAAAAAAAGATGCAAAACAAAGAAACTCAAAAATTTGGACAAATCACTAGCACTACTAAATTTTGGAATGTGTTTAGCAAGGGCATTGAGTAAAGTCCTCTTTGCATTCATTCCATCTAGATCTTTGTTGGTAGCTGATTTCATACATGCAGCTCCCACATTTCCTTCTAGTTGTTGGCCTGTTGCCCTAGAAGACAGAAAAGAGGACCACTTATTTTCAAGACAAGGCATTGGACCATTGCATCAACCTTATGTGGCTACCAATGTTGTCAAAACTAACTGTGCATAATTAGGTGTAAGTGCAAATTGACCATAAACATAATGCCATTACCAAAACCTCAATAAATATCAAAGCTAGTTCTACCAAAATCAACTCATGCACAAGCACTAACTTAATACATATGACTAATCAAGTAGCTAATTGGGCACAAAAATTCAAATTTGTGATGAACAAGTTTGAGCTCTTACACATAGTCAATTAAAAGACTAATTTTTTCCTTTGCTGGCTCAATTTTTAGCGTGCGACTCTGGTAGTTTTTGCAACAGAAACCCTATCATTGATGGGCTTTTTAGTGCTAGTTCCCTTCTTTGATGGTGATCCCAATTTTTCATTCCTAGGTCTACCTCTCGTAGTTGTCTGCTTGCAAACAATAGAACCCTTTTTTTTTAGAGGGTGGTTCATGAACATTTTCATTACCCTCTAATTCTTCCTCCTCTTCATACTCACTTGGTTCTAATTCTTCATGCTCATCACCATTTCCATCATGGGCATCTTCTTTGTTTGTTTCATGGCCAGATTCTCCACAAGGCTTCATCAACGCCTTCTTTACATTGGAAGTTTTTGCACATTGCTGAGCCTCTTGCTTTTGGGCAGAACTTGACATTTCTTGGCCAACTTTGCATTACTTGTACTGTTCACTTTAGAATCTGCTGCCCCCTTGTTGGGCAAAGTTGTCAAATGAATACTGCCCACACTTGGAAGTGTAGGTAGGGCTTGCAATTAGAGGCTGGAATTGTCCAGCTTTCTTCCCTGATGGATGTGTGTTTGCAAATGACATTGAAGCACACTCTTGCTGATGTATGGTAGAAAACCTTGCAAAATAGATCATTACATCAGAATTAAAAAAATATCATTATACACAATTCATGGAAAACACATACATCATGCCTACATGTAGTGACAACAAGTATAATAAAAGGATGAAAGCACACTAAGGTGTAACACTTTTAGACACATGTGGAAGTCCATAATTGCATAAATTAACACTGCAAAGGTAGTGTGAAGGAAGCATACCTTGAATCACACAAGTCATTTTATAAGTTATAAATAAAAATTTATTATGACAAAAAATTTCAATCCTAGTTTATTATATGGAGACCTTAAATTTGAGAAATGAGCTTCTAAACTATTATTTTCATTTAATAAAGGACTTACTAATAAAAAACCATAATTCAAGGTACATAGAAAATTTTGGTTATCAAAATCCTTCCAAAACGTCTTCCTTGATATCAATGTTATCACATCATATTGCCATTGAGTGCTTTACTCATCAAAAAAAAAAAGGAAGGTGCATGGAATCCATACTCATTAATTATGGATTGTTACAAGTTTTTGGATACTCCTTTGAAAAGTCCATTATGTTATGGCTATTCAAAAATTATCCATGAAATTCATACAATATGATTACATTATATATAACATTGTAGTGTTGAGACCTTTTTTATTTTAATTGATTATATTTAATCACATGGCCAATTACAAATCTCAAAATCTTACAAAAACTTCCTTGTGACAACATTTTATGGACAATACATAATGTGCTTTCACCCAAAAGTGACCTAAATTACACACAAAAGTTACAAAAAGTACTTGAAGTAAACATGCTATGAAAAATTATAGACTCCATTCAAACCCAATAAACAAATTTACACAACTAGTCAATAATAATTACCTGTGTAGACTATATGTGCATTTCAATAGACTTTCAAAGGACTTTGCAGTCCATCCATTATAATGAAATGACATCAAACTTCATAGGCATATACATATACAAGTCTAAGGTCAATACACAAAGGAATTGGTCTTTCACACAAACAATTTCAATATTTTATAATCCATCCATTGCAACACATAGACTTAGCATAATCTATCTTAGCACATAGTGTCTCAACACATGGATTGTCTCAACATTTTATAATCAAGATCCATTAACATATAATTAATACATTATGAATCCCCATAAGAATAAGTAAAATAACTCAATAGTCAATATGTAAGTATAGATGTATACTCACATAGACTATCAATCATTCTATAGTATGTATCCATAAACACATTAATACATTTAGATTCCATAAGCATACATATACAACAAGTCAATGTTCATTGGACCTATAAAGATAATGTGCTCACACATATATAATCTAAGATTGTACATACATATAGATTGTTAAAGGACTCTACAGTCCATCCATCATTTTATTTATACATTCCAACTCCATAATTACATATACAAAAGAAATGAAGATCACTATTTATGGAGACAATGTACATGCATAAATTATCAAAACATTATATAATCCATCAATTATCACTTTAATACATTCAAACAACATACTTGCATATAGAAATTTTTAGAACCAATATTTATGGAGATTATGTATTCATACAAACTATCCAAGGACTCTGTAGTCCATCCATTACCACATTAGTACATTTAGACTACATGCTTGCACATTAAAAAAAAAAAAAAAAAACCATTATCTATAGAGATAATGTACTCACACAAACTTTCCAAGGACTTTGCAATCCATCCATTACCACATTAATGCATTTAGACTACATATATGATTACACATATAACCTGGGTGAAAAGCCACTATCTATAGAAATAATGTATTAACACAAATTTTTCAAGGATTCTATAGTACATCCATTACCACATTAACATATTTAGACTCCATGCTTGCACATATAAAAGAAATCAAGAGCCACTATCTAAAGATATCATGTACTCAAATAACTTTTCAAAGCATTATGTAGTCCAACCATTAACACATCTATACATGTAAAGTGCAAAAGGAGGGACAAAAATGCAACATGCAAGCAAGATTTACACATACACATCACAACTATAAAGTCATCAAACTTCTTTGGTGACTACTATACATTTAAGTGAACCATTTGACAAAAAAAAGTCATGTTGTGAACACAATTCATACAATTTCCATTATAAAAATTATTTCCATTTAATATTAAAGATTTTTTTTTACTACAGGTACAAGTTGAAAATGTAGAAGTTGGTAAGAATTAAACGCACCTGAGTTGTTGGCCACTTCATAAATGGTAGTGCATTTCTAACCTCTAATCTCCATGTTATCAAGCCACAGTTTTCTTATACCATTATAAAACCACCAACTATTATGCATTTCTTCAACACATAATGAATCCACACACTTTGTGGATGTGTTGAAATGGACCATTGCACACCATGGATGATGAAGGTGTTTGTAAGATGTTAAGGTCTCTACCCATATTCATTCAAATGACAAACCACAAAATGAACAACCACCTACCCAAATGTAATATTAGAAATCACTTACATCAATTGTGGTTGTAAATTGGGAAGGAAGAGGGATGCTCAATGATGCTTTTAGCAAACCCCTTTAGACCTTTCTGACAAGTGTTTGCACACCAGTCTAATGCCACTTCGCAAACTTGAGATTTTTTTGTATTTAAAAAAATTTGCTTGCTTCTCCATTAGACAATTTTGACACATGTTCATATTTTGCATTCCTTGCATTTGCTAACAACTTAAAGGCATGCACCACACCCTGTTGACTATCCATTGCCCTTTGTGTTGGTGCTTTCACTTCTATAAAGTCGCCATCACCTAAATCCTTTAATTTTGTAACACATACATCTAATTGTTGTTCAGTGTCATGTAACATGTTGTTGTGATCTTCCATTTGGCTACGAGCCCACACAATTGACATCTTTGTAACTTCCTTGCCCTACTCCACCACAAATATGGATTCTTTCGCCTCTTTTAGCTTCTTTTGTGCGTACTTTATGTATTGAAGAAGCTCCTTTGAAACACCTAGATCTTAAGCACCAAAACCCCCCAAAAAACTTGTGTTATCATTTTAACCTTAAGTTTGGTCCAATTTTTGAAATGTAATGCAAGTTGTAGCAACTTGATTTCCAAAAGTTCAAAAAACTTGTGTAATTTCAACCTTCAACTTTGACAGATTAAAATGTAGTAGCTGGAAGTAAGGAAATCCATAAAAAATTCAAGCAAGATTTAGGTTTACAGTATTCATCTCCTCCTTGAGCTACAACTTGAGCTCGAAAGTCCTCATGTTTCAAATCATCAAATTCACTATTGGCAACTTCATCATCACTAAACAAAGAGTTTGTATTTGCATATGCATTGGATGCACATGACTTGCACCTTTGTTCTTCAACATATGTCCATTTAGCATATCTTGCCCAATTCATCTTCTGTTGTTTCTGCTCATAAACAATTCTTTTTTCCATTCCAAATGAAATGAGTGGTGAAGCTGGAACATAGGGTTTTTTATGAACAATCATGAACAAGGTTTCAACCTTTGCTATCACCACAAGGTCTTCACAATGAGTATAACTATAACCATTTCAGTTCACAATAGGACCAAAAACCTTTGTGACCTCTTCTAAACTCAAGTCTCTTGGAATCTTGATGCACTTGGGATTTAGACCCTCACAACACAAACCATATTTTTCAACAAAATCTTTTGTGAATAGAGGTTTCCCATTTGACAATTTTGGCACTTTGCAATAAAGAGGTGTAGTAAACCTAGTGCGATGACCATGTTCCCCTTCAAGTTTGATTTTTCAAGGGCGTGTGATCTCATTCCTCAAAGGTGTGGGCAAAAAAATGGCCATATCTTTCCTTACAATACATGTATAGGTCATGTGTCCTTAGTGGGTATAATTAATACGTGTAAACAATATTAAAACTAACTACACATTAAGAACACTGAAAATTGTTTGATGACTTCCTCATGTAAAGTTAAAACATGTGGAGCTGGAACATCAATGAGAGAATTGTAAAATTGCCGTGCACAAACATGAAAAAAGTTGTGACTGCACGTTTGTGTCATTTATGCATGGCAAGGTTGAAATTTGAATTACATGGACCTTTCCTAGTGTAGATGGATGGCTAGGATTAAAACTACTATGTGATCCAACAAGATATAATTCTTAGGCTCAACAATAAAAAACTGAAAAAGGACTTAAAAAAGGATTACTAATTTGCCAAAACTGATCCACCATAGTATGGTTTTAACCTTGTATGAATGCCTTGGTTTTATTGTGTGGCAGTAGGTATAGAAAGGATATTGTGAAAATTTTTGTTTATTTTTTAAATTATAGATTTAGAATTGGTGAGGAAATTTTGTGAGGGATTAAATAATTGTAAGGATTTAAATTTGTGGCAATGTTTCCCCCCCAAGGATGAGTAGTAGAATGGTGACAAACATAAATTGAATAGTAACCCAAAGTTTGCAGAAACAATTAGACTAGGTAGCCATGCAACAAAATGAAGACGAAAATGTAGTAGAAAGAGAACTGCCATTTGCAAGTGATGTAACGCAATTTCATACTCTTGCAAGAATACCATACACCATGCCAAGAATACCTAGGATAGAGGAGTAGCTTGTAAGGTATGGGATGCCGTTTGTAGTAGTTATGGAACTTCAGGAAACATACACTAGCAGAACAATGAGGCGACCCAATGTTTGAATGAAGCTCCTATTAAAGGCAGAACCTCCAAAAGTTGAACCAGAGGGATGGGGAGATAATGCATTCAAGGTTACCTGTGCATATCTACAACGAAAAGAATGGGAAAGAACAAAGATGAGTCTGTCAACCCAAAGACATGGCACTTTGTATAGATCTAATGTGATATTACATACATCTCAACAATTATAGAGAGGGATGGAGACAAGATCCATTGACAAAGGCTCTGCTTAGTAATTTGTTTCACTTCAATACCAATAACACCATGAAGAATGGGATGAAGACTTGGACAACGATGAAGTTGAACAAGTGTTACCACAATATGTTAAAATTATATTATAAAGTGAGGATTTAAAGAAATAGGCTTTTGTAATAAAAACAATGTATTAAATCAAGGAGGAACATCGAACTAAACATAACACTCAACCAATCATGATTGTTGGTATTAAAATATGACAGGTGGATCGAGTGAATGTATTACAAACCCGTGAGTCCAAGATCAGACTCAACTATCAACATCAATTATTACCAAGAGAACAAATTTGGAGTAGATCTAGTCAAAATGCAGATTGACATTATAGGATCACCATTAGTTACTGTAGTTTCTACATATAGGAAGATCATTCATTCATAGATTGTCTATTTATTGAACGAGATGTATGAGATGCAATGATTAATCATTTCCATATTCAAGCACAAAATCACCAGAATCTAGAAGATGATCATAACCTGTTGGTTATTCCACAATACATGGTAACAATAACACAATTGCAAAACTACAAAAATTTATGTAGCACCATTAAGCATGGTGATGTATGGAGGACACTTTTAGAGGGTTTAAAATAGCCCAATTCACCAAGCCATGTCATTTCGTGTTAGAAAGAGTAAGGATGATTACTAACCATCTTGCTTTAAACCACATTTGACTTACAATTCTTAGAAGTACATAATTTGTGTTTGGAGTAAGGAATATAATAGGGTAAATGCAAGGTAAAGTGACTCATTTTTTACATTGTAAACTTGATTTTTGCAAGTATTTTGTGTTAATTGTTTATGGAGTGTAGTCACAATAACATGTAACATAGCAAGTGTAATGTTTGTTTGGCTTTTTCATATTTTTAAATCATAAATTAATTTGATTTTCAAATTATAAGATTTTTTTATATAATTATATTTGTAATATATCATGGGAACATGTGAATTAATTTGAAATTAATCCAATAAGTAAACAATTAACAAAAGCATTCATTAAACATTGTAACGCTTATTGTTAAAAAGTAAAAGGATTTGTAAATGGATTTGAATTTTTTAAATGAATTTTTTTTCCAAATTTTTAACATAAACCTTGATATAGTATGAATTTTTTTAAAAAAAAATTAAAAGAT
>Ga0209611_10005642_pt1 | contig 20849 bp, 19 predicted proteins | sample S1TSphgellanicum_3_FD_187693 | JGI IMG/M metagenome (GOLD analysis project Ga0209611, IMG submission 187693) | Host-associated microbial communities from peat moss isolated from Minnesota, USA - S1T2_Fc - Sphagnum magellanicum MG (SPAdes) (version 2) | ecosystem: Host-associated > Plants > Peat...
GAATGAACCAACATCTTCACAAAATGAATATGCATGATCTATACAAATAATTCTACATTCTCCACCTCTACCACTGATTCACCTATGCATGAACTACCTACCGTCTACTTTACCCAAATTAAATAAATCTACGGGTCGCCGGGGATCAGTTCACTCTGAATTCACTCTCATGAGCCAACTGGGCCGTATGATGGCACTTCCCATACACCATGAAACCCATTGCCAACAACAACTCAGAGAACGCCAACATAGTGACAAGAAAACTCAAATGCAGTAAGAACATGAACACCATGTCTCCAAATTAGAAGTCTACAACTTAACTACAATCCCTCACTCAGCATAGAGTAGTCACTCCGCACTCACAATACTCTCTACTTCACAATATGAATTGACAGGATGGAAGTTGACAAAGGATAAAAATTGCAGTAGGTTCAACTGACGATTTCAACAATGCAAAAATTTTCCCAGTGTAATCCTTGCTTCGGAGTTCCCAATTATCTAGGTACTCTCTCCCCTTCCCACAATTCACAATAACACATCACTAATGACACCAACATCATCACATAATTCCCACAGCCATTAGACCGCTCTCAAATTCCCTTGAGCCTTCCATCACTTCCCTAGGATTGACCCCTAATTGCACAGTTGAACCTACTCTATCTAAAATGCAACACAAGCACAACAGAGAGTCTGTGTTGCATCTAAACTGTAGACCTCCATCATAGTACACAAAGTTTCAACTATTCAACAACTACAAACTCTGGAAAAAACTAGCATAGGGACTATCTTCTTGAAAACTTAGCTTTTTCTTCAATAGCAAAGGTCTCCTCATATTTCACCTCCCCTGAGCTTCACCAACAAGAGACTAGTCCCACAATTCCCAATTTCGCCTTGCAATCAAGAATGCCCCTCCAATCTTCTAGTGCCGAACGTTGTCAAACACACAACAACAACGTGTCAAAATAATTAGCAACAAACAAATCCAAACCAAAAAGGAAAGAAATAAAATCCGAAGTGTTAATCATCACTTAGAGTCATTGCGCACAACCACAATGTGCCTCAACCATGAATGATGAACTCCAAAACAAAAGTTGGCAAACCCAAATGGTGCAGTTGATGTGGCTAGTATGTAGACACCTCAGCCCTACTTTCATGCCATAGATGTAACATCTCCCACACAAATAAGATTGAGCATCTCAATCCCCATAGCTCACAATGTGCACATGGAACAACTGCAAATCTCTTTTGTGCCAATCCTAGAGTTGTTCCTCCTTGCCCTTCAACACATAGATTCTACTTTGTTCATCCTAAACAAGATTTCCATTTCCATCAAGGTACCTTACAAATAGAAAAGGCCCCTTCCAACTAGAAGCCAAGGACTTTTTTTTCCAAGCTTCTTCATTTTAACATTGGTGTTTCCCTACTTGAATCCTAGAAACATCTATTTACCTTTTGTAGATGCATAAGTTTGCTTATGTCTAACTTGCGCTTGATTCACATTTTCAATAACCTCCCCATGCATCCTAACAATCAACCGCAACTTATTTATCATTTACTTTGCGATAATAGTGAGGTCATCATCTGCCTCAAAAGCCTACACAAGAGGACTTAGAAAATTGACAACCTTCAATTTGGGAATCTGCATAGTCAAAATCATATGAGGAGAAAACTTGGTGCTAGTCTACACCCCACATTTGTACCCAAACAAAATTCTAAATTGTTGTTTGTCCCAAATTTGGGAATGCTCTGGAATAGTAAACAAAACAGTAAGCCCATGTTTTAAAGTTTTTATTAATCTTTACATCATTCCATTGCATCTTGACCATTGTGGTGTTGTATGTTGGTGTGTAATCTCGTAGTTTTTACACAACTAATTAAACTTAGCTACCCATTCTAATCCATTGTCCGTCAAAACATACTTTGGAATTCCAAACCTACATATTACTTCATTTTCAAAAGTTGCACAACTATTTTTGCATCATGATCCAACATAGTTTTAATTTCGCACCATTTTAAATAGTGATCTATTGCCACTAAAACATATATATTTCCAAGGTTGGTTTTAAGTAGAAGACCAATGGTGTTTAAGGCCACACAATAGAAATGACCCCAAATGGGTATGTTCTTAGGTTCTTCTAGCTTTGTTCTAATGCTTCTTATTCTCTTCACAAACTAATAGGGTTTGCATGATCGCACAATAGACTTCACTTCCTCAATTTGGTTGTGCCAAAAATATTTGCTTTGGATTTCGACCAAAGTCCTTGCTTCACCAAAGTGATTGGTTTCATTGTGCATATCTTTAATGATTTGTTATTGTTCTTTTGGGTGTAGCACAACAAGTCTTTTAAACAAAAAATTATCATTGTTCCAATAAAAATGCAAGATGTGTTTATTGATTTTGGATCACTCTTCTTCATTGCATTCATCAACAAGCTACTTCCCATTTAATATTTTCATGCCATGTTCATCTACTCAAATCTCCATGTTTTTTGAGTATTCCCAATCACTGTCTGTATCAATGGTTTCAATACCATCTCCTCCATCAACCATAGCCTTGGTTTTTTCAGCAAATTACCAATGGGTTATACTATCCTAGATGTCATGCCTTCTCCTTTTCAAAGCATTCAACCCTTGTTCATATGTACTATTGACATCTATGTTCTCTCTATTAGTAGTGAGTACCATTTTAATGTTGGTTTAGTGTTCACCATCATTGTCATTTTGTATTTCCACCATAAATGCATGGTCCAATAAACCCTAATTCCTTAGCGATTGTAGGATTAATCCCATTTCAAAACTTTTTATGCCATTTTAGATGGTTTCTTTTGACAATGAATTCGATTATAAGATCTTACAATATTGGATTTCATTAGCTTCAGTTGTATCAACAAGATTATGACTCAAAACATCCATGTTAATGTACCATGACCCAACTCGGTGAATGATTTTTAAATTCAAATTTTGCAAGGTTTTGATTGTCACAAATGCCAATACCATGGAATTCATTCATTTGAATGTTCATCCATGACTTGTGATGAACTTGTACTTAACATTTAGTTTGATTTTAGTTTATTTTTAATTAGTTTCTAGTTAAGTTTTAATTTACTACTAGTTCATTTCTAGTTGATTCTTAATTCACTCTTAGTTAAGTCCTAGTTCATTTTTAGTTAACTTTTAATTGAATCTTAGTTCATTCATAGTGTAGACATGGGCCACATGTAGGTTAGAAGTTTCTTGAAAAACTTATTTGAATTAGGTGCCCAATAGGTATAAATTGAGGTACAACTCCCCATTACCTTTAATCTATTCAAATTATCACATGCACAAAAATGACCAAAACTATAAGATTCTTAACCAAAATGAGAAGAAAAGTAGGCCTAATTTTAAATTTAGATTATGAAACAAAAAAACAAAAACACAACATGTGCAAAACAAAATCTAACAAGATTTTATTGCAAAGAAGAGTTTTAAAACAAAACAAGGTTTTGACAAAAGAACGTACCCAAACCTAGTGTTGAATAAACTAAAGGTAATGAAGAGTTTTATTTCAAGTTGTATTTACTGGGCACCTAATTCAAATAAATTTCTTAATAAACTTTTAACCTACATGTGGCCCATGTTCACCCATGTGTACCCATGTGTATCCATGTGTGAATTATGAATGAATTAAAATTTAACTAAAAATGAATTCATAATTAATTAAGAATTAACTATAAGTAAATTAAAAATTAACTGCAAATGAACTAAGAGTTAACTAAAAATGAACTAAGAGTTAATTAGAAGTGAAATGATAGTGGATTAAAACTTAATTAAAAGTGAACTATGATTTAACTAAAAGGCAACTAAGAGTCAATTAGTCCAAGTGAATAAATAGTGAATTAAAATTTAACTAGAAATTGATTAAAAATGAACTCAAACTAAATTACAAGTTACGTACAAGTTTATTACAAGTCATAAATGAACATTCAAATGAATGAACTCCATGTTATTGGCATTAGTGACATTGATCCACCTGCCCTTTTTTTCATAAGCATTAGAAAAAGTTGTTAAGGGCACAAGAAAACACAAAAACAAAGGCTAAAGGAAAGGTTTTAATTTAATTTTTAAACAAATAACAAGAAAAGATTATGTGATTCAAAAAATAGAAACATAAAAACCAAAAATAAGAACATGAGACCTGTAAAATAAATGTGAAAATGGATCTTTGTTATTCTAACATATGTAAACATGAATATGAAAAGAACATGATGAAGCTATGGTGCAAGATCATGCATAAGACTAGTGTTGAACAAATTGGAAGAAATGAAGGGTTCTATTCCTATTTATACCCCTTTAAGGACCTAGTTCAAGGAAGCTTCTATGTGTGCATCAAATAGAAACTTGTTTCTTGACAACCTTCCTAATTGAGAGTCAAATATGAATTAATTGAAATTTAATTGAAAGTTAACTTGGATTTAACTAGGAGTTAACCAAAACTTAATTGGGAATTAACTAGGAGTTAACTAAGATTTAATTGAGACTTAACTAGGAATTAATTTAGACTTAATTAGGAGTTATGGATGAACATTATGGATGAATTTCATCCATTGGAAGATGGTGTCTAATGTTTGCATTCATCACAACAATAGCCAACCACTCCAAAAGCTGTGATTAGTCCTGAATGTAAAATGATTATGGTAAAGGTATTGGCATAAATGCATTATACCCCACACTAATGCATAACACTTTCCTTCCATAGGGTGGAATTTCTTCTACACAAGAGAAAGCTTTTACTAGCATAAGCAATTAAACCTATTTATTTATTTTTTCCTTCCTTTTGTGATAATATGGCTGCCACACCTTGCATAGGCTAGTCTACATCCAAAATGAACATTTAAAATTTTTTAGTTTATCTAGAATGGGGGTAGAAACCAAAGCAATTTTGAAAATATCAAAAGCTTCTTAACAATTGGGGTTCCACTAGAACATTATATCCTTCTTGGTTAAGTCAATCCCAACAAATGTGAATCTAAGTTGACATTTTTAGGTCATGAGGTTAGTTGAGAAGGTATATAGTCAAATTTAAGAAAAACAAAGGTTGTTACCAATTTCCCATTACCTACGTCTATTATTAATGTGCGGGCTCTTTTGGGACTGATAGGATATTACAAGAACTATGTAAAAGGTTATTTTTGGATAGCCATACCAAAAAACATGACATGTAATCAAATAAACATAACTTGGTAATTAAAACAAATTTGCAAACATCTTTTAGAGCCATCTTAATTTGCCAAAATCCCAATTATAATTCCAATGCAGAGAACCATTATGATTTACCCAATTGGGTCAAAACATCTTTTACCAAAGGCATTGGAAATGAATCTTGATGTGTTTGAAGATTGAGTGGTCTATAATCTCCACAAAATTGCAAGCTGCCATCTTTTTTCACAGGCAGTGTAACCTTATAGGCATATTTTGAAATACTTAGCTTCATTTTCCCCAATATAACTAACACGTCAATTTGTTTTTTAACTTCAACCTCCTCCCAAAATGAAAGTTTGTTAGGCGTGGTTTTGCATGGAGGGAATCCCTAAGTTTCCACCACATGTTCCCCATACTTGCAGCACCCTGACTCACCATTGTGCCAAGTAAAAACATCAGGGAATTATTCGAGTAATGTTTAAAGTTGATATGTTTTCTTTAGCCCAAGATAAGGATCAATCTTAATCTTAACTTTAATTTCATCCCATCTGCTTTTCTCCTAAGCAAATGTTCTAGTATTTAACTTTTTTGTCACAACATCTATTGAAATATCTAATTGAAAAATGTTTGATACATGTTTAGGTGTTGTAGTAGCAAATTGTTCATTTCTTTCCTCCTCATGCCCTCATATGCATCACATCTAATCCTCAAAGTCATTAGAGTTGAAAATCTCACTAGATATTACATTATTTGCATGTTTTTCCAACATCAGATTCATAATTTGATTTGGACTCTCCCTTTTGCACAAAGTCTTCTAGTCCATTGTCCATCAAATCTTCAACCATTTTTTATTTGTTTTGCAAGAATAATTTTCTTTGTTCATCCTTTGTTGTTTCCTCTATTTCTTCTTTAGGTTCATCAAAAGAATTGGAATTGCTATCATTAATATCAAACAATGTTTAATTGTCTTTTTTGTTGTTTGACAGGCCATACTTTTGTGATTAAAGCCTAATGCCCCATAACTATGAGGTTTCCAGCAAGGACCCAGAAACAACATCTAGGTCTTACCATCCACCATCCACCATTGCCCCCATCTTAATGAGGAAGTCTAATCCTAATAGTAGATTATAGATGTTGGTATTCGCTATCATGAATGTCATCAGACATTTTACATCTCCAACTCCAACTTTCATAAGTAATTTTGTGATCTTGCCAAGTGCTTGAGTCACAACCCTAGATGTGGTTTTGTAAGATTCCAACCCCGTGCATGATGCATAACTCCTACACTATTATTGCAAACATCATAGACATAGAGGCCCTTATGTCAACTAATCCTTCAACAAAATTATTCTTTATTTCAACAAGAAGGTGCAGTGTTTTAATGTGATAATTTTGGTTGATGTTGATCTTATGTACTACATGCGTCCTTTCCACCTTGGTGAGGTTGACAATCTTTGTTCCTTCATTATGTTTTCTTCTAGTTGACTTGACCATGCTTTCCATAGATTCCAGTTTGTCAGGTATGGCTAATATGGTCTCCATAAGAAACAAAGATATTTTCCCTTTGATGAAGTGATGTAGTATTTTGGAACAAATAGTAGAATTTTTGGGTAGTTGCAAATTAGAGTGTTCATAAAATCATGTAATAGGCTAATTTTTCTACACCTCTATGGGTTCAAATATATGGTGCATGTATTTGATATAATAATTATTTTAAAGGGACTCAATTTAATGATTCTAACTACATTTACTTGTGTAAGAAAAAAAATTAAAACAATATAAACATTTCAAATGAAGGACTTTTAAATTTGACCACCGCAAATGTAGCAATACATAAAAGGTGTGCATATGGACTCATAATTTCCAAATTTTGCATTGATTGAGTCATTTATTAGTTTTTACATTTCATAAATGTCTTGGAAATTTAAAATAAAGGTTTCCAAACCATTTTCAAGATGACATGGAAATATAAGGACTTTATAAAAGAATTTTATGAAATAGTTCTAGGAAGTTCTTTTGGACATGATTCTTGTGGAATTTTTTTTTCACAAACCTTAAATTTTAGGATGTTTAAGAGGTGCCCATGTGATTACTTTTAGGATAAAATGAATATAAAATGGTGTCACATTTTGGTCACAATCGAAACTTTACATTTCAAAAATGTATTATTAAGGATTCTGCATGTGCCTTTTTTGGTCCACCCTAGAGTGCTTTTACCCTTCTGCCAAGGTCAACACGCTTAGTTTCTTACTCATCTACAACTTCCCCATTTGGTGTCTCCATAGATAATCTCCTTCTTGGTACCCTAGCTCCAAAAAAAGTCATGTTTAATGTTGCATAACCTGTTTAATTACTCCAAAGTAGCCTCTTCATTGTTTACCAAAACTTCCAAATAATTATTGGAGGTTGATGTTGTCTTCACATCCTTTCCCCACTTCTAGCCTCTATCTTTAGTATGTCCCATAGTAGAGCAATACCCACATTTGACCCCACAATTCTCCATTTTATGTGGAATATCACATTTAGCACAATTCGACTTCATGTCTCCAATACACAGGCACATGGTTGTAATGTGATCAATGGACTTGCAAATCTAGGCACACACTAGAGCTATTGGCTCCTAATGAAAGGTTTCCAACAACTAATTATGTTCCTTTAAAAAAATTAATGAAAGATTCATTTAGAACAATAATTTGTTTGTCAAGTTTAGTGTCTACACTCATACCTTCCTCTTGTTCTTCTGTGAGATGTTCAAATGGTGTTCCACTAAGTTCATTCAAAACTTCTTTACCTCCTTGGCCGTTGCCAACATTTCTTCAATATTGGCATAACTTCTTACCATGCATAGGTTTTGAATTTTTGGACGTAGGTGAGTAAGAAATCGGCATCTTTGCTCCACATCCTTCATTTTTCCTTTCTTGCACAGTTGTTTAGTCTATCAAAGTATAATTGGACCCACTATTGAGGTTCTTGCCTAACAATGTCCATTTTCATCCTTATTTCATCTAGGTCCACATCACAAAATTTCTATTGCATACCCATCTTCATTTCATTCCAATCAGTAAGTGCAAGTTGTAGCTTCTTGAACCAATCTTTTGCTTGCCCTCACAAATTGAGCTTTACGATCTTGAAAACTTAACTTCATCATATCCACGGACTTCAAATGCCATTTCTAACCGCTTCATCCAATCCAAAACATTATCAAATTCCTTCCCTCAAAAGTCCACATGGTCCTCACTTGGGCATGGTCAACTTTTAAGATCCAACCCAACAATTTAGAAGTCATTCCGGCATGTTCAATCCTCACAATTCTATCTTCAGGTGTCATCAAATCTTGCATCCCAAGTATAAAGATTTTAACAAACCTACTCTAATTTATAAGCAAGGTTGGTACCTAGACATCTTAAACATATGGAGGTTCCTTCCTACCTTCTAAATAAGAATGACCCAAAAACAAGGTAAGGAGTCAGAAGATGAATCTGCAGCAATTTACTTGCCCTTGTATTGAGATTGGCTTTGCATTCCATCACAGCAATTCCCCACAACAATATGTCATTTTCAAAGTTCTGGAGCACTCTCCTTTCGTTGTTTTTCAATTTCCATAGCCAATAATCTATTCCCTTCTATTTTGTTGTTGAAATCAATATCATCACAACCTACATACACATAAACCACATCCCGCTCTCCACTCTTGCATATTTTCTAGCTTAGTACATAGGCTGAACTTCCAACTAGTTCCACTCTAATGATTCGATTTCCCACTTGCAACTTTTCAACATGATTTGGTTTGAAGAATTTTACCACTCCACCCATCAATGACGGATCAATAGGTATCCACAAGTCACCAAACCTAGGTAAGGCATCTTAATGTTCATAAAACTTACGCAATGCTTCATTTCAAATTATAGGGCCATTCTGATCAATAGTAAAATTTGGCACTCTGGTGTCAATGAGGATCCAGCTCTAGTCATCTTGCAACACCTTCATCCATATTACTGTTCTAATGTAGAAGCCAGAAATGCCACACCAATTGTAAGGTTTCTGGGCTTGGCTTGCCTAGGATCAAAACCTATAATGTCTATGGTGGCAAAACCACAGGTGTAGGATCAAAGTACCTAGAGGTGGATGTCTTGGAAACTGATGTTGATCAAGTTCCTTAGTTGTTCATGCTAATTGTAATGCTTCTCCATAGCCTTTGAGCATGGAAATTACTCCTGTCAGAAAGAAGCATGCTTTGATACCAAAAGAATAGGGAACATCACAACTATGGTTCCAGAAATAATCACAAAATGAACCAAAAATTATAATGTGATCTTCACAAAATGAATATGCATGATCTATCCAAATAATTCTATGTCTCCACCTCTACCACTGATTCAACTATGCATAAACTACCTAACATCCTACTCTACCCAAATTAAATAAATCTATGGGTCCCTAGGGATTAGTTCATTCTGAATTCACTTTCAAGAGCCAATTGGGGCCTTATGATGGCATTTCCCATACACCATGAAACCCATTGCCAATAATAACTTGGAGAAAACCAACCAACAACAAGAAAACTCAAATGCAGCAAGAACATGAACACGTCTCCACATTACAAGTCTACAAGTTCACTACAATCTCTCATTTGACACATAGTAAGCGTTACGCACTCACAATACTCTCTACTTCACACTATGAACTGATAGGATGGAAGTTGACAAAGCATAAAGACTGTAGAAGGTTCAACTAACGATTTCAACAATGCAAAACTTCTCCCAATGCAATCCTTGCTTCAAAGTTCCCAATTATCTAAGTACTCTCTCCCCTTCCCACAATTCACAATAACACATCATTAAGGACACCAACATCATCACATAATTCCCATAGCCATCAAACTGCTTTCGAATTCCCTTGAGCCTGTCATCACTTCCCTAGGACTGACCCCTAACTACACAGTGAAACCTACTTTGTTTAAAATGCAGCACAAGTGCATTAGAGAGTCTGTGCTACATCCTGATTGCAGACCTCCATCACCCTGCATAAAGTTTCAACAATTCAACAACTACAAATCCCACAATGCCCATTTTCACCTTGCAATCAAGAATGCCCCTCCAAAACTCCAGTGCTAAGCGCTGTCAAACACAGAGCAACAACTTGTCAAAATAATCAGCAACAAACAAATCCAAACCAAAAAAGAAAATAATAAAATTCAAACTGCCAATCATCACTGAGAGTGCATAGTCAAAATGTGCCTCAACCATGAATGATGAACTCCAAAACAAAAGTTGGTGAACCCAAATGAGGCAGCTGATGTGGCTGGTATGCAGACACCTCAACCCTACTTTCATGCCACATTCCAACCCATCGTGGTTTTGAGGTTAGGCCTCAGGAGAACAGCATGAGAAGTGGGAGGAGATTTGCTCTGTACAATCAGCTGTGCAAATTTGCAGTGCTCACTTGCCTATTGGAGATGATCTGATCTCTACACCACCCTGGAACTTGCAGCATCCCTGGGGTTGTGTTTGTTCTCTTGACATATTGTGATTGTAGTGTCTCCAAAGAGTCTCTTCAATCTGTTGTGAGAGGGATCTGATAGTCAAATAGCTTCCAGATTGATCTCAATAAATTGCTTCAATGGAAGCAATAAGAGGAAATTCTCTAGTATTGAGTTGACAAGTTGGAGAACCAATATACAATTATTGTAAATGGAAGAAATTTGCTAAGCATTTACATGAGATGTGCTCAAAGTAGGTTTGATGTAAGTGGGCTAATGTGCTGGCATCTAGGACAGAAATACTTATTAGGAAGCATGGATGCCATTACAGATACATGGGACAGCTGGTGAACTTGGCAGCACACTATCTGTCTGCTCCTCTACTTCACAATGCTGGATTTACTGTAAGTCATTTTTCTGACATTACCTGTTAGCTGTTACTTAGAGCTTGGCACCTACAAAATCTGGCTGTGATTTTTCAGGGTGAAGACTGTATCTTGCAAGAGCTCTTGTGTCTTGTCATCATGTTTGTTTGAGGTTTGGAAGAATTTACAGCTTGACAAAGGATCAATCCCTGAGTATTGTTTTATATAGGTTGTAAGGGGTATTCACATAGACTGGGCAAAAGACTGTTGTCTTTGCCCATGCAGGCTTCATCCTCTCGCATCTGGCAGCATACCTCTTACACTTACTCATGACCAGCTTCTCACAGGTAGTTCAAACCTTTGTGGCGAAGGATGCCATTTGCTTTCTAGTTAGAAACATGAATCATCTTTCGTAATGCCTGAGCTCAGCATGCTAACTTGTGGTCTTCCGATGCATATAGGGGCTCTCAAAGAATTTCAGTCTTGTTCTTGTTACTATGTTGCTGTTTTGAACATCCCTGAACATGCATATGACTGTTGCTGTTCTTCAAACTGCTCCATAAATATTCTGCCTCAAGTATTCTTGTTTTCTCTTTTCTGTAGGGTGGGTTTTTAGCTGATTGTCACTGATTGTTCATCAGATTTGAAATATCCATAACCTTATCATCATCTTTCAATTCTTTTCAGGTTGCCTAAAATCGGAAGTATTGAGAAATCCTTGGTATTCATAAAGATATAATATAGATTCTTGGAAAGAATCTTACAATTGCAACTGTACATGGGTGATGAGAACCTCTAAAATAGATATTGTCTTTTCATTGGGAGAGGACCTAAAGAACTTTGAAGCAAGAACATCTTAATGGATTCTTCAGTTATGATGACTTTTGCTAGAGTTTTTTGAGTATGTATTGGGGATCCTTGTCCAACATTTCAGTGTTTGGTTCATGTTTTATTCCACAGCTGTGACTCACATAGTTTCTGGTGGGTTTTTGTAAACATTGCAACTATGTTTTGCAGTGAGGAATATCCACTGTTTCTGCTGAGGCAAGGATGGCATGGGACTTCTGTTGATGGCAACAGTGAATTGTGCAAGAGTGTTGGTAGCAACTTTGGGCTCTCATCATGGAGAACCCAAGGTCTGACCATCTTGGAAGCAGGGGCACTTTGGTGAACTACAGAGGAGCTTCAAGCAGTCCACAAGACACCCACCCAGGTGTGCAACTGGGTATTAAGATTCTGCAGAGGAGTGTGGGCTGCATTTGTACATATGGCTTTGGACTGCTGTCTTCGCCTGTTCCATCAGATTTGTCAACATTTGATGCCTTTACAGAGCTCCTTTTGTATCTCTCACCCAAAGAGGCTCGAATAAGGTTTGTCAATCTCACTTTCTCCTTGCATGTCCTGCCCTCATGCCATAAAACATGTTTAATGCTCTCGTTAATGACAGGCTTGGGGTTTTGGTTATTATGTAGAGAACTTGATATTGTTGTTGTTGTAGGTTTTCCACTCCATTTTAATGAATTTAGTCCTGATTCATTTGAATGTACACAGATGTACCTGTTTGAAGGTAGAGAAATTGAGGTTGGAAAAATATTTTTGTGAGAAAGAAATTGTGAGACCAAGAAATAGTGCCTCTTAGATTATGAGATGTTGATCTCCACCATACTATATCTGCAAGGATCCTGCTGGTGTAGACTGTGCAAGTCTTCATGTGTTCCTTTACTTTCCTGAGTTTATTACCTTTTCTGTGCTCCCAAGAGTTAGTTGGAGAATGGCTGATGATGCTAGTGACATCCTGTGGAAATGTTCAATGTGTTCAGGTCTAGCAGACATAGCCAACAGCATAATGGGTGATTTGCTATTTCAGAAGGTCCAATAGCTCACATGGGAAACCATTCTGCCAAACCTCTGAGACGCAAGCCACTTCTCCTTAGAAACACGGGTTATCATCACCTCATCTGATCGGAACTTCTATCTTCATTGCTCAATTCTTCTTTGCCAATCTGCAAGCATGCCATAGAAAAATTATCATTACTTGGGATAAGCAGGAGTTTCTCCATGAACCTAGAATAATCCTTCTCTCTTCATGTTGAAGTTGAAGTGTACAGGAGACTAATTGGAAGTTATGGACCACTTTTGAGGCTTTTAATTTCCTAGTTTCTCTACCATTTCAGGAGAATTGGAATTAGTTTGCAACAAGTAATCTTCCAACATGTCTGTATTTCCAGGCTTACAAGGCACCACTCAAAGGTACAATTGTAACCAAAAAGAGAGGGTGACGAGACGAAATAACAAACCTGACTACCAATATGGGTCTGAACAGAGTGGTCTCTCTTCTGACCTTCTGAGACAAACCACAAATCACTGATCCTTTCTCTCTAAACTCATCACAGAATATTCCTACATGCATTCACTGATCTTTGAACAGAAACAACTCCTACATTTACAAATCGATAGAGATAACAGAATTCAAAACTTACACCTTGCTTTTCATGAGAATCTCCAGAGAGCACAAGCTGTCTGGCTCCAGTGTATTCATCAAAGATCAAACGCCTAGTAAGGTCTAGCCCTTGAGGTCAGATCTCTCGGTGTTCACTCGATCCATTGAGCCTCTAACCCAATCCCCCACAGAATGCAACAATGCAGCTCTCCCTCACTCTGCTGGACTAAATACCTATGACCTGATCACCCTCGAGTCCAAAATGCAATCTGAAACACCTGATTTTGAACAATCGATACCACGCTTGCTAGTGCCACTCAAAGAGACAGACTTTCAGGCAAAATGATCAGCAGCACTGCTGGTTTCAAAACCTTTCTACATCCTCACTCGATGCATTCATTCTCTCCACCTTTAGAATTCCCCTTTTGGCTCTCTCCTACTCACTCAGACCACTGCCGACATCACAAATGCAAGGCACTGCAACCTAATCCCCTCATCCCGGACACTCACTCTCCTCAACATGCACCCCAATTCTACAGCTCGGATCCCTTCAAGTCCTCATCATACCTCGGCACCAACCTTTCATGAGTCCTATACAAAACTGCTTGGCCAAGTTGTTGGCGCAGTGGAAGAAATTTCAACAACTAGCCAAGTTCTACCAAAAACAGCTCTCCACAGCTCTCTACACAGCTCTCCACAGCTCTCTACACAGCTCTCTGCTTGTCTCACATCTACATTGCCGATCTATTCGTCTGGACCTTCGCAGCTATCAGCTCACCACCACCTTCTGTCCTCTTGCCGCCCTCCTTCCTTCCACCTCCCCTCGTCAATATAGCTCCATGCCTCACCATCATTCGCGCCGCCTCCTTCCTGCACTCCATAGCACCCCTACCAAGAGAAAAGCCTCCCCATGCATTATCTGCAGTAGTAATGGAGAGATTCCGGCTGCAAAAATAACGGCTAATAAACAAAAAACAAACCTCAAAAACATGCCGTGTTCAGACCAATGAGGTGACTTGTTGTTTGGTCACATATGTAACCCTCCATTCTTAAAAAAAGCTGAGACCCTCAGCTTCACTCAATCTGGTTGAACGTGATAGATTTGAAGATCCCTACGAGGTCTTTCCCACTGATGTCCATTAGCATCTTGGATGATGCAAATTCTGCTGCCTTTTTCAACATCAAAGTTCCCCTTCCCATCTACGTGCCCAATGAATTGGTATGGACCTTCCTAGCTTGCAGCCAAGGCCTTCTTCCTTCCTAGTTTTTTCATTTTGATCATTGTTTCATCTGCAACTAGACCTTCAAAAGTCTGCTTACCTTTTCTACCATCATAGGTCTTCTTTTGTTTCTTTTGTGCCTGTTCCACATTGAGCAAGACATTCTCGTGGATGCTTGCTATGAGCTTCACCTTCTGTAGAAACCGTGCTGCAGCAACTTTAACATCAACATCGTCATCAGTGATAGCAGTTAGAGCGTGTAGGTAATTATCTGCCCTAAGACGTGGTGTTCGACCTGTCAGAATCATGAAGGGTGAAAACTTGGTGCTAGCCTGTACCCCACATCTGTACCTAAACAATATCTTAGCCAGATGAATGTCCCAACAGTCTATGTTTTCTGGTGTTGCAACAAAGAATGGTAATGCCGTGCTTGATGGTCTTGATCAAACGCTCCGCCATCCCATTACACTGAGGCCACTGGGGTGCAGTGTGCTGATGCTGGATGCCGTAGTCCTTGCACATAACATCAAATTCTGCAGCCCATTCCCCACCATTGTCAGTAAGCATGAACTTTGGGACTCCATACCTGCAAATTATGTCATCTTCCAGAAACCTGGCCGTAGTCTTAGCACCATGATCAACAACTACTTTTGCCTTGCACCATTTAGAATAGTGGTCGATTGCCACCAGTATGTACTTATTTCTTGACTTGGTTTCAGGTAATGGTCCTGCAGTGTCCATAGCCACTTTATGAAACAGATCACAAATGGGTATGCTCTTTAACTCCTCATCTTCAAAGCATATACTCCCCACTCTTCTCACCATCTGACACTGTTGGCATATCTTTACCATAGTCTTCACATCCTCAGTCCGATTATGCCAAAAGTACCTCCTACATATCTCAGCCAGAGTCCTTTCTTCTCCAGAATGTCCTAGGTTTTTGTGCATTCGGACTACTAGTCCCATGCGGTCTTCTGGCCTTGGTACAAGTAAGCCCTTGAAATAGAATGATTGATCCTGCCAGTGGTAGTTTAATATCCTCTTCCTTGCTCTCTTAGACTCCACAAGATCAATGGTGTCTGGTAGCATGCCTCCTTGCAGTAAATCCATGCATATCACATCCTCCCATATGTCTTGTGCCTTGTGCTTGCCCCCCACTCATCCTCCTCATCTGAACCCGTAGGAACCAGGTCATGTTCACTAGCTTCAAACAGTTGTTGAGCAGCCAACACTAGCTCCAATTGTTATTGCTTGTCATAGTACTGGAGTACCACTCTCACATCATCGTCCTACATAAGCTCACCCCCCCTTGTAATTTCGGCCTCACATGGACCAAGCTCCTTGGGCTGGTATTTTTCTAACACAACGTCAACCACATACAACTGCTGGCTGCCAACATAATTACAGTGGTTGATGCCAAAGCAACACGCATGATGTTGTACGCACTCCCTGACCTTTCTTTTGACACCGAGCCATTTTGTTTCTTTGCCAGTCTGAACAAAGAGAGTCTCCCCTTCTCCTCTTGGTGTGTCAGTCAGAGTATTTCCAATGTCTTGGATCTCTTCACTGAAGTCATCATCATCAGTGGCTGGTCCAACCGGATTCCTATTCAAAGCATCGACATTCGTGTGTCTGAGTCCTGGTCGGTGGATTATCTTGAAGCTGAAATCCTGTAACATGTCTACCCATTTGCCTCTCCTACCATGCGCATCGGACACGGTGGCTAACCATTCTAGAGGTTTGTGATCTGTGCGCAGAATGAAATGATTCCTGTGTAAGTATTGCCTGAAATGCATGATGCCCCAGATTAGTGCGTAGCACTCCCCTTCCATGGGATGGAATTTCCTCTATGCTTCTGTCAAGCTCTTACTGGCATAAGCCACCACCTTCTCAAATCTTCCCTCTTTCTGTGACAATATAGCTCCAACACCTCTGGGTGACCAGTTAACGTCCAGACAAAACGTTCTCTTGAAATCAGGTCGTGTGAGTACAAGCGCATCAACTAGCGCTACCTTTAGCTCCTGGAATGCCTATTGACAGCCCATATCCCACACAAATTAACATCCTTTTTGGTCAACTCAAATAGTGGAGCTGTTAGTCGCGAATAACCTCGGACATAATTCCGGTAATACCCTATCAGACCTAAAAATGACTTGACGTTTGTGACTATTTTAGGTTGCGGAAAATACACAACTACCTCAACTTTGCCAGGATCTGGCTTGGTGCCCTTCTCATTGACGACATGGCCCAGAAATGTAATGCTCCTTGCAGCAAAGCAACATTTGTTTGGGTTTAGTTTGAGATTTACTTCCCTGAGTTTGTACAACACTACACCCAGGTGTTGAAGATGCTCTTCTCAACTTTTGTTGTGCACGTTGAGGTCATCAACAAATACCTTCAAGAAGTTGCTGCCCAAGTCCTTAAAGACCTCCGACATAGTTCTGGTAAATGTACTCGTTGCATTATTTAGACCGAATGGCATGACTGTCCAGTCATACAACCCGGTTTTAGTGATCAAAGCTGTCTTCTTCATGTCTTCTGGCGCCATTTGAATTTGCTAGAAGCCAGACTGCAAGTCTAAGGTAGTGAACCATGATGAGTTTCCCAATTGATTAATCACATCCTCCACGAGTGGCATTGGAAATGAATCTCGATGTGTTTGTGCGTTAAGTGGTCGATAGTCTCCACAAAAGCGCCTGCTCCCATCCTTCTTCACTGGTAGAGTTACCCGACATGCATACTCAGAGCTACTGGGCTTCATCTTGCCAACTCGACCAGGACATCAGTTTGCTTCTTCACTTCAGCCTCTTCTTAGTAGGACAGTTGACCAGGAGATGCTTTGCAAGGTGGGAACCTTTGCGTGTTTACAAAATGTTTTCCAATAGTGCAACAACCTAATTCACCCTTGTTCCAAGCAAAAACATCTTGGTATTGCTCCAGAACTCTCCAGAGTTGCTGTCGTTTTTCTTCCTCCAAGCTGGTGTCAATCCTGATTCGCTAACAGATCTCCCTCCATCTAGTGTCCACTTCATCATGGTTGGCTGATGTTAATTGTTCAGTGTGGCTGCCATTAGAGTTGCCATCTTTTACCTGGACAGTCTGCAGTAGTGCTGGAATTGAGGAGGCGTGTCTTCGACTGGGTTGCTGCAGCAAAAGTGGGATAGCTACACCATGTGTGGATTTATACATGGCCTGTCTACCTTGCTCTGCATTAGACACCCATCTCATCCAGTCTGCATAATCATCCTCATATGTGATTTCTTCTTCCATGAATTCGTCAACCTGCTCCTGCAGTATCAGTTGCAGAATCTCTTGCGGTCCTTCTGACTTCACCAAATCCTCCAACTCAGTATCTCCAAACTCATCCTTAGATTCAATTTGTTTCAACTGATTAGACTCCGAATCACAGTGTCCGCTACCATCAATACCAGTATCTGAATCCGAAGTAGACGCATCATCTTCTTTGGTCATGATCACGCGATCCTGATCTGGCATCCAATCAGAATCATCCTTGACGTGTGTGTCTTTCTAGATGGTCGCAGCCTCGTGTATCATAGCTTCTGAATTCATCCTCTGCAACAAATTCACCATTGTCAATGGCAGCACCTCCACATTGGTTCCGGGACCATGTCTTACTTGTATTAGTCCCCGTTCCACATCCACAACTGCTCCAATTTTCATCAGAAAATCCAGTCCAAGGAGTACATCATAATTGTTCGTGTCCACCACCATGAAGGTCATGGCGCACTGTACGCTTCCAACCTTGATAGGTACCTCATCAATTCGACCTAGAGCCTGTGTAACAACTCCTAACGTGGTTTTGTAAGTCTCAGATCCCGCCACGAGATGCATCATGCCTAGTTCTCTAACTACAGCAGCATCCATAACAAACATGGAAGCTTCAATATCCACCAGACCTTCAACAACATAGTTGTCAACAACATAGTTGTTGATCTCCACAAGCAGATGCAATGTCTTCCTTCTATGGGTCTTGTTGATGCATATCTTCCTCAATGCTGGAATTGCAGAAACCACCGACATTTGATTTTTAGTCACCTCTGAATCCCTCCTCCTCCTAGCCAACTTCACCAAACTTTCAAGGTGTTCCAGATCCCCTGGAATCATCAGAATGGTCTCCATTGGTGAGAAGGAAACCTTTCCCTTTATGAAGTGTGTAAGAATCTTGGATTTGACTGAGGTATCCCGGCTTGCATCTACTCCATCTCCCATAGCTTTAGGGGTCGGCATAGCCCCTCCTGGTGCTACATCAACCGGCACCCTTCTTCTAAGCACTCGGGTGTAAGAAAACAGGTTCTCATCCCCACATAGCTTATTAAGCTGTTGCAGGGTTGCTGCTTCATCATTCAGTAACACCTCCAAGAAGTTTGCTATTCCAGAGTGTGATTTCCCATCTTTGGGCTTCTTCCAGCATCTATCCTTCGAATGCCCCAACCCTGAGCAGAAGGTACATTTTATTCCATAATTCTCTGTCCTATGAGGCATACCGCACTTGGCACATTTTGGCCGTGCCTCATTTAACCTTGGACAGGTGGTGGCCAAATGGTCCCCCCCTTTGCAAATTTGGCATCCTCCAAACGTAGTGGAAGAAGATGATGTTTCTCGATTATGCACAGTCCCCTTGAAGAAGTTGATCAGGGTGTTGTTTAGTGCAGTGACCTGTTTCTCCATCATAGTTTCCGAGGTTTCCTCTTCTTGCTCCTCTCTCAGAGGTTCATAAGGAGTCTCCCCAAGCTCGCCCAGAACTCTCTCAAGTTTCGTCGCAGCACCAACTAACTCCTCAATATTTGTAAACGTTCTCGCCACACACAATTTTCGAATTTCTGGCTTCAATCTGGCCAGAAATCTCCTTTTCTGCTCGACGTCTTGTATCTAGCCCTTCTGAAACAGTTTGTCGAGACGTTCATAATATTTTTGAACCTTCTCCTTGGGTTCTTGTTTGATGGCATCGAGCTTCATCCTAATGTCATCAGCATCAACATCTCCATACTTTTGCACTATCAGAGTCCTCAACTCAGCCCAATTTGCTGGTGCTGGTTGCAACCTCTTGAACCATTTCTTGGCTCTGCCTCTCAGATTCAGCTTCGCAATCTTGAAGAGCTTATTTGCATTCAGATCTCGCACTTTAGCTGCCATGGTGAACCTTTCTGCCCAATCATTGACGTCCTCATGATCTCGCCCCCAGAACAATTCATCCATTCCCTGGGGGCTAATCATTCTGCAAATGTCTTGCTCCAATCTAAAGCTTCAAGAAAAAAAAGAATAGTTGTAATTCAATTTGAAAATTCGGACTGATCACCTTCTACTACTGGTCTCAAAGGTAGAAAGTCAGATGGAAAAGTAGAAATACTTTGCTCATCTGTGGATTCTTGCTGGAACTGCCACCTTGCCTTTTGATTGCGCCATATCCTCCAGCTTATGAGGCGAAAGCTTGATCCTCTATGTTCCACCCTGAGTAGACGATTTCCAACCTGAAACAAATCTTCCACACCAGGAATGTACAATCTGACGAAATGGTTAGGCGACACATCAAGCTTGGGAATCCAAATGTCTCCTACCGTAGGTACACTACGCGGCCTCTCAGCAAGTGACGGCATTACTCTACGCCAGGTGCGAGGTGTAGTAATATTACGTCTACAGCTCTGAGGCTGACGCCCATCCCCTTGCTCCATCTCTCACCTTCAACCAAACTTCAGTGCGATTATAAAAGCCACTATAAGCTACTTCTATTGCTATGTCTCCAACTCGGGCTTCATCTGGGTCTATCCCTACAAGTGTTACTACTCCAAAACCCACGAAATGCAGGATTATGCTCCTCTCTGTGGACCATCCTACCCTCTCGGATAATCGAACCTAAGGATGATTCGTTGTTCATGAATGTGTTGTGTCAACTCCTCTACTCCAACTTCATCTGTACTAGATGAAGACATGATACTTCAATTATCAAGATATCTAGACATCCATAGGTTCTACTGAAGCTACCAGATCTGAACTGGCTCTGATACCAAAAGAGAGGGTGACGAGACGAAATAACAAACCTGACTACCAATATGGGTCTGAACAGAGTGGTCTCTCTTCTGACCTTCTGAGACAAACCACAAATCACTGATCCTTTCTCTTTAAACTCATCACAGAATATTCCTACA
>Ga0209611_10005643_pt1 | contig 20849 bp, 7 predicted proteins | sample S1TSphgellanicum_3_FD_187693 | JGI IMG/M metagenome (GOLD analysis project Ga0209611, IMG submission 187693) | Host-associated microbial communities from peat moss isolated from Minnesota, USA - S1T2_Fc - Sphagnum magellanicum MG (SPAdes) (version 2) | ecosystem: Host-associated > Plants > Peat...
AAAAATCCATTTGATGAAATTTTAAGTTTAAATTTTGATTTAAGACCTCTAAAAATGAACACCTATGGCATCAAATAGGAAACAATTTTGCAAAGGACTATCAAAAAAACTCATAAAACACATTTGATGGGAAAAAAATTAAAAAGATAAAGACTTATCAATCACATTTTTTAAATACTCATACTTTAAAATATGTGGAAGTCTAAAACTTTAAAAATTTAAAGAACTTTCCAAAATTGATCTCGAATTTTATAACTTCAAAAGTCATTTGCCACACATAAATGAGGTAAAATGTACATGATGTGTTAAAAGAAGTATGGTTTATTATACGAGAAAACATAAAATGTAAAAAAAATTGGTTTTGATTTGAAATTATTATCATTTTAAAAAATGAAACATAATTTACAAGGAATCATGACATTTTCAAATTTTCATATTTATTCAAAAATGATAAACAAAAAAACATGTCATGTATTTGGACAACTATAATCATTTATTATAACAAGTTACCAAAAAATTGTTCCAAAATTCATTCATATGAAAAAAAAATTGAAAAAAAAGACATATAATCTTTTTCTAAAGTAATCATGTTTGCTCATTATATCTTGTTTGCACCCATAGGCTAAAGACATAAAATAATACATAATTGTTTTATCCAAAGAACTAAGCATTAAAGTAAATGGTTTTTTCAAAACTATTCCAACCCTTTTAAAAGGCCTTTGCAAAAAGGCTAACCAACAAAAAAATAAATTCAATTACTTTCACATAAGGACAAATTTGTGCCCAAAACCCATCAAAATGGACTTGAACATTTTACAAGGAAATATATTTTCATTCTCATTGTCCAACATTTACTTTCACAAATAAAAATCAATAAAGATCATGTGCATGAAACTCAAGATGGAAAAGGGTTCAAGTCAAAAATATTTGTCTCCTACAAAATTAATGGGTATTGTACTTTGCGTTATCTAATAGTAAAATCCTATAAACAACTCCCTAGAAAGAACATAATGCAAATTTGCAACCACATAATAAGTATCATATAAAATAATGTCCAACCCAAAAATCGCCAATATTCTTCCAATAAGAATAGAATAAGTGCCTTTATTCATGGAGGCCAAAATTTGGTTTCCTTTTGTGCTTTCAATGCACCTCCATCGTAACCATACATGGCAAGCATTCACACAACAAGATTAATATTAAATAAACAAGTTAATATGATCCAACTTTTCAACAATCATGAGTATGCCAAAAACATCAAGGCTACAATCAATGGACATGTTTAGTATGGAACAAGTTTGAAATCCAACTTTTACAAATACTTACATGTTTGCCCAAAATAATAATGTTAAAAATAATGGACAATTTTATTCTGAAACCTAATTCAATCTGCAATTTATAAATTGGCTTCTATTTTTAACAAATATGAAAAACCCTTGAGCCAATGTTTACGAGTTGGAATGGAACCAACATCCATCCTTTGAAGGAAAAATGTTCCTAGATAGTAACATCTCCATCAACCAAATTCATCATCTTCACTTCTTAAAACCTAACATACAACACCAAACCTTGAAAAAAAATTAATGAGTCATCTTAGATCAAATAACCCTTCAATTGGCAAGATAAGTTTGTCATTTCATTGTGTTTTTTCATGGTGGTTCCCCAAAAACCACATAATCCCCAAAGAATCTCAAAACACCATAAAATCCCCAAAGATTTCCCAAAGATCACATAATCTACAAATAATTCCCAAACACCATAAAATCTTATTGTCACGATTTCCCACAAATGCATTTTGATCTACCACCTTCCATCCATCACATTCACCCACATTTGGCATTTCCACAACTTACAACTATGAAGCCAAATTTTATAGACATTCACAAACATCTCCAAGTTTCTTATGCCTAATCAACAATGCCACATGTTGTGCATATATTTGCAATGTTGAACATTTTTTTGATTCAAACCGTGCCCCAACAATTCCTAGAATCTATCATGCTACAAATGCAAAGTAAGAAAATTTTGATTAATGAACTTTCAACCATGCAAGAAGGTCTTTGCACTCATCGTCACTTACTTTCCTTGTTTGTAATGATTCAATTGTTTCTAGAACCATTAATCGAACCATCCCTTGATGCGGACATATAACACTATAAGAATTCATGGTCTTTACTATTAGCAAAAATAGTCAAAAGGACCCCCAATTGGTCTTTTTGCCCCCATGTCCAACTTGACAAAAATGTTATTTTGCACAAATCATTTTATAACTGTTCATCTTGATTGTTGTCCTTTCCACTAAAGGGTTATATAATATTTTGACTAATAAAAATGACCTATTGTCAATTTGACATTGGTCAATTAAACCATCATTATCTATGATCTTATTTAAGCCATGTATCATCATTATGTTACATTTTCAAAGGTGATGCATCATCATATGTAATAAAAAAATAGGTCAATATGTTTACCATGCATATGTAAAATGAATACATTACCATATAAAAATTCATATACGTTATTTGCCCAAGTTTGAACATAAGACCTCATGGAGGCATCCCAATGCCTTCGCCATCAAGCTATAGGTTTAACTATGAAACTATTAAAAAATCCCAAAATTGACACAAATTTGTCTATATCAAATTTTGTTCAAATGAAATGAATAAAAACATATGTTGAAGTTTATTTTAAAATCTATTCAATAAAATAAACATATTTTATAAATGATCAAATGAAAAATTAAATTTAAAAAATATATATATGGATCATTGACAAATTCAAATATGTTTTAAAATTATGATTTTTGCTAAATTCAAACTCCATTCATTGTGTGATTGAACAAAACAAGGTAGGTAGGTAAGGTAGGTTGTTAGGGTACATATGTAAATAGGGTTGGGTAAAGTAGGTAGGTACATATAAGTAGGGTAGGTATGTCTTAAGTAAGGTATGTAAGTGAATAGGGTAAGGTACATAGGTCTAAACTTATAGTGGGTAGGATAAATAGGTAGAATAACATGTGATCACATATAGCCTAATGCAATCCAAATGTTTTCATGATAAACACATGAGGTTAAGTAATCACCACACATGAACTAATAGCATACCATTTTGATAATTCAATAATAAGGCCTATTTGACAAGCCTTAAACATTTAAAGCACCATTTTTCTTTTGGGGTCCTATTTGATTAGATATTCAAATTGACATGTGGTAAAAAATGTCACCTTAATCAAAATCACTAGTAAAACACAACATGGGGTTTTCATGCCCTAGGCCTATAATCAAATAGAACATCCCCTTTAATCAATACGAACATTTAGCCAAGTTGAACGTTATATAAAAATCATGATTTATTATAGCGTAATGATGTACTTTCAGAACTATTCATTGTAAAGGTAATAATTTCACTTGCAACAAATGGGTTCAAAATCTTTCATGCATGAATTAGCAAAGGATATATAACATACTTGTCATATTCATCTATAATCAACTAAATTATTTCCTTCCTAACATATTGTTAAACCTTTGAAATGCAGGTCAACATACATACTCAATATGTTATGAAATTTATGTTCCTAAAAAACAACATAAATGAAAGAAAATGTTCCAAAATTATTACTAGTTGCTTTTGCATTTGTATCACAAAACTTGAAATTTTGTATCAAAATCTTGGGTTTTGAGGAGTCATGTCATAAACATTGTATCCATAATCGGGTGACACAAGAAATTGCAAAAATAAACACATCAAATAACAACCCATAACCTTGGCTTTGGTTAATAAAACATTGGTTAACCTTAAGCACTAGTGTATCAAAAATAATATTGGCTACAACCTAGACTTGTAAACATGTAGCCCTTGAAAGGCCATACATTGTTGTCATCCATAATAAGCAATAATCTTTTTAAATTCCAATGCCTTTTGGAATAAAATCACTTTTGAATTTTTATTTATTTTTATCACTAGAGTTTTTAACTTGCATGGACATATGTTAATATCCAAACAAGTCCCATACCATTCTTGGCGTCCTTTTTCATTTTTTTGGGTCCAAATAATGGTTTTTTACAAAATAAACTAACATGATTTTTTGATGGAAATTGATGTGAATCCAACAATAACTTTGGTGTCATTTGATGCATATTGGCATATACATATCATGCACCAACAACTCCCTATGAATGGTGTTGTTAATTACAACACCCCACAAAAACAATGAAAATTAGGGTAATAAATGGTCATAGTTGAGAAATTCCCACCTTCATCTCTTACTTATGCAAGGACTTTAACATTCAACCCATATGTTGTTAACACTTCATTCATTTGTAACGGTCTCAAAATGTGTATACAATTTCAAACGAACCAATCGTTACATGACCAAGTTCTCAATTATGGTTCAAAAACTAAAGAATGAGAACAAAAATGTTAATTCCTCCTTTTGACATGCACAAATCAAAACTCACCATAAAATGTTGCAAGATTCAAAAATCTCATAGATGAATTTCTCTTTGGTCTTTTTAACTACCCATGAGAAAATATCATGTTCATTAATTAATGTTTCAACGAAAAACTAACACAAACATTCTACCTCATAATTAATTTTCTAAAGAATGGTGATTCTACAAAAGACAAATGCACCAATTCTTTAGTTATAAACATGACCAAATTTCTTTTTCAAATTGAATTTGATGAAGATCATTCTAACCATAAGGAATATTACTACCAAAAAAGGATGTAATATAAGATGGGGTGAGTTTCGACCTTTGTTTTTTCATCTTTTATTTCCAAACCAATAGCCTTCATATCCAAAAAAAACAAAACATAAAAAAAAGTTGAAAACAAAATGCACAACAACATAATGAAGCAAAATTTCAAGTGTGGGGGTGGATATAACACAATGGAAAATTGCGAAGGGCAAATAACAATGGAAAAATTCGACAAAGGCACAAGGTGATGCAATGGAGAGAACAACCAAACAACTTGAACTTCATGATGGAAATATAATGCAACAACATAATAGAAAGACAATGTAAACAACACAATGGAGGAGAACACAATATATAAAACACATTACCTAAATGATGCAAAGATGGAAGCAAGCAATAGACTATAGACTATAAAGATTTTTTAATGAAACCTTACAAAATGTAAATAATTATAGATTTGATGTAGAGCACAACACAATGGAGACAAACTACAACACACATGACAATGGAAACATTACTATATAAAGTCCATGGTGATGATTTGCTAATGTAGAATGCAAGCTGATGGAAATCAATTACAAAGTGCAAGGCGATGGAGGTGGAAACACTATTAGAACTCTTATATTATGTAACCATTCAATTTACAACTACATGTGATTATTTGTCATTTGCAATTGTATTTTGTCATTTTTACAACTTTTCATCATCTTTTTAAATTTGTTATTATTTTTGTGACTATGGTGAAATTACAAAATTACACATCCTTCCATATTGACTAATTTTTTGAAATTTTCATCCAAAAATAGACCCCTCTGTTCATTTAATCACAAAATTTACTGCAATTTGATTATTTTTTATGTTAATTTTATACATTTAATACACATTACTTTATTGTGGATTACATTAACAATGTATTTGACTTGTATTCAATGTATATTAAACATATTTAAAGTGTATTTAACATATTTAAAGTGTATTTAACATATTTAAATGCATTTAAATCATACTAAAAGTACATTATGCATATATTTGTTCACATTATGGGCATATTAAAAAGATTTAAATCATATAGATTTTATAAATTATATTTAAAAATATACCATGTCTATTTTAAGGTATGTATGATTAAATTATACTAATGAAAAAGTCATATTAATATGATATAATGATCATGTTAATTATTGATGAGTTATTACAATCAACTAATTGATTAGTTGGTACAAATTATGAAATAATTAATTTTATTAATTTAATTTAATTATGTTAATAATAACGGATATATAATAATTGATTATTTAGTCAATTCCTTCAAAAAATTAATTAATTAACTAAATATATAATAATTAATTAATTAATTATTATTAAATAATATAGTAATAAATAAATAAATAATAGTGTTTAGTTAATTAAAATTTATTCATATAATTAATTTAAATATTTAATATTTAATAATAAAATATATTTCAGTAATTTATTGAATAATAAATATTAATTAATAGTTTATTTATTAAATTAGTATGGATTGATTAATTCAATGCATAATTAACTATTAATTGAATCAATAAGTGTAATTTAGATATTTTGGTCATTATATAAATCAGATAATTTAAATTTAAATGATTGACTACCTAATTAATTATCTAAATTTAGAGAATTAATTATTTGAAGTAGCTAACTAACAAATTAGATGAATTTTTTGACTACTACATGAACAATGTGGCACCTTGTATAACTATATAATCATTAACTGTAGATGATGTAGTGCCTTAGGTGGTCATACAATTATTTTAGAATGTTAAAAAAAGGAATATTAATAATTTACTAAAATACAAACATACATAATAAACTACAACATGTAAAGAACTTATTTTGATTAATATTATACATATAGGATATATAAAAAAATTTATTAAAATTTTCTTAAATATACTCGATATATAATCCATTTTAAATATTCAATGTGACGAAAGCAAATTTTATACATTGAAACAAATTTTAATGGTAAAAATATGATATATTATAAATAAAATTATATATCTCAATTTTAAAGTAAAATAGAAATGGTAGACGTGGGAAATATATAATTTATTTTTAAATTAAAATTATATTATAAATTTAATTGAAATTTTATATAATATATGTATACAATAAATAAATTTATTTTACACGTGTAAAAATGAATAGAAAATATAATTTCAGAAAAATAGTTTGTATTTTATTATTAATTTATATATTAAAAATTAAATTAAAATATTTAGATTGAATTATATATCATATTTAATATGACTAATACAAAAACACTTAATTTATATAGATATAATTGATTTATGATCCATTAATAAATATTTTATGTGGATAAATTACATGGATTCATAGGTGTAAATTAAAAATTATCAATAAAATTATGATATATTGGAAGCAAAATTGTAATATAAAATTTTTAAACCAAATGAAGGTTTAAAATATGAAAGTTTTATTTTATTCATGTGTTAGCCATGAAGGTTTTTTCATTTACAAATCATGTGTTTGAATTTATTTCTTTCAAAATATGGTCATTAAAATGTTATTCAATAACAAAATTCAAACAATTTTCTTTTGAACCAATTTTACATTTAAAAATAAAAATAAAATTGTGTATATTATTGAAGGAATTTATGAAGTAGTTTTGAAATTTTTCATTTCGACAAAGTATCAATAAGATACAACTGATTATTGTAATGTTTAAATGAATTACGTTTTCAATAAAATAAACATTAAATTATTTACATAACAAACGGGGTGGCTTGATGGTAAAGGAATTGAATTCCATCCTTGGGGTTCAAAGATCAAACTTCACAAATGACATGCGTTGTGGTCAACATTGGAATATTGATTGAATATTCTATACCTACATGGACTATTTAAATTAGATCATTATTCAAGCAAACTCAAATAGGTAGATTAGGTGGTCTATTTACTCACTTAAATTAGGTTTGAAATTTAATATAGGTGGTGACACATGTCAACAATTGATAGGATGAAAAATAATTTAAATAAAAATAAAGTTTTATTATTCATAATGTATATTATAAATATATAATAATAAATATTATAGATTAAAAAAATGTTTCCCAAGTTTTTGGGCCCAATTTGTAATAATAATACTAATAAAATAATGATTAAACTATCATTAATGATTTCACACATGTCCTTTACGACTACTAAATGGTATTTGCCACATCATTTCCTAAATGATTATTGTCATAAATGACTCGTTCATAATGACTTTAGGGTTACTAGTCATTTTTGTCCTTTATGACTGGAATATTAATAGTCATAAATTCAGTCATATATTTGAAGATTTCTACTAGTGATTATGGCAATGTATCATTGTCTATTTAGAATTATTTCAAAACATGCTTGAAGCACCCCAAAATAACATTTCCCTTCTTTTTTAAGTCCTTGCATTTTAAATAAACATTGATGTTTCTTTCCTTGTGGTTCATGAATTGTTTGAATAAATTACTCCATTGAAGGTAAATTGTGTCAACAAGTTAATAATATTTGGATATGTACTGGCATGACAACAAACTCATGTTGAAGTTGGCCCTTGAAGCTAATAGGTGACAAGTGAAAACATATTTGCACACTCATATCATTGTGGTAAAGGAAGGCCAAAAAATGCATGCCAAATACATAATGATTGACTTTTTACCATCTTTATTTTGAAATTGCCCTTGCCAAACAATTGGGCAAATTTTTCATCAAGAATTCATGCAATTTAAACTAGCAAACACATTTGGGAAACTTAAAGCCTTATTAATTTTGGTACATGTTTCAAAATCGATTTGTGTAGGTTGCTTCAAATATTGGGTTTCAAAAATTTCCTTGTATCCATTGTTATATTTTACCCATTTGAATATATTCATCAATTGCATTATGCGTGACTTAATAGGTTAAAACACATAAGGTAACTACACACTTTTGGATTGAGCACTAGCCTATTTGCTAAATGCATCTTGCTTTTTTAAAAAATGAATCACATGCAAATACATTATCAAGAATTTTGAAAGAAACAATGTTTACTTCATTTTATACCTACTTTTAAACCATCCATCATCATACATTAGTGACACACAATTTTTTTTTATCTTGTTCACATTGCCTTTTTATTTTTAAATCAAGTTTTCATCTTGTACATGAACCTCCCCGCTTTCTTTTCATGAAAGGGATTAATGTTCAAAAACATGCAAATTAGGAAAAGGTCAATTTCAAATGGTAAATATCAAAGGGTTGAAATGAATTAAAGATCATCAAAGGTGCAATTTAGTCCAAATATACTCTGGTTCATTTTCAATGTTGTCCAATTCTTCACAAAATTTTAATTTAAAAAATTAATTATTTTCTTCCCATTTCAATGATACTAGCGTGACCTATGTCATTGAGCCAATTGTGAACTCATCAAACAATAATAAAAATGTACTGCAATTTCCCTTAAAAGGTTATTTTTATTTGATTGATTTTTTTGGACAAAATTGTTCAAGATTCAATAATTCTTTCAATTCATGTCTAAACTTGAAATTGTTATCCCACGAATCATCTTTTAGGCTCAAAGGGATACATCTTTTCAAAAATCTTTTCAAGGTTTCAAAGACACAATTAATGTGAAGGTAAAATAGTATGAAAAGGCAAATAAAATGATCAATGAGAACTTCTCCATGTGATGTGAAAAGGCAAAGAGAAGGGCAAATACAATGAAGAGGTATTGATTGGTTACAAAAACCAAATTTTGTAAATTTTAAATTAATTTCAAATGACAAAAATCACTCCAAATTCAAAAACTTGTTGCCTTGTTGCTTTGAAAATTGCAAGACAATAATCACCTTACACATTGCTTCGTTGAGGACATTGTTTATGGAGATGTGGGACGCAACCTTTTGCACAAAGTTCTTGTTTCAATGACATAACCACAACAAGAAAGAATGATAACTACAAACTTCCAAATATTAACATGTTTAATCATGCATTTGCATAGTGACAAAAATCATTAACATTAAGGTTTGGGGTGACAAATTATGTGATTTCCTTGATCACATTATATGAAATCATCTTCAGATGATGATCACACATTCATGATGGTGATCAAAATTTCTACCACCCCATACCTTAATATCATGGAATGGTCTCATGTCTCATCCTTGCCTATCATGTTTGGTGTGTCCTATATAGCTCACCTTAATGGGTTTGTTTGGGACATTACGCAACATAATGGGCATGGGCTTGACCCTTCCCTGGTACATATTGGATTTTTTAAGGCTTTTAATTCCAATTTTGTGCATAAATTACATTTGCAAATAGGGCTCGGTCTTGTAATACCCTGCAGATTATGGTTAGATTGACCTCAACTGATTAAATAAAGGTCAATTACATGTTGGAATGCGCAAGAAGACCATACATAACTAGCATGTTCTCTTGTTCATTCCAAAACACCAAAATACACACACAACCAACCAAGCAGCGCATTAAAAAGGAAAATGTGGCTGAAAATGGCTACCTATTAATCAATTTAAATATGTCATCTTGCTCATTAACAACTTGTGTGTCCCTGCACACGGATGAGAAATCCATGAGGGGAACACATGTCATCCTTGAAGGTACTATTGTAGCCCACTGATTTTTTTTTTTGGCGTCAAAATATCACCATTTTTGTGAAAAATATTTTGGGAAAGAAGGAATGTTTTGGTGCAAATTCCCTTGCTTTTTTGAATTTTTTTTTCAAATAATTTTTTTAAATTTCAAAATTGGACAAAAAAAAATTCAGCACAATTGCCTATGAAATGAAAAGGTGCTATAGTTTTTTTTTAAATTTTTTTTTATAAATTTCATATTTTGAATCTCACCAAAATTTGGCTAAACATACATATGGATGATTGCCACTTTGAGCAACATCACAAAATTGAAATTTTTTTAAAAAATTATAAAATAATATAAAATAATATAATATATATATAGAAAAATTGAACCACTATTGTTGTAACATTGTAGCCTGGTAAAACACAACCAGGGAAAAACAAAGTAAGAAAGGAAAAGTGAACTTTTTTTGGGGGAAAAAGGATAAAAAAGGATTAAATAAATAAATAAAAATAAAAAAGTGGCGGAAATTAAGTAAGATGGAACTGTTCTACAAGGGGAAGATTCTACACCACGTGGAACGTTCTGGTCCAAACTGAGCTTTCCCTTTATTGCAGTGAACATTCTAGGCCCCAACTAAGGAACATTCTAGACCCTTTAACTCACCGGTTCCAAACTTACGGAGAAGAAAGAAAAAAAAGAAGTAGGTAACGTCAAATGAACACCACAGTCAAAAAAATACTAATTATAGATGTGACCTACATGGATGGGAAACATCCGTTGGTGGAGAGATAGCATCCATTTAAGCGGAACATTAGTATTCATAATATTGTTCTTCGTGGATGAATACTGGATGGTTTTCTGTTCGCGCTTTGCCGCTTTTGCTATGTGACAAAAGAAAGGCGCGTGTTTTTGTTGTGGTGTTGTGAAGAAGGCAAAAGCTTTTGCTGTGAAGGATTTTGCTTTGCTGCAGGTGGCGATGGAGGAAGACGCAACAGATGCAGGCGGATCTTCAGCGGTGGAGAACGAGGAAGCGAAGAAAGCTTCTTCCTACAGGTACTGGGTTCGTAGTGAGATGACTGGGGCTGCTCCGGCGCCTCTTCCAAGGAAGCTGACGGAAAGAGAGATGGTTGTTGGAAATGGGAAACCCTTGCCGTTAGGGTCGCTGTGGAACCAAGCGGGGACATGGGAGGAGAAGAGCCTCAACTCCTGGGCTTGGAAGCGTATCAAGGATCTGTTACAAGGAGTAGAGCCCGTGGAGTTTGAAGATGGCAAGGCGCAGGTGGTGGAGGTTTCAAGCTGTAGTGGTGATGCTACGCTGGTGACGGTGAGACAGAAGAAGAGAGTAGGTTATTCTTTCGAGATTGATATGAAGGTGAAGATGGAGGTTTCCACGGACGAAGGTTTCAAGAAAGATGTGGAAGGAACCATGAAGGTACCGGAAGCTTGTTATGGTGAACTGGATGACCTGCAGCTTGAGATCTCTATTACGCAGTCGCAGATTGCCGACGCTGTCCAAAGGAGCAGGGTTACGCAGGCGCTTGTGGCTTCTTTTTTGCCAGCCATACGATGTAAGCTTGAACAGTTCGAGACAGAGCTTAAGGAAAGGTAATCGGCATATGACTCTTGCTGTTTGAGGACAGAAACGGTTTGAGTCATGTAGGGTTTGATCTTTTCTTCTACTTCTTTGAAAAGACCACTAAACATTCATTTTGCCAGCCCTTGGATTCTCCATGCAGGAATTTGGTATGGCAAGGCATCTTTAGTATCTTTTGTTGCTGAACCTTTCAGGATGTGCATGATCAGTGAAGCTACTTCATAGTCCATCTTAGAGCATATGCCTTTGCATGGAGTGCTTGCTAGCAGGGTTCAGAGTCATGGTTTGGCTTTCATTTGTATGTCATTTTTTCATGTAGCCATCCATTGCTGCTGAGGATATATGTAGGTGCTCAGATCTCCTTCAGCTTTAAGCATGGCTTTTCTCTAAGAGAGATGCTTAGCTTGCTGAAACTGGTGAACTAATGCATTTTTATTTTGACACTTGGGGGCATTCAAACAATGGTAGTAGAACACCGAACAATGCCTCCTCTCTCTCTCTCTCTCTCTCTCTTTTGCTCTGTCATGCAGGCTTTGAAAGAGGACACTGACATGGTATCTGTGCTGGATTGTAAGAAGTCAGACCCTATCCTAGCATATGAAGTTTGTAAATGGTGGGGTGTCCCACATTAGCTTGTGATGAGCTTCTTCCTCTTTGTTTATCACTCAATCCACATTTCTGATTTGAAGAATCTGTCTTCATTTGCTTTCTGATTGCTGGAGGCATGCCACAAGTTTGTAGCTTTTTGATTGTTTAGATGTCTGGAAACCACATGATATAAATAATGTTAGGGTTGCTCATGCCTGAATGTGCTATCATGACATTGAAGGAGTGTCTGCTGATGGCGAACAGATTAATTATGACACCACTGACTGAGAGTCCTTCCCTTGAAAACCCTTGCGACAAAATCCAGCTGAAACTTGTCAAAACTTTGATTGTGAGTATTCAGAGAGTGGTATTGGATGCAGGGTTTAAAATTCTGCTGAAAGTGTTTTGTCCTGAGAAGGGTTGCGAAGGCCTGGAAATGACTACTCTATGACTTTGAAATCATGTGGTAAGAGTGGAGAGTTTTAGTTGGGTTGTTAAAGTATTGCATCACAGCTGTGAGCTCTGATGGTTGATGCTTGTCAAGTATTTTTGTGTTCCCTCCTGACAACTGATTTTGAGAAGATCAGTAGCACAATTCATTCTCACCTACTTCCATGACATGTAAGTATCATCTAAGGTTGAATCATCTGTGAGTATCATGAATGGATCTGAATGTATCCATACCCAAACAATGTTTGGATAGAATGGTTTTCAATTTTTGTGTGTAGCAGATGAAGTTGTATAGCATTTGCTTCACATCAGGTGCTTGTCATTGAGCAATTTAGGGTTTAACAGTATTTTACTCCCATCTTCTACCCTCTAATGATTCCCCTGTATCTTACTTGGAGGCTTTCACAATATTCAACAGCACTACTTGCACATTTCTATTGTTTTTTTGGTTTGCTGTAAGCAATGCTCTTGTTCATCTGCATTTCACACTATGATATTCTCTACAGTTTTCTGTTCTTAGTGTAATAACCATATTTTGATGTAATATGCTTGAAGTTGGAAGTAGCAAGAGGTGTGCATTGAATTCTGATGAGTCTTCTATAGAGTTTCCATTATTTATTTGTTTTGTATATTTTCACGTGGGTTGATTTGTGTTGTAAGTTTTCAACTAATTCAAGCAAGTTAAGTTTGGTCCTCACTAAAGATGCTGTTAGATTGGCAGTATTCGGAAAGAATTTGCATCTAGTTTTGGTGAATTTTCAGATTAAGATATGGTAGTGAAAGTTTTCAACACCGAAGATAGAGATACCTTCTAATGAATGTGCAATGATTCTCCAATTGCTGTACCCATGTTGCTAATTAACTTGGCAAGTTTGTACATGTTTGTCATAACTAAATCACGGAAACAAATATTATTAGAATGAATTCATCTACCATTGCGTTATTTCAGTGTTAAAGCAACAGTTGATGAAGGAACGTGTTGTCAACATAGTTCTGTGGACAGTAGGTGTTCTTGAAGCATGGTGTATGGTTGAAATGTGTTCATCTGGTCCATTTCACAATATTCCAACCCTTCTTTCATAGATTGCTTAAACAGTCATTGTAGGAAGAGAACAAAAGGTTTGTTTGCTTTCCAAAAGTTGACACTATTTTATATTGGATGTTAAAGATGCAAGATGTTTGCCACAACAATCCCTTACAATAGATAAAATTTAAAGTTTTAGATGTTCCCTTACAAAGTGGATGAACTTTTGGGGCGTTTTGGAAAACCCGATGCTTGCATGCATGGGCATTATGTAGGTTAAAGTTTGAGGTGAGAGCATTGCGAAAGTAAAGGTGAGTGAGGTGAAAGCCTAACACAAGCCCGATTTTGGGAATGACCTTGCACTTGAACCTTACATGAAGTAAAATTGATGCAAAAATCAGAAGCGGTGGCTTTATGTTCTTTGTAAAACTTGTTGTGAAATCAGAATGCCCCCACTCACTCACAGGGCAAAGGAAAATATTATGTGTTATAATGTGGACTTGTTGACAGACATAACCTTCAAAGCATTCAAAACTCATTTCAAAAGTAAAACACACATGTTGTCAACTAATTCAAAAAGACTACTGTAGTTGAATAGTACGGTTGTTGGGTCTCTATGGAAAAATGATTTCATTTTGAAGATTTCATTTGAACAAAGAAAATATTCTCAAACATTTCAAAAGATGTGTTCATGCATGCCTAAGAGACAACTTGTCATTGCCATTGTGTCCCCCAAGTGAACCCAAAAAAAAGAAACACAAATGTCTTTGGAGAGAAGAAAAGAGAAATACATAAATATTGAAAGCAAAATTTTGGGTGAACTAAAATTGTTGATGGCTTTGTTCCAAGTGAGAAGCAAAAATTGTGGAAGTCGAAGGGCTCACTTGTGGTATGATATATACCCAACAAATGGATTGTTGTTGCTCAATGCAATTGTTTTATTTTGGGACGAGAGACGTTGCAGGTTCGTTATAAAATGAACTTTGTTCAAAGTGATTGGCTCCTTAAACTAGAAACATCATTTGATTAAGAAAAATATTTTTGCGTGCTCTTGATGGCCGAGCTAGGAGTCGGAATTGGCCAAATCCTGCGGGCTCTTGATGGCCACTGAGGTAGAAGTCAGAATCAGGCAAACTCTGCCGGCTCTTGATGGCCGAGCCAGGAGTCGGAATTGGCCAAACCGTGTCTGCTCTCAATGGCTGAGCTAGGAGTCGGAATTGGCCAAACCCTGGCCGCTCTCTAGTACGAAGATGCATGGAAAGGGTAAGGTAATATTTTCCACTCTGTGAATGCTTTTTTTTTTTCCCAGTCGGAAATTGCCCGGTAAAATGTCGCCCCCTCTTTCTCCCCCAAACGTCCCACGTCCAGTTTCCACCAAACCCTAATAATGCTAAGGATAGTCACAGCACTCCTCAAGAGACGACGGTGCTGCAAGGGTTGCAAGCCTTGAGTTCTTTGGAAGGGGAAAAGGACGAGGCTGCATTATCCTTGGAAGCAAAATTGTTTTCCTGATACCACTAGAACTTTGAGCTGCTTGCAAGGTAAGAGTCACCTCCCTTAACTATTTTTTTCCCTCACATTCATTCCATCTTCCAGTTGGCTTTTTGCGGACTCCACACAGCGAGAGACACAGAGAGAGAGAGAGAGAGAGAGAGAGAGAGAGAGAGAGAGAGTGTGTGTGTGTGTGTGTGTGTCTCATCATTTTTCTTTGAAGCAATATCTTGGATCTTTCAGAGTTGTATTGTTTTCCTGTGTTTTTAAACTACTTGAGGAATGCTTATGAATGCCTGCTGCTGATTGTGTGCTTGGTAAATAAACTCATTTGTTTGGGTCTTTATCACCTTGGATTCATAGGGTTTTGGTTAGGTTTACCTAGATGTTTCCTGCTTCATTTCCATGTATCAAGTGTAGAATTCAATATGATTTCTGCATGCTTGTTGTCTTGCATGTAGAAAAGAACAAAGTTTATGCATTCTGGTAAAAGGGTTGTCCACTCACTACAAGGAATCATTTTTCGGTTAGGGTAATTAGAGATTTTATTTAGCTTCTGTGTTGAACTTTGTTGTTTCTACATTCTTTTTTTCCAACCCTTTGTGTTGCTGACACAAAGAACTGTGAATTGTAGAGGACAGGTTTGAAGGCCGTTTTCCCCCCAAAAAAAGTATGGCCTAAACTTTGCTTTATCCATCTTGAATTGCACCCTGGTAAGAGACTAAGAGGATTGCCAATCAATTGCAATTGACAAGAAATGGAGCTCAATGGGATCTATGGTATCTGAATCAGATATCTGGAGAGGTTTGCAGCAAGTTGTTGTAGACAAGACAACAGCACGGGCAGGTGGAAATTGTGACAAGTTAGTGAAAATCTGGTCATAACTGTCATAAGCTCAAGTTTCAAGTGACCATGGAGAAGGGGATTCTTGAGATGGTGGGAGGAGAGATCATTGGCATAGTAAGCCCAGTGTCAATTTGTATGCTTTTGGTGGTACTTTTAGTTCATACTTTGACTCCTCATGGTTCTTCCACACCCGTGGCTACCATTGCTATGATGATATATAATGAGCAGCCCAACGACTCTTTTGTTGAAAAGTTCAAGGGGGGGTTATTGAATGCCATTGTTTTTGTCTGCATTGTCATGGTTGTCACCTTTGTACTCGTTGGGTTATTCTACTTCCGGTTCACAAAGTGCCTCCGGGGATACATGGGTTTCTCAGCTTTTACAGTTCTGGCGTGGATGGGTGGCATAGTAGCAATCGAGTTGATCCAGTTCTTTTCAGTCCCAATTGACATCATCACATTTGCAATATGCCTTGTGAATTTTGCAAGTGTTGGTGTGATGGCTGTTTTCTTCTGCCGAATGCCTATTGTGCTCACCCAAGGCTACCTTGTTGTCATTGGAATGCTTGTGGCATTCTGGTTCACAAAGCTTCCTGAGTGGACAACATGGATTCTCCTCGTGGCTATGGCTATTTATGACATTGTTGCAGTGTTGGCCCCTGGAGGTCCCCTCAACATGCTTGTGGAGCTTGCCATTGCAAGGGATGAAGATATTCCAGCACTCATCTATGAAGCCCGCCCAGTGCTCCCTCGGCAGATATCTGGACCTCCACCTATGTCTTCATCCCCAACACCAGCGCGAACAAGAAGATGGAGCAACCGCCGGGCCCCTCGAAACCCTGGGGTTGGGAGGGGGAACTCTGGCTCAAATTCAGCCTTGGACAATTTATGGACTTCCAATGGTCAACAAACTTGTATAATTACTGAGCCACCCTTAGCCCCAGAAGTAGGAATTATTGGCTCAAGGTTGGTCTCATCAACTGGAGATGCTGGAATGCTTAACTCGATCTCCACAGTTGTTGCTGGACATCAGGCCACAGAATCAAATGTAGATGAGGATACTGTTCCATTGGTAAGTCATGGAACAAATAATTCTTCAACTGCAGCAGCATTGGATGGAATGGAATCAGGAACTGGAATGCACTTCCAAAGTTCTGATCAGGGTGGATCAGAAAGTGAGGATGAGGGACTTGGGCTCGGGGTTTCTGGTGCAGTCAAGCTTGGGCTTGGGGACTTCATATTTTACAGTGTGTTGGTAGGGCGGGCAGCAATGTATGATTTGATGACAGTTTATGCATGCTACCTTGCAATCATAGGAGGGCTTGGTGCAACACTCATCTTGCTTGCAGTCTGGCGGCGGGCACTACCAGCTTTGCCGATATCTATCTCATTAGGTGTGGTATTCTATTTCTTGACTCGCCTTATCCTGGATCCATTTGTTGTTGACCTTGCTACACACCTTATCGTTTTTTGAACCAAACTTTGGAACTGCAGAAGTGACAGAAACACACATGATTGAAATGTTCAATCTTGTAACCAATGCTTACTTGTTCTCTGACAGAGTGGTTTTATTTTCACCATGAGTCAAGTAAAGGGGTCAAGGTTTTATGTCATATCATGTACATAACATAATTTTAGTGGAGGATATCTACTCATCCACTCTCAGTACAAATTGTTTGCAAATTAGTCACTGTGAAAGATCTGTATCTGATGCCTATCCTGTTTTCATGTATTGAGCTCTGTATGCTTTTTCCTTTCCTTTTTCTGTCCATTGCAAGTCCTGAACTGGGGAGACACATCTTTCCCAGTTTGATCCGTGTTATCATCTACTGCACAACACAACCATGAAATAGCTAAGTTATGTATCTGAGCTAAGCTTGGATTACTGTACCCTCCATGAAATAGAAAATGTTATACTAGGAATTGTCTTATGTCTTTTATAAATGCATTACTTGCTCGGTTTTCTTGTGGTTGTCTCACTACTCGAACATAGAGAATGTGGGTGGGTGATTAAATCACTGGATATTATGATAGGCCTACTTGATCACTTACATGAACATGCTAGAAGCTACTTGTGATTCACAAATCCCACCTTCCTAATTGTAATTTATTGGTGAAACACTAGAACTTTGGCAAAATGACCTAAAATAGACACATGTTGACAGATATAATTGTAGAAGAGTATGCATTTTTCCAACTGCAAAGTTGTTCCCTGCAGTTCCTTCCAGTTTAACTGGAGGGAAGACAAATAGGGCAAACCCTTTGAAGAGGTTTAAACATTTCTTTACGGCATGAATTGCATTTTATAAATAACCTAGACTCTCACACTCCACACAAGTGATCCGAGCTTAGCTCAGTTGGTAGAGCGGAGGACTGTAGTAGTGCAGAGAATCCTTAGGTCGCTGGTTCGAATCCGGCAGCTCGGATGTTTACTTTTGAAGTCCTTTTTGATAAACCCTAAACCAAAACCACTTACATGATTTGGAAAATAATTATTAGGTTTGGTTTAGGGCAGCTTTTCCTGAAAAAAATATGTTTGAAATCACAGGGGCCATGGTGTTTTTTTCCTTTTGGTCAGTGAATTTCAGAAAATTTCAGTGAATTTCAGAAAATTTTAACTAGGTTAACTTTGTTTCTTAACCTAAAACAGAAAATCTGCCCTGGTATAGAAAATCCCTCTCCAAAATGGAATATCCCGCCTTTACTTGTAACATCCTGTCCCTTTTGCAAGTGGGAAAATTATGGTTTATAATGTGCATCTGTTTAACACCAGAAATAGTTGATCGTGTCATTGAGTTTTGATAATGTTGGGTGTTGATTTGGTATTGTGGAACAAACCTTGTATTGTTTTGCAATAAAATTTGCTGGATCTTTCTAAATCATAATTTTCTAGCATCCTTCTTTACATGTGTGGGATTGGTCATGATGATATCCACAAAGGTGCAAATATCATAGTTGCAAAGGGAAACATCAACATTTTGATGACATGAATGAAAAAAACATATGCAATTACTCTCAAATGGAGTGAAAATTGACTTCATGTGTAATGGATGTAAAAACATTTGACATTGTATTGTGTGTCCTTACGTATTCATTATCATTGTATCATTTGTCGTTTTGCCTTAATTATAAGGAACACAATTGTAAATGTGCATCCCCAATGGATTAACAAGATGTGTAAATATGGTGCTATTAGTCAATAGGGTCCTATTGATGTTGGTTTTCATCTTGAAGACCCTTCACACTTGGTGCTAACTTGAATTTGAAATGAATTTTAACTTAGCATTTAGAACTCAAAATCAAGAAGTTGATTCATATCAAAAAAAAAATGTAACAATTTTGTTGAGGTGGATCCTAATTGAAATTCAATATTAAAATTTTAAATCATTAAAGGATGGAGAAGGTCACATCAAAAGAAATTCATCTCACAATTTGATGATGAAAATCGTGTAAAAATCATTCTTTTATGATTTTTCATATGAACATAATACATTAAAAACATGTATGATGCAAATATATGTAGGATGAAATATTTTCAACCACTTGCAAATATTTTATTTTATTTGTATGTGTATCATAGGTGTTTTAAACAAACAACATATGTGAGCAAAAAACATGAACCTATGAAATAATAGATTTTGTGCGAATTTTGAACAACCCAATGAAACTCGTAAATTTGTAAGTTCGATGACCTATTTCATAATAAATAAAAAGTTAAACATGTTAATTTAAAGAACATGAAGCTTGTTACACACTTTTAATAACATGTCTTAAATTGCAAAAAATATTTTCTTGAAAAAAACGTTGACTTTGAAAAATGTGTTGGTTTTGAAAATTCAAGCACAATTTATAGCAAAATCTATTTTTAAAATTTTCTTTATGCCATGGAAGGTGGTTTCTAGTTTGCATTGCACCTAATTGACATTTAGGTTTGGGCCTAGCGACCTTGTCCTAAAAGCTCATTAATATGCAAAATGCCCTTGGAGGTGCCTTCTTTAAGACCTACATCACAAACTTATCACTTTCATTGATTCATTTGAAATTCGCATGAAATTTTTTATTTCATGGGTTTGTGTTTTTTGCAATAGATATCATGTGTTTAAAACATGTATGATGCTTACATAAATAGGATAAAATATTTGCAAACATTTGAAAATATTTCATTGTGTTTATACATGCATCATACATGTTTTAAACTCATGACATTTAAAACACATATTCATGGGAAAATGATTTGTGTACAATTTTCATTATCAAATTGTGGATGGGAAGTTTGTGATATAATTTCATAACATGTAACAACTTTAAAACAAAATTGTAATGTAATTTGAAGGTATTTTGGATAACAATTTATAGTTCCTTCTTAGAGCGAAAATTTTATGTGTAAACCCATTAGGACAAGGGCACAAGGTAATCTGCAACATCATATCACTTTGTTTGTTATGAAGAAGAAGGCATTGTTGTGAATGCCTTCCACCGTTGGTCTACAAGGAATAGCAATGCTTTCCCTTATACAGAAAGGGCTTGGCGAATGAAAATGTACA
>Ga0209611_10005645_pt1 | contig 20847 bp, 24 predicted proteins | sample S1TSphgellanicum_3_FD_187693 | JGI IMG/M metagenome (GOLD analysis project Ga0209611, IMG submission 187693) | Host-associated microbial communities from peat moss isolated from Minnesota, USA - S1T2_Fc - Sphagnum magellanicum MG (SPAdes) (version 2) | ecosystem: Host-associated > Plants > Peat...
CAACATACTAACTAACTAGTTTATGTTAGTTAATGTACTCCAAAAAAATTAAATCAATACACATATAATCTTTTTAATTGGAAAACAACAAGGTTTAAGTTTAAAGGATAGATGATTTTTCATGCATTCTTTAAACACTTATCTTGAATACACTTGTAGCAAACACAATTAAAATTCAATCATAAATAATATAACTCCTTCAAACACAAAAAATTTAATGTCTTATTCCAACTTGATAAATTCATCAAATGATGGATGTTATATGGGTTAAGTTTTTTGTCCTCGTGCCACATGTTTGCCTGTTTCGACAATAAAATCTCATACCAACATCTTTGCATGGACATTGAAGTACATGTGTAAGATAACATGCAAAACAGGTAACATACCTCTGGCAGCATCATAGCCAATATCCAAATTATTCTGCTCCAAAAGCTTGCCTACCACAACTGCACCCTCCACACCTGCATTTGCTGCTATTGTGTAGGTTGGCATCTGTTCCCAGATTTGAAGGGTCAGTGATGTTCTCCATGAAACTTGCACTGTTGCAAAGAATGACTTTGAGCTGAAATTATTTTCACCTGGTAGTGCATTTTCATGAGCCTTTACGTCCAAACTGTACCAAAATTCCAGCTCTCATAAGAAAAATGCACATGCCCCAGGCATGTTCACAACAATCCTAACAGTTCCAGAGTGTAAATTGCACCTTAAGAGCATTTTGGATAATTTGGACACCAACTTTTTGATCAAAATTTGCAGTTGGGATCTTATCGAGATCTCGTGAGGCATACAGAAGTGCCACACCTCCACCTACAAACACATCACAGCCAAAAGTTGATTTTGCTAACCAGAACCTAAAATTGTTCAATGATGAAACTCAGAGACATTGAAGCAAGACTAGGATACAATATCCACATCCTCTCTCCACCTCTTAAACTCACAATATCGAGAGTTCTCTGGGTGAGACTCATACCAGGAACAATGCCTTCTTCCACTGCTGCCTTGGTAGCATTCAAAGCATCAGTCACACGGTCCTTCTTCTCATTGACCTCTATTTCACTTGCTCCACCAATCTGCAATCAGAAAAACCAAGTGAGAGAACCAATAAAGTTAAGCACAAAGGCTCCATGTTTGGAAGGCAAAGAAAATCTGCATGCACTACTGAGAATTTTTGCAAATACTCATCAGACCCATGTACCTTAAGGACAGCAACACCGCCTGAGAGCTTTGCCAAGCGTTCTTGCAGCTTCTCCTTGTCATAATCTGATGTGGCAGCATTTATTGCTTCACGTATCTGTATCAACCCATCACACAGTGAGTTGTATTGCCAGTACAAGTCTAGTTTTCTATGTGTAACAACTGTGATTGCAGCTAAAACCTTCAGCAATGCATTCTCAGCATGGAACAAATTACACATGGACCGTTTTACAGCCAAGGTTTAAAGAGTCAGAAATACACCAGGTAACTGAAAGACAAATAAATCCAATCTTAAACTCAACTTTGAATTTAATACCTGCTCACATTGCTCCTCAATGGCTTTCTTGTCACCCCCACCATCCAGTATGATAGTTTCATCTTTTGAAACTGTGACCCTCTTTGCTGATCCAAGCATATCTGGTTGTACTTTCTCAAGCTTAAGGCCCAAATCTTCACTTATGAGCTGAAACCATACATACAACCCACCTGATCACTATCAGTATGTACAAGACAGACACCAATAATTGGTTCTAATCTTGCAATCCAGCATGCCCTATCTCTGCATAGCTGCAAATATTCCACTGTCAGCTGATACTGGATAATCCAAGTCAGGCCAGGAACTAATGTCTTTGCAACTATAACTCACATATTTTGCACCCTGGTTCCAACTTCACAAATTCTTAAAGCTCACATGTTTTTAAGTGGAGTATTTTGCATATTGGTCTAAATCGCCCAAGGCACCTGCAATGTCTGATTAAAGGGATGCATATGGTAAGATGTTTGAATACCTGGCCCCCAGTCACAACTGCAAGATCCTGCAGGTTGGCCTTTCTATTCTCACCAAACCCAGGTGCCTTGATGGCACACACCTGATACCAACCCAGTTAGTGCAGTTTTTTATGAGGAGATGTAGAGATTCTATGGAACATAATGTCAATCACAATTGTTACTACTTGATGTCATTGCTCCTGAGAAGTAAAGCAGATCAAAACTATTGCACAGCATATGGATAGTAATTAAGTTCCAATACATCTCATCCCTTGTGATATGGATCTTGTCCTAGCAGAAGCTTATCACTGGCAAAGTTATGAAGATGCAACTTCCTGCTCTAAGACAATCTTATACCTTGACACCACCACGAAGTTTGTTGACAATTAGTGTTGCTAGAGCTTCACTCTCCACATCCTCTGCCACAATCAGCAATGGTCTTTGATCCTGAAAAATACAATTTGGTCAGGATAGGCACGTTCAAGAAATAGGCATGAATGAAAGATAAAAAACACTTAAAAATAGCATGGAATAAGTGGTTATGACTTACCTGCACAACCAATTCAAGCACTGGGATGATGCTGTTTAAGCTTGAGATTTTCTTCTCATGAACTAAGATCACTGGATTCTCAAGTTCCTGGATCATATGTGGAATGAAAGAGTAAGTCACACTAAAAACTTTGATTACCAGCTTCATGTCAAATTTCTTGGTCATCAAATCAAGATGCAATATTCAAGAACTGTTTTCAAAGGCACCAATGGCCTCAACATACTCACCACTTTTTGTGTCTTGGCATTCGTGACAAAGTATGGGGAGATGTAACCTCTGTCAAGCTTCATGCCTTCCACCACCTCAAGTTCATTGTACAGAGTCTTCCCATCCTGATGCAAGCACCCATACATGTCAATGCATACTTGTCACAGGTGTTGGTTTGGAAAAATTGCAGAAGTGAAATGCTGGATATAGACATGATGAAAGGAGCTCAATCTGTGTGCAGTTCAAAATGATTGCACAAGAAGGACTGATAGAAAGAAATCACAACAAAACTTACAGAGACAGTAATAACACCATCCTTGCCAACTTTCTCCATAGCCCGTGCAATCAAATCACCAATTTCACGGTCACCATTTGCAGATATTGTTCCAACCTGCAATGCTAACAAAGGTTAAATGTAGACCGGAGGAATTCAGAACCACTTTAATTTCCCATTCAAGAAGTAGGGTTAACAAACAGCTCCAATCCAGCGGCTCATGCAATGCACAGTCACATTAGCAATTTTCCAACAGCAAGTACTTACTTGGGCTATCTCCTCGGATGAGCTTATCATTCTTGCTCTGCTCTTCAAGTGGTTAACCACTGAATCCACAGCAAGGTTGATCCCTCGCCGCAGATCCATGGCATTCATTCCAGCTGCCACTGACTTGCAGCCTTCTGAAAAAATGGCTCGTGTAAGCACTGTTGCTGCTGTTGTACCTGTGAACCCCAAGGTCATCAAGGTTAACACAGGCCAACAACTGAAGGTAGGATTTGACAAGGTTCTGGATTTTCAATTGAAATGAGATTTTAGCACCATCCACCCCACATGTTGGGGTTGACTTTCCATTAGGAAGGTATGATGTCCTACAGTTGCGCAATCACAATTGGAGACACAATATCTTCATACGCATGGCAAACCTCTCCATGCTGAATAGCATCAAGAGATGACCCAATAAAAAGGTCAGAGTGATTTCAGATCCAACAATATATCAGCAAACAAAAAAAAGACGAAACCCAATGCTCAAAAACTGAGGTAGCAGGACACAAGAACAAAATAAAAAACAGATGGGCAGTTTGAAACAACAGCAATGGTCAGATCAACCTCTTCTCTTCACCAGATTAATTAAGCTCAGCATTTCAGCTACAGAGAAAACTTTGAAGCTACAATTTCTTAAGAATATGTAAAATCTGACTACTCCAGATTTGACGAAATCTGAAATATTGGCATCCATATTGAAGTATGACACAAATGGGTTTACTGTACAGATGAGGTAGAAGCTACACTCATTTCATGAGAGGAGTTACCATCTCCAGCCACATCATTGGTGGCATTTGCAACTTGCTTCACAAGACTTGCCCCAAGGTTTTTCAGTTTGTCTTTGAACTCAATACTCTTGGCAACTGTGACACCATCCTTTGTGACCTTTGGACCTCCATAGCTCTGCTCAATCACAACATTGCGCCCCTGGAACATTGCCAGCAAAGAAAAATAATAATTCAGCACAATAGAGAGAAAGCATCTGACACACAATTTGTCTGAAAATTTGGGCAAAAACTGAGAGAAGGCATAAGGATATACGACAAACTCTGAAGCACTAACTTCTGAGTTTCTATCAACTCCATTGATGCCTTTGAAAGCTGAAAGCATACAGTTTGCAAAGTCAGTTCTGTACCTTGGGTCCCATAGTAACCTGGACAGCATCCGCAAGTTGCTCCACACCCTGAAGCATTTGCGCACGAGCAGCTACACCAAACCTGATATCCTTGGCAGAGAATCTTCGCACCCATTGCACCTGGCTTAAGTCCTGCATTTGCAAAGAACCAAAATCAAGCCTGCAAAATCCATGATGCTTCTCTCTATCACTAACACACCATCTACTACACATGGGTACTGCATATGCTTTAATGAATTATTGTTCTCTTCAGTTGCAAGGTGCTCTCTTTGTGCAATTTTCAATTGTAACTGGAAGAGAAAAGCATCAAAAAATAATCATGCAATTGTTGATTGCAACTTGAAGAGAAAAGCATCAAAGAGAATGACATCAAAAGAGTGATGAGCAGTGGGTGCACACTTACTTGAGCCCGCACAGATTGCCTGTGCTCAGTGATCAAACAACACCAAAAAGCAAAAACCAAGAATATGTCAGAGACTAGTACAACAATGAGGCACATTTATATATACTATAACAGCAATGTCAAAACTCCATGGTTCTTCTTCTCCTTCATGTGTGTGCATGGAAAGAAGATCTTCCAGGCTTTTCTGACATAAACCAGAATGGAGAACAAAAAATGCAGCAAATGACCTAAACCTCTGTATCCTGATCTGCTACAGCGGCTGGTGATCAAAACACTGCAGCAGGCAGAAGAGAGAACAATCTGAAGATCCGTCAAGCGTACAAAGGCTTGGTACCTGACTCCAGATACCAATGTAGTCAATGCACGAAACATGATTGTTGGTGCTTCTGCAAGAACACGAAACTGCAAGAGAAACACTGGAAGCGTTTGCGCCTTCTTCTTTTCTTTTTTTTCTTCTTCTTCTGATGCTGCTGCTGCAACAAGAAATGATCTTCAATCAATCCATAATGAACGCTGTTAAGGAAAAAAGGACGATGCGAAGCTCGACTTTTGGTTTCGCGATGAGATAGAGAACTCGATGGTGGATTCTCAAGGGATAAGAAGAAACAGAAATCGAAATGGAGATTTCTTTCCCTGCATGATTTCAAGAAAAATGAAGTTGTGAGAAGAGGAACCTGGAAGGCGCGCAACAGAACGTCCGCGCAAAAACACGGTCAATCGGAGATGCAATAATCCGGAAACGGGTCAAAGAAACAAAGGCGTCGTCGCGTGCAAAATGGCTTCAAGATGTTCAGACTTTCTTTCTCTCGAGGAACGGAGATCAGAAATGTCAATTGCAACAAAAGATTCAAAGATTGTCGCCAAACAAAGATTGTTGCCACAAACTCTCTTGTGAATGCGATGCGGAGGGAGAAGAAGAAGCAGCAGCAGCAGTACAAGAAGATCGGCACGACAACGACTCACCTGGTGGCTGGCTGGCTGGCTGGAGGGCGGGCTGGCTGGTTCCAGAACCTTCAAAAGAACCAAGACGACGACGATAGAGACACTGTGTCATGCATCCGTTGTCGTGCGCGAACACGGTTCTTTTCTTAGAAATCCACGAAGAAGCACACGAGGATTTCATTCAGAAGGCCGCGCCATAACTGAACTCCTTCTTGGCGGATTGTTGTGGAGCAGTCGTTCGTCCTGCACGCGACACGGGACGACGACGACGACGACGAAGAAGAAGAAACAAATGCGCACCAGACAAGACTTCTGGAACTGCATCCTGGTATGCAATCTCTTCCTCATTCCATCTCTAGTTTCCTCTCCCTCTAGGAGATAGAATTCCTGTTGTCTGCCATCAGCAACAGTTGCTCCAAGTTGCTCTTGGATGCAATGATTTTTTTTTCTTTCCTCTTCATGTTTTTCCTTGATCTCTCTGCCTCTGGAACTGCAACCTGTATTTGCTAGTAGTAATGCTTCTTCCATGCAACCTGCAAATGCAAAGTCTGAAGATATGAATGTGAAATTGTGAATACTTCGTGAGCGCTTTCCACAAGGTTGTGAATGTACTCTTTCTTTTGTCGTGATACCTTCAAACTGTTGTTGTGGAGATTTCTTCTGAAATCTCATGCATATGCTTGAAGGGGAATTAGGCGTTCAGACTCATTGCTTTCTCGCACAGAGGACGCTCGGATGTAGTTTTTTGATGGGTTGAGGATTTCGAACTTTAGAAGAAGAGGAAGGGAGAATAGCAGTTAGCAAGCAGGAGCCATGGCCAATATTACAGCAAGTGAGATTGCAGGCTTCGGCGTTGGTGCACTACTCCTAATTGCTGCTTTGGCTGCTCCCAAAGTCGACTCTTTCGTTGCGCGCTCCCAACGCAGGTTCAGTAAATCTAGCCTCCGCATCTCTTTCTTTTTTTCTCTCTGTCTCTGTCTCTCTCATCTGTCTTTCTACACCTTGCAAGATTTCCTTCCAAGCAAGAGCGCTAGTGGCAATTTGAATCTGTTACGGCTTGCAAGGTGAAAACGTGGCCAGTTAGCCATTGCTTGTGCTTCATGCATCTAAAAAGTCTTCACAAATTCTGAAAAGATGTACAAGAGGAGGCTCCACAGATAGATACTGGGCTACATTGCTACCCTCTTCTTCATCTCTTGTTTTCTTGCTCAGATCACTGGAGCTCAGAGTGTTCTGATGAGGTTTGGAGAGCTTTGGTTGGTGAGCAACTGCTGCAGGTCTTTGAAATTGTGTGAGGAATGTGGAGGTGTGACAAAACTGCCATGCCTCAAGTGCAAAGGACATGGTCAAGTAACTGAGGGGCTTTTTAGTGCACTTTCCTCAGAACCAAGAGAGAGCACTCCTTGTCTTGAGTGCAAGGGCAGAGGCCAGTGCCCATGTGCTTCTTGCAGTAAATAATAGAGCTGGTTCATCTCAGCAAACTCTTCTTTAACCAGCTTGTTGGCTTCAGTTCATTGGCATTGTTCTCTCTTTCCTTTGCTATGCATAATGCTAGGATTTTTTCAGGGTGTCAAGCACCATCACAGAACATATGAAGCAAGACAGTTAACAGGTCAATTTTTCTGGTAGAGACTTTTGTTTATGTAGACAAAATTAGTTACCATGCCTGGACACCTTGAATGTGGGATGTGAACCTGGTGTTTCATCAACCAGGAACACTGGTAGTACTTAGGACTGTGAATGAAATGTGCAAGCGAATAATCCAATAAACACCACTCAAGCACTCTTGTAAGTTGCAATTGGACAGTAATGATCTCTGGTGATCTCTTGCCTTCACAGATTGAAGAGGGTTTGGTTTGATCTTTTTCTTTGCAGACTTGTCTGTCTTTGCTTCTTTGTCATTCTTTAATGTTTGGTGTCTGATACAAGCATCTGTGAACTGGAATTATATAGTAAGTAGGAAACCCGACCTGTGCTTCTCTATAATAGAAAGCTGAATTACTCCATGTTTTGAAGAACAATGTTTTAGGAACCAGTCTCTGTTTGTTATGCTGTAAAACTCATACACACTAGTTTGATGAGGTAACTATTCAGGACTGTTTAACACCCACCGTGCATGACAAAAGGCTTGCAGCTCTCTAGGTGTTTGATCAGTGTTAAAGACTTGACTTCAACATGATCAAAGCTTTCTACAAAATGGAAGATGCATCTTCTATACAGAAAATTAGAACTATAACTTGTTCTGGAGGTCCAAACTCCATGCAATTGATGTTCGAGTACACACCCAATGATCCCAATTGCATTGCCTTTGTGGTTAGTGATTTTGCATCAGAGGATTCATTCAACTAAATAACTAGGCCCAAAACATTACAAAATTTGAAGTTTCATACAAGCAAGCTCAAGAGAATCTTCATCATAATGACAAACATGTCATTCTGAATAGATGACCTTGTGGATCTTCATGCTGCTGTGTCAAATTTTAAGCAGAGCCATATTCTTGAAGCCACTTCTCATGACGATTGATATCAGCAACAGAAACACTTCGAGAAATTTTAGAGAGGGACTCCTCCACATCACGCATTGCCACAGGGTCATACATTTCATCTTTGGTCATGTGTTTGATCTCATCAGGCGTTTTGCCAGCAATTTTGCGACGCATACCATTCATGGAAGCATCCCTACAGATGTTGGTGAGGTCATCACCGCTGTAACCTTCTGTGCGCTTTGCCAGTTCTTCCATATTCACATCCTGTGCTATCTGTGCCATAAGGTGCCTCAGAAGGTTTAGGATTTGTGTGGCAGAATGTGACACTAAACGGGACATAATACAACCAAAGCTCTAAGATGGATTTCAAAGACCACATTGTTGAACTCCATTGTCTATCTTGTACCCATTAAAATCCTAGCCACCTGGAAAGCAAGAAGAGATACTACCGAAAAGACTTGTGAGTTAAAACACAAAAGTCAAGTAAGAAAGACCTCAACATCCTTGAGGTTTATGCGAACAAGTTCACGCCTGCCTTCTTCATTTGGCAAGGGGATGTAGATTCTCTTCTCTAGCCTTCTCCTGCATTGACCATGGACCTGATATTTGATCAACAAAGTTGAGGTTGAAAACTCTTTGGACCCTAGAAGATTTCAAGCTTCTTCACATTATCCTGCAATGGCAATGAGAATCTTTTCTACATGATTTTCATGAATAACATCCAGAACCTTACCTGAGTGCATCATCAATGTCCCAAGGAAAATTGGTGGCAGCAAGGACCATGACAATTCTCTTATCACCATAGTCCCCTGTAGCAGTGTTGTTAACCCCATCCACCTGCACAAGCAATTCTGATTTCACACGCCTTGAAGATTCATGCTCCCCAGACGACCTGCACATCTATACACTCACAAACATTTGTTAGACCATGATCAACAAATTGTGAGACAAAATTTGCAATTTTAAAATAATATGTTAAACACCTTGTGGGAAAAAAGAAGCTCCATCTTTCTTTGACTAGAATCAAAATCTCTAGTTTTCCAAGAACATCATGACAATATGAATCACGGGAAGATTGATGCTAATGGAAAGAAATATTTTACCCCCGTGCATTGCAGAGAGAGTCAATCTCATCAATGAAGATTGTGCTTGGGGCATATGCACGGGCCAAATCAAACAAACATCGCACCATGCGCTCACTTTCCCCTCGCCACTTGGATGCCAAGGTGGCTGATGATACATTGAAAAAGGTAGTGCCGCATTCTGTTGCAACTGCCTTTGCCAAAAGTGTCTTCCCTGTACCAGGTGGGCCAAACATCAACACTCCCTTCCATGGTCGCCTGATCCCCTGCACATTCCCACTTATGCATAATGTTCAAGGACTAGTACACGAGACCCTAAACCCACTGAAAGGAAAGATCTAGTTTGAGTGTTGATGCTGAAACAAATGAAGAAACTAAGTCTGGGTTACTGAGCATCTGTGCCTGAAGAATTCACATATTTGAAGAATAAAAAGACAGAGATGATGCACTGCAAGGAGTGTGTTTTTGGAGAAATCAGGACCTGGAAGTATTCAGGCATCCATAGAGGCAGAACAACAGCTTCTTCAAGGAGGCGCTTTGCTTCAGTAAGACCTGCAATATGCTCCCACCGAACGCCAGGACTTGCCTCCAGCACATCCCGCTCCAGCATTACAGCCAAGTCTGCATCAGGCCCATCATATTTCCCAATCCTGGATGGAATCCCTTTTGGTGCCTCAGGCTCCTCTGCCACACCATTCTGCATCGACCAGCAATTGTCAATCTACTTGACACACAGACTACATTTCACAACTTCAAATATTCACTATGGGGAGCTTCTAAAAAAATTACCAATTTGCAAAAGAGCTCTTGGCAGCAGATGTTTGATGAGTGCTGCTGGAATCAGGTTTTTACCCAAGAGTCTCTTTTGCTTGAAATGGTGCGACCCATGATTTTGCGCACTGCTTGCCCTCCTCCTCCGACATTAGTAGCTCCAGTCTTCATGCCTGCACCGAACCCAACTGCTGAACTGAGGGCAGCCCTCACAGTAACTACAGGTCTGTGGCCTCTTATTGCTCCAGATCCAAGCCCCCTCTCCACCTTATCCCCGATCCCTCGTGGGCAAATTGCCATTTTCCTGGCTTGAGCTGCTGCTGCAATTTGGCCTGCCTTTGTTGGACGGCGGCTCCCATAATACTGTGGTGGCACTTCACGGGTGGCTGGTCTCCACAACTCAGGCTCATCACAGGAGTCAATTTTGATAGCATGGGAAGAATGGATGGACATGGGGAGCATGGGTGGTGGGGGTGGTAGTACACACACTTCTTCAGCAGCAGCAGGGAAGCAGCAGCCTGGGCCTCCTCCTCCTCCTCCTGAGTGTGGAGGAAGAATCTGATGAGGTTGCAAACAATTTTGGGGTGGAATTGCTGGGACATTCTTGAATGCCTGTTTCTCCACACCCAGTTTCTTCACAATGTCAAATTCCTCGAAAAGATCGCGTTTGCAATTGTTCCATTTTGTCCGCAGATATGGATCATCCACCCGACGTATGTGCCTGGTGAATGGCCCCCATCTCTCCTTTCAGAAAACCACAAAGACAAAAAATGGAGGGGCAAATGATTACAATGCTATCCATGATCACCACCAATATAAAAATCTCAGCAAAGTAATTTGCTGATGATTCTTAGGTCAGCAACATAAGAACTGGTGGGGGGGGGAAGAAAAACCTCACTAGCACATCCATGTTCTGGGCATCTCTTAATACTGTGTCCTCATTATCAGGGATGCTTGAGACACATACCTTAACAAAGTCAATGAATTGAAAGGGAAAAAAGTTTAGGAGAAGAAGCAACAAAAGAATATATGATCCATTGCATGCAAATGGGATGGATTATTATTCACAACAGTAGGTTTCTTTAGAGCATGTCTTTTGATTCCCAGAAGCATTTGGCAAAGTGGGAAAACTGACAAATTATAGGGTGGAGGGTGGGGAGGGGGGGACACAAAGCTCCAGACTTGAGATCCATGAAATCCTTCAGTACAAATTTCTAGTGACTTCAGTAACAAGCAACAAAAAGTTTATTCCTAGATCATGAGTATTTCTCCAGCACTTGGTAGACAAAAAATTGCAACCAACAAGAGAGAGAGAGAGAGAGAGAGAGAGAGCTAATCAATGGCTTACTTGTTGATTTGAGCAAGGACACCATCGAAGAAAATGAGAGCTGTGTCATAGTTACCCAGCAGTGCATATTCCCTTGCCAATGTCAGATGCTCCCCAATCCCTGCCAACAATAAACCCACCATCCCCCCTCACCTACCCACTTTCCCTTCCTGTATAGTGGTGTTGTTGTGGTTGTTTTGGGGTTGTGGGTGTGGGTGAGGGGTGTCTCTAATTCTCCCATACAGCTCTCTCTCTCTCTGTGCCATACATGTACACAACATATGTCCCTTCACATATGGGAGAGACACAATGCAATCACACTTCCATAAATTTAAAACAAAAAACCTAAAAAAAGAAACAGTTATGATGGTTCTTTTCAACCACCCATCATCCTACTTATCTGCTTTTCCTCCACAGTTTGTAATTTGTACCAGTATTGGGTGGGTACCATATTTTACAGAGACCAACACCAGGGTCTGTATATCTGAAATCTTGAGCATCTCCTACCAGTTGCAATCAGTACCAATCACATAGGTGCCAGGATCAATTCCAATCTATATACCAGGGTTCCATTCATATATGTAAAGCACCAGGCAGAAATAAATTCCTAGTGTATTTGCAGGTCCCGTTACAGAGTATAAAAAACCATGCAGCATTTTGGAAAACAAAACACTCACAGAAGGGGGCATTTTGTTCTCCAAAATGCATGGCCCACATTGTTTTCCTTTGATACCTGGAGGGTACCTGCTAGGTATCATGGGGGAAAAGGAAGTTTAGCTAATGAATGTCCTTGGAGCAGGGCATGCCCAAAATAAGTACCCCTTGGCTCCACCTTGGGGCATGCTTATTCTTAGAATACCTTGCCTGCTCCTTGGGTGTTGCCCTGCACCTGCCCACCCGACACTGGTTTGTAGTTTGTACCAACCTTCTTGGGATTGCTTCTACCCTCACCGCCAATGCTTCCTCACCCAATTCATTACTTCCTTCTATATTCATGCACATAATTTATAAAAACGCTAATATGTTTCTTGGTGTAACCTCCTCACAAATATACTCTGTGTGAACAGGTAGAGTAGCAAACCTGCACTTAATCCTAATCTATGAGGGAATAAAATCAAACCAGCTGAACAATTATTGAGAGCTGTACAAGGTGTGTGTTCATCTTTGTTTTTATTTCAACATTTTCACAATGTACATGACACATGCTGATTTATGCATATGTGTTTCACACACAGATAACTCTAGTAGGGATTCAATCCGAATTCTATAATGCTACTTCATCTACAAGCTAAGTTATATGCTTTCCGACAAGAAGGATCATGCTGTAATCTGATATTATGGCCCACCTTGGGACATGACAACCAAATTTCCTACCTAATTGTTAGTTCTTAAATCACATTCTACACCACTCTTAAAAGATTCAACAATCACATTGCATGACATTTTCCTAAACATTATAAATTACAAAAAAATGTTCAATGACAAAACATTTGCAACACTACAACAATAGTAGTTAACACAAGCTAAAACAATACCTCAATTCACAAATTTCACAATTCGTATTATGGAAGCAAACTACAACATGATCTCATGGACATTCAACTCAAACTTCATCATATCAGTCCTGAAGTTAACACACATGTTCATTTCCATAGAATAAAAAGTACAAAGTCCCAAATGTAAGTCCAGAAGTGGCCTTAGTGCCAATGACCTCCAATGCAACACCACTTCAAGGGGTAGAATCAAATTCATCCTCACTGTGGACAAACACCTTTGTCAAAATGAAAGTGCATATTCAAGCTTACTACATTGTATGATGACTGCGTAGGTAGATAGAAAGAAGAAACCAATAACCAAAAGAAATTTCATCTTCCATGCACCAAGCTGGAAAGCTGCAGTCGCTGCATTCTCACAGGACACATGGAGGAAAACATCCTTCTATCTTTGAATAATTTCACAACCCATGTGGATTTACTCCCGATGGAAACATCCACTATCAATCAAGCATTACCACATCTCAAATCACAAACTTTCAATGAGACTCTCAGCCACCACATTCATGATTATATTCACTCATATTTCTAAAGATCTTGAACATCAACAAAGCTCTTCCCCATACAAAACCCTAAACTCCATCAAGAATCTCAATACCTCTGGAGTGAAGCATTTAACTGAGAATGCCATCTTTCCGTTCCTTCAAAACCAGGTATTCTACTTTCCAGTTGCCACAACATAGCACAGCACTGCCAGCCACAAGGATGAACACTCCTCATAGGGCAAGCAGCCTCAGTATTAGGAGTCACAGTGCATGGAATTTCTACTGCTGAAAAGAACTGCCTAGAAGGGAACCTGACTCCCAAAAAGAAGCCCTGATTTCTGGAGGCCATTCTGGATTACAGATAATGAACATGTACTGCTAGAAGATGCAAAAGCAAATTAAGAAATAAGTAACATCTAATGCTAGAATATGATGGAAAAAGTAAGCTTAGAAATAAGCGTACCAAAAGATTCCAAGAACAGAGACCCTTCCATCTTGAAAACAATTCAGTCACTCATTCATTGCTTCAAACAATAGTGGGGGTACAGAGCCCCTCCACACAGGAGACTCACTGCCAACCAAATATGACTGTAAGTGGTAAGCATGCCACGGACTTCAAATGTGCAGTCTAACAAAAGAGTCGAAACAGTTCCTGCCTTGAAAGCTTTGTGGGTTAACATTGAGGATCCCTGGAGACTTTCAGTAATCCCAATCCTCAGCGCACCCTTCTTTTGATTTGTAGTTTACAACCTGCAAACTGCCTAGCCAGTGACACACACATAAAACATAGCTATGTACATAAAAATTTTAGTCTACAGAAAAAACCATACCCCCAACCTCCTTTTTTGCTTTCCAGGATGAATTCACCCACGCTCAACTCAGAGTTCACTTTTTTGAGACTGGCTGTTTTGCCCGCCCTGAACAATATCTCAATCTTCCCGATTATCCTCACACAACGCTGATGGCATTGCTACTTGAACTAATGCTGCTAGAGCTGAAAGATGAGTTGACATGGAAAGCAGACGAGTGTCTTGAGGGTGGGTCTAAAAGCTTCAAAGTCAGCTGTGATGGCTCTGGAGGTGACAATCCCAAACTCAACGGAGACACCTCCTTTGCCTCATCAATCTTCACAGGTGCAGTGGGAATTGATGCTGTTGGCCTGACAACCTTGGAGTTCAAGGAAAGTGAATTTGCAGGTCTACTGTAAGCCTGGCTGCTTAGACCTGACCACATGGGAATTGCATATGGGAGGTTTGAAATTCCTAGAGGACCATTTGGAGGCACCGCTCCAGAGGAAGGAAGAGCAACTGGTCGTTGAAGCACAGGTCGTGCAGTGTCAGAACTGAATGCCAGCCCCACTCCATTAGATGACTGTTCAGTTGATGCTCCTAGTAGCCCATTTCCCAAAGACATCATAGGAACAGCCACTGTCGCCTCCATGTGAGTTGGTACACCTTCCATGTGAGTTGGTAAACCAAAGGGCCTTACTGAGATTCCAAAGCCCTGTGTATCATAGTATAGTCCTGGGGCAAACATTGAGCTTGGCCCTAGGCTTAGTTGTGGAAGAGGAGCTGCCATATCAGAGGCTGAATTTGGAATTGGCTCTTCAACCATTGGGGATGGACCCTGTGAGAAAAGTACAATAAATGGTTCTCAGACATGCCCTAATCTGTTAATAAAGCCCTCTCATATCATTATCTTCACAGACATTATATCATATGTACAAAAAGATAAGGCACGTTTTGACATTCATATCACTCACTGAGCAACACTTTTCCTCACCACAATGTCCAGATATGCTAGTAGGAACCGAGGGAAAACATGATAAATGTTAGAGGAAGGAGTTCCCCCAATGAGTCCGAGAATTAGAACACCAAGCAAATTAGCTCAAGAGAGCATATCAAAACAGATTGCATCACAAAACAAGGACCTGGGAGCAATTCCCTCACATGCACACTCCCTTCCACATCCAGAAACAGAGTTCCAACTTGACAAAGCTGTTGAATCCTACCCTGCATTAGATGCCATCACAACTACCATAGGGACTAAAACTGATGGGAATACATAGAAACCATTTGGAAAGGACATACTGTTTCTGAGATGATGTCAAACAGACTCGATCGTCTTTTCCGCTTGTTCAGATTGCTTTGCCTGATGAAGTATTTCTGGGCATGGCTTGCCACCTGTGTTGGAGTTCTTGTTTGCACAAAATTCCTAGAGATGCCCCTCCAATCTCCTTTCCCCAGCTTCTGAAGCCCCAGCAGGAACAGTCTATGCTCTTCCTCTGTCCATGGTACACCTGGTCCAACAAACAAATGGGATTTAGGTGACAGTGCTGACATGAAACTTTGTACAGTTACACTCCCTGAGCTCAACATCAAGAACTGATCCAATCTAAGGCTTGCATCACATCAACAGCAGCTGAGACTGGATGAGAAACAAAAATCCTAATAAACTACTCAAACTACAGAAATTGGCATGAGTTTTTTCAGAGTAGTAAAGCTTTTCTTGGCAAGGACAACTCAGGGGTCAAACACTACATGGCTGCAAAGCCATGCAAGACTGATGTGACCTTTTGATCACAGAATTTTGACCTTTTGACATTTGTCACAATATGAAATGTCTAGTATCAAGACCACCAGCAGGGGGGAAGAGTAATCTCACTGACCCCAATACATAAAGAGCAATGTAAAGCATTTTCTCTGAAGCAGATGGCTACTTTCACTTGCTGTGAATAAAGATAAACACTTTTTAACAACCCTTTAGGAATTTAACAACTCCTAGAAACCCAGTCAATGGGCCAAGAGGAATGGAAATCTCAAATGAGAACCCTTTCCATTTATGGAGCCAAACCTACAATGCATGCTATAATTCCTTATTTTTTATCCCCCGCATAACATTGTAGCAATTCATTAAGCTTTTGAAGACCTATGGATCAGTGCTATCGTCCGCATTCCAAATGATCTTCAATGTTACTTAAGTGGCACAAGGGTGTGCTTCACACCTATGAAAAAGCAGTGATACCTCCAGAACAACAATTTGAAAGTGAACCAACAATGAGCACAGTCACAACTTTATGAGAGTAGTGTCAGACTGCCATCTTCATTTGCCAATAGGAGTGATGGACTGCCATGACTACCCACTGACTTCAGCAGCTCCTAAATAGGATGTAGATAAGTATGTAAAACAATCTGCCCCAAATTTTGGGGCAACCATTACACAAAATCTGTGTTGTGAGTTTCAGTTACATCTCCAGAAGCAACAGGAAGAAAACTCAGTCATGCTGTTGGCCTTTAAACTGACAGCATCATGAGATGTGATGTTGCTTTTGCAGATCCTGCTGTTTCAAGGGCTAAAAGCCTTAGATTGTACTCTTGCCACACAACGTTCCTACACTTCCATGTTCCAACCTTTGGAAGATGGATTTGAGAGATCTCAGAGAGATCCCCAGTCAATTGCTTTCTAGGTATAGAACAGATGAGTGGTCACCATGGAAAGCAAACCTCAAGATGTTCATGTCTGAATTCGCCTTCAATTCTTGATTTCTCTTGTCTGAAAGTTATTCATTTGTTTATTCATAGCACAAGGTCTGAAAGTACACATCCAAGAACCTGTTCATGAAGCAGAAAATGCTTCTGAAACTCCCACAATAGAAGTGCAAATAGAGCATGCAATAATTACTACTATCAAGACCTTCAATTCAACCTCCGGGTTCCAAGAATTTCAGCAACAGTGGCGGGTGGATGGGTGGGTCAGTTGATCAGTTGGTTGATTAGGAAACACAAGGGGAGAAGAAGAACTAGTCTGCATACATACCTTTTTTCCTCTCTCTTGCATTGTTGGATGTCTGCACAAGACCATCAGAGACATAGCCATCCGGTGTGGCTCCAGATCCTGAATGCTCCGGAGGTGATGGAGGGTTGGCAACAACGCTGGCATAGTGGCTAAGGTTACTCATACTAACACTCTTCCTCATGACACCATCTGTGAGTCTGACACCGAATAGCCTCACTCCTCGATCTGGGCATGTCCTAGAATTATGGCCATTATGACCACAGTGGGAGCACCCGCGAGCCATCTCCTCGCTCTCTAGGGCTGCCAGAGTGACCAAAGGAAGAACCTCTGCCTGCTTTTTGAGGGACCACTGCAAACACAGAACCAAAAAAAAAGATAGATGAAAGAACCCGGGGTTACCAGAGTTGCATGATGTCCTAAGAAAGGGGAAGAGGAAGGAGAGAAAGAGAGGGGGGAAAAGCAAACAAGTAAGCAGATAGATACAAAGGGAGCGACCACTGCTGTCAAACCCCTCAAAAGCCTAGCAGGAGGCTGAGGTTCTTGTTGCAACAACAGGGTAATAAATGATGCCAAACAACGACTTACCAAGGAGGAGGAAAAATCCTTCGAGATTGATCCCCAAATCCACAAAGGCCTAAGAAAATCCTTCAAGCTTCTTCCTCAATCCAAATACTCCAACAACAACAGACTCTACTACTACAACTCCTATTACTCCAACACCACACACAAACCGTTCAGCGAAAAAACTCTAGAGAAGGAATGAAGACCAATCCACAGATCTCCACTAGACTGGATTATCTCGGAGAAAGAACGAAAGAACCGCACACAGAAGCAAAAACACAACAAAAGACAAACCTTCGAGGAAGGAGGGCCAATAAAAACAGCAACCTACTCTGGAGACACACAAAGGAAAGAAAGAGTCTAGCGGTATCTCCAAGACTCACGCATCTTATCACAACAGCAAGCGAAAGGAAGAGGAGGAGGAGGAGGAGAAGATGAAAAAGAAGAAGAAGACCGAGAAGTGGATCTCTGAATAAATTGGCTCTCTTTCTGTTTCCGTCTCCGTCCGACCAAAGAAAGAAAAGAAAAGATATCGAGAAAAACAGTCCACCAGCAAGCCAAAACCAACCAAAACAAAACAAAAAAGGAAAAGAAGAAGAAGAAGATGAAAAACAGATCGGCACCTTTGCTTCAGCTTTGCTCTCACCCTTTTCTTTTTTTTCTGCAACAACAGAGGTTCGTATTTCGTCCTGATCAAATGTCTGTTCTGATCTTGGATTCTCGCGCTCTCTCTCTCTCTCTCTCTCTCTCTCTCGCTGGCTCGCTCGCAAAAGCTTCAGTGGGTCGGAGGAGCCGGGCTGCGCAGCATTTCCTACATCCAAATGGCGCCCGGTTTCATCGACCCGGTCGCAGTCGTAGGCTCGGCAAAACCGGCCGGAGCGAGCACGGGCATTGGACGCATGACCAGGCACGCACCACCCGGGTGCGGGTCGCATGTCAGGCGCATGTAAATAGGCACCCGGCCCGGTGTGGCCATGTAAGTAGTAAGTAACTAAGTAAGAAAGTAACTTATTCACATACTTACTTTCCCCCGAGACAGACTTTGGATCTTTTGGACTTTTGTTGCTCCTAAAGTGTTCCCACCAAGTTCTCAGTTCTGTTCCCACCAAGTTCCCAATGTGTTCCTTAATATTTTCGCAATAGCATCTCACTTTGTCTCATATGTTTTGCCCAAAGTTGTGCTCCTGGAACGTACATAGGTGGGCAAATATTGGAACTTTGTAGGATTCTATGTTTTGGAGTGAATTTACTTGTATGTTTGAGAGTCTCCAAAGTCTCGAAGCTATTTTGTGATCGACCCAATCAAAGAAGCTGATTGCAAAAAACAAATGCTGAAATTGGAAGGCACCCCCGCAACTAATTAATATGGATCACACTAACATCTACTATGTTGTGGGTTCATGGTTTTGGTTTTTTTCTTTTATGTCTCTCTATTTCAAGCACGGTTGAGGTATGGACATTTTGGGCTGTGGTTGTTTTCGAGTAAATTGATTTGGTTTAATCAATTTGAGAGATTTATTAAAATTGTCAAAAAATAACTAAGTGATATCACCCAGTTTGGTCCAAATTTTTATTCAATTTTTTGAAATTTTCAGAAAATTAATTCATTAAACAAGTCACCCAAGGTGTTTTCCCCAACACCCATCAAATTGTCAGCTCAATTTGTACATACATGCATACATACATACGACCATGTAGTCCATGGGCAAAACCTTCACAACATTGATTGTAAGGTCCATAGGTGTTGGCAAGTGGGGAGTGTGTTGTGGCTAGGTTGTTTGCATCCGCACATCATTAGAATGGATATTGAAAGCAATTGCCCCAAAAGGAAGGAGGAGAACAAAAGTGGTTCCGATACATACTTATGGACCACTCAAGTAGGTGAAAGGACAATCCTATTGAGATATTGTAGGCTACTAGGTCAAATTTTTGCCCAACATAATGGGTGGTTCATATATATATATATATATATCTCCTTCTCAAAATGCGGGAAAGGTATTATTGTATAAATAACTTTAAATTTCAAGAAATTTCTTTACTTCCCCAATCTAACCTAACTCATGGGCTTCCTTTTTCCCATTGATGTCCGAATGCCCATGTCAAATGCCCCAAAATGAATTTTCAAAATCAAGTATTATGGAGGAATTTTGCGTGTGCTTTAAAATTGAATCCCGAGGCATTTCCCAAATTGAGTCTCTCCCCCACCCCAATTTTTTTTTTTCGAGAACTCAACCCCACCTTATATCCCTTTGTGTTAGAAGAGAAGAAGTAGATGTGGGGATTATATATAAGATTTATAGCTCTTATTATTTCCAAAAAAAAAGTTGTGGTACAAAAATATTGTCACACCTACAATTCTTGTTAGGTACAGACCTAGTTGATTGTTGACTCTTACTCAAGTTACAAGCTAAGGATTGGGATATTATTTTATTCCAGGGGAACAGTTGTAGGACAAAGATTCGGAAGACTACTCCCTCTTCTCTCTCTACTACTACTAGTAGTAGTTGTTGTTGTGGTTGTAGGGTAGGGTAGGGTGGGACATTCATTGATCACTGGCTTTCGAATCTTCTTGGGAGAAGGAGGGGGGATGAGTCCCCTTTCCTTTGTGAGACTTTACTTTCTATTATGACAACCTAATAAGTAATTTGCCTATGAGATATTTTTTTGGGGTGCAGTCTTGTAGAGAGACAATTATAGGGTTGAAGGTGTATGTATAACTACTGTTATCATTTGGTTTGTAAAAAGTGCAGATAAAGCTAATTGATTGGCAAAAGGAGTTTTTTCATTCATTCTAGTCTCCTTTCCTTCGCCTACTAGCTTTTTGTGGCTAGTCATTTATTCAATTTAATTTATCATCATCAAAACATGAATACCCTAAGGTGGCCAACATACCTACTAGGGAAATATCTTCAGGAACCAACAAAATAATAATAATAATAATAATAATAATAACAACAACAAAATGGGGGAAAACAAAGAATTTGCAGCTGTTGTTTCCCCCCTTCAACCTTGCTAACTTGAGCTGTGGTAATATGCTATGGAATTGGGGGA
>Ga0209611_10005646_pt1 | contig 20847 bp, 22 predicted proteins | sample S1TSphgellanicum_3_FD_187693 | JGI IMG/M metagenome (GOLD analysis project Ga0209611, IMG submission 187693) | Host-associated microbial communities from peat moss isolated from Minnesota, USA - S1T2_Fc - Sphagnum magellanicum MG (SPAdes) (version 2) | ecosystem: Host-associated > Plants > Peat...
CATCATGTAAATGGCAATGGTTATATGGAATAAGCACTTATAAAGCGGGAACACAAGCTACCTTATGTGTGACCGTGATGGATGTGTATGGAAACATTATAGTTACACTTGATTCCTATTTTGTGGGATTAGTTGTGCAAAATTACGGAGATAGTCGCACCTTGCCGACGACACCTATAAATATCAGCTTAAATCCGGACGGGAAACAACAAATGCTCCAATTTGTACCTACTCTCGCCGGAAGGTTTAACCTTCAAGTTACTCTTTGGTCCGTGGGTATTGCTAATTCCCCTTTTGCATTCAATGTGATTCCAAGTGAGAGCTTCTTCCCATATGTTTTGATGCCATGACTTTTTAGCTTTTGCCATGTTTTATAGGGTTTAGGGTTTAGGGTTTATAGGAATGTAACCCTTAAGAGCTTAAGGGTAAAACAATTTCTCACCCACTCATTGTGAGAAATTATTTTGGCAAAATTTCTATAAAAAATTTATTTATTTTCATTTGTGTTTATATTTGGCTAATTAGTTTCAATTTTTTTTAAGCATTCTTAATTTTGTCCAATTTAGAATTTTTTTTTGCCTTTTGTTCTTTTGAGGGTGCCAAAGGCGATGTTTCGGTGCTCCATTGTCAAGGCTGGTGGCTTTCGGGAACAAATTCGACATTTGCAGGAGCATTAACCATATTTACGACCATTTTATCCGATGCTTACAATAACCCAATCAACAAGGATACAAACGGAGGCCTGGTGACATTCTGGACTTGGGATACGTCCATAACAGCTACAACTACCGGAAACCCTGTTCTCGTCTCTGAATTGTCGAACTTACAAATGGATGCTCTCGGTCGCATACAAATTCAATTTGTCATGAGGACTATCGGAACATTCTCATTCCAAATTGGAAAAGCTTCGGTTTTCATCCCCGGATCTCCGTTCAGTTTCACGGTTCTCCCAGGTGCACAAAACAAACACTTTGCATTTGTTTGTTTGTTGGTGATTTAAGTGTGCGGAGTGTGGATGAGTGTTGGGTGGGTAAGTCTTTTACCCAGATACACCCCAGAAGAGGGTAAATACATACCCGAATTGACTAGTAAATATTTTAGACTTACCATGTCTTCACTCCCTACTTGACTAACATGTATATTTGATGCTTACTCTCACCACCAAGGGGAGGGTACTCGTTTTGAAGCAAGTAAAAAGAAAATATATTCCAAAATTGTTGTATTGCACCGATGCATTTCCATATTTTGCAATGCATGTGGTTATGATGCATTTGTTCAAATTACGATTACTAACCATTTAATATATTGTAGTACCTTAGGCATTGACATGCTGAATAGTTATCTAATTATTATTTTTTATTTCAATAGTAAAAATAGATAATGCATGAAAATTTCAGTTTGATATTATGTTGAAATAAATATATTTGACAATGATGAATGTCTATGAATTTTTTTATATTAAAATAAAAGTATTGCATAATTTCTTTTTTTTTCATCACAATTCTTGGTTGCAAGTAATAGAGATTCCATTTTATTGACTTTGCCTACCAAGGCAAGGATATTGTGTTTAGATTCGTCATAGAGTACAGTAGCTTAAGGGATTTTGGCCCGCTAGTAAGTAGGTCTATTTTTATATGAGGTTTTTTGAAAGATGATATTTTGGCTTGTGTTGAAACTTGAGATTAGTTATAGAGTTATGATATCTTGAAGGATTTTGGTTTCTTGTAGAGGATTTTTTTGAAGATTATATTTTTGCATGGTGAAATATTTGAATTTTCATAATTCTACTTTTGCCTTAAGATACTTTTTAATGTAAATGGCAAGGCCACAGTGTGACAGACCCCCATTTAACAACTTAAGTGAGTTGTAGTAGACTTTAGAGTTGTTATTAAACATAAATAATTGACTGATAAATAACCGACCCATTACACATTGAGTAACCAAAAGAAAATGAAAAGAAAAAACCCTAAAAACAACCTAATTATTAAGGGATTAGAATTCAGCACCCCCTTGTACAATGTATAAATGTCATGAGATTAGTCCATGAACTTAATTATAATTGAAACTTGGTCTGGCCCAGTTTATTTTTGCGGTTTTTCCTTCCCTAATGTTTAAAAAATGCTGCCAGGCTTGGTTTCAATGGCAACAACACAAGCTTCATTTTTGGATTATACGACTTCTGTTCCTATACTACCTGCGGGAACTATGGTTAGTGTTACAATTGCGCAAGTGGATTCCTACAACAATGTTGTGCCACAAACCTTTCTATTCAATACACAAATTGTTTCTGCTCTAGGAGGACCGGCAATGAATATTGTCATCAACACAACCCCGGCAACAAGTCAAGGATTGCAAAATCTCACATTTGCACCGACTGTGGCTGGCACTTTTGCGCTTCTCATCAGCAATGGAGTCACAAATATTTCGAACTCACCGCTCACATTCACGGTCACTCCTGGTGCAATGGATGCCCTTTGGATCCCGATATTTCATATTAATCAATTGCTTAGAAAAAAGGTTACATAAATTGTTAACAGAATAGAGTTTCCATAAAGTGACCCTCTCTTCACCCTGTCTTTGGGCCTCCTTTCAACCTCTATCCCTTCTTTTAGTGGTATCCACAAGTGAAGACATTTTTTAAATCCTCAGTATGAAATGCTAATACTCAGCATTTAATGCACAAGGTTCGAGACTAATTATAGTAGTTGTATAGTTAGGAGCAGTGAAAATATATGTAGCAGCAGTGGAGGCGATGAGGAAAAAGGAAAGACAGGATGAAACTCAATTTACACAGTTTACCACCAAAATTGATGGTTTTCTGAGTTTCATCCCCCGTTGAATGCTAATGTACTTTTTGGCAGGTTTTTTAAAAAATTCACCCTGTGTATGACCAAACTCAGGGTTCTGGTGCTGTGTTTTTCTTACTTTACGGATAACTCTAATATGATAGTATCCTTAAAGTCGCCCTGTCTTTGGTCCCTAGATTGACCATGTAATCCCGTTTCATTCCCAATTTGAGTGTTGTGTAACATGAGCAAAACTGAGTACCATTTAATAGGTGTAACCCATCTCCTTCTACCTTGAGAATTTTGGAACTTGGGTGCTGATGGTGGTTTTTCTTTTTCAGGGCCTATAAGTGTGATGAGCTGCATCGGAAATTGGTTCAATGACTTTAACAATTTCACCATTGGCGATGCTGTGACATTTACAATCACACAACGTGATATGTATGAGAACCCCGTTTTTGCATCCGGAACAATCCCATCGTTTACATTCAACACTGCGATCGTGTTGGCAAGTGATGGTGTTACACCCGTTACTATGAATTCGATGACGATATCACTTTCATACTTGATGCCTCAACAACAAATACTTAAGTTTTCAGCCTCTCAAATTGGAGAGTTTTTGCTTCAAGTCACTGACACAAACGGGATTAATATTATCATGTCTCCTTTTGATTTTTCCGTCACAACCGGTGTGGAACTTGCTTTCTCCATTTAGGGCTATAGAGTCGACTTAAATGTAAAAGCACACAAAGAATTTGTCCCAATGTATTTGTGAAGCCACTGAATACACATTAATAATGCCGCCTAAAAACAAAAGGCACCTTAAGCCTACAAATTGATAGGTGTAAGAGACCTATTCGTAGGCATAAGGTGCCTCCCATTTCTACCACCTCATGATCTACATACACTTAGTGGTAGGTAAGGAGCCTAGAACGAGGCAATAGCTGAATCCAGCCCTGCATTTTGAGAATGTCCCCATCCATGGACTTAACCTATTGTAAAGCATGAGGCAAAAATCTATCAAGAACGAAACCTATGTAGAGCAGAAGGTGTATGAATGGGAGGGTTCTTATGCCTACTCCTCAATAGTGGGACTGTTCTTACACCTACAAGTAGGCATGATATCGCTCCTAATTTCTAGGAGCGAAATTGATGGATATAAGGTGCCCTCTACATACACTACAAGTTTTCTCCGAGTGCATTACTAGAATAAAGAGCCTGTTGCAAACTTGTGGTTACGATGGGCAAAGACTAAGGGTGGGGAACATTCCCAAAATGTCATCCATGACTTGGCTACTAGCTCATCATAGGCCCCTTATTTCAAGAATGTTTCCACCATGAAATCTTACCCTGCACAATATGGAAGAATGATATGCTCTTATTTAGTCTATAAATTAAACAAAGTTCTGAGCTCTATACTGGAAGAATTAATACTTGAAATTTGACTTATACCTAGCCTAGTGGGATCAAAATTTGAATTGCATGAGCTTGTGTCAAGTAATTTGCATTCATTTGAACACAACATGTTGAACAAAAATTGTGTGACTGAATGAATATCACAGGGCCATTATCACCAACAACGTGTATAATCAATGGGACCAATCTCTTCACTAGTAGTGTTGCTGGTAGCCCTTTGGGCTTCAACATATACACATTTGACGCTTACAATGACACTTTTAAGGCCGATCCTTCCTTGGTTACCATCACTTTCACACCTCCATTAGGCAACAATCCTTATGTGATTTCCTCAAACGCTCTTGGAGTGCTCCAAGTCAATTTTAGTATTTGCAAGGCTTGGCCAACACCATATCTAATGAGAGTGTTTTCAAAAGTTGGGAATCAAGACCTTCCCGGAAGTCCTTTCTCAATTACCATTACACCAGGTTTTTTTTCTTTTTTCTTTTTTCTTTTTTTTTTTGCTTTTTACTGGGGCCACCACCCCAAATCTAATATCTTCAATTTTTTATTTTTTTTAAAGAATTGAATGAAAGAACTTGTTCAAATAAGTAGGTCAGTTGGTCTTTTACAAATTCCTCCATATATATATATATATATTGGTGGTGTAGTAGAAGTTAGAATGGCTTATTATTTTGTAATTGATAACATTTTGTAGGCCCGGTATCGACAACTAGTTGCATAGGAAGCTGGCAAGAAGGAGTGGGATATTTCAGTATTGGAAAAACCGCAAGTTTTTTGATAGAGCAAAGAGATTCTTGCTCAAATCCTGTGTACACAGGGGGTAATTCATCATCACAACATTTCCCAACTTTGATTTTGTCAGCACCAATCTTGAATGCAAGTGTTTACAATAGTCGAACAGGAAGTTTGATGTCGACTCCAGACCTTCAAGTTGTTCCGGCTTCCTCCGGATCCACCAACAACCAACTGGTGACTTTTAGTTTGCCGACTACCGGGTCATTCTTGCTCTATGTTTTTGATGTCAACAATGTCAATATTTCTGGGTCACCATTTCCTTTCAATTATATCGTCACAGGTACAGACATCTCTCGAATGAGATCATCACTCCATCTTTTTTCACCTAACCAGTTGTGGGCTGTGAGTTTTTTCTCCCAATAAATTTTGTTGTTTTTTATGACCCAAAAAATGGGGATTTTTTGGGGATAAATGTGTTCTTTTCGTGTAAATTGGAATAAATTTGTTAATTTTTTGGAAAAATTCACCAAATTTCCTGTATCACAAAATTGAAAAATAAATAAATTCTGGTTGTGTGTGGGGTTGTTAAAAGACATGGTCCTTTCTTTTTGTGTTAGAAGAGGGCATCTTATATAAGGCCTCCTCTATGTGCCTCAGGCCTACCTCAATAGAGGATGGCACCTTACGCGTAAGGCTCCTCTAAAACTCAGAATGAGGAACCTTATGCGTAAGGTGCGTCCTTGCCTCTCAAATTAATCACAACCATCTTGTTCTAAAAGCAAAATTCTACTCATTCTTTACACAAGGTAAGGAACTCGAATGAGGCTGTTGTCAGAATTCAGGTCAAGCACTTGGCTCCCACCTTGCCTGAGGCCTTCGTTCCTAGAACACCTCCATTCTGGGTCCTTACCCTACACTTATTTTCTTTACATAGATAGGCTTTTTCATAGGTGAGATGTGTAACGATGTGGTGATTTAATTGTGGAATGGCTCTCGCTCCAACAAGCTCACCATATTCTTAGGTGGAATGAGCCCTACTGTATATACATAGTAGAAATGTACACTTATGTGCGAACTCATGGCTTGGGAAACTTTGCTCATAGTTTACACACCATTGAAGTCGGGGGAAAATAATGCAGGCCTAACAATTGGGGCAAATATGTGTATTGGGGAAATCATCCCCAATACGGCCATCCCGGTTGGACAGCAGGCGGCAGCTATAGTTACCACAACGGATGGAAATGGCACCATTGCAATCTCATCCGTACCTCTTATCTTTCAAGTAAGGGTGGTATATATCGGAAATTGTTTTGCTACAAGCTATTTTTGAGATTTTTTTGGGAAAAAAATAAAATTAGAATTTAATTTTTTGTAGCAAAAACTCATCATATTTGCAAAATAAAAAAGATTGAGGGGGAAAATAAAACAATGTCATTGACAATCTAGGGTTTTAAGTACAGGGTAAGGCTCCCCCCATTGAGGATGTTAGGGTTGGTGACCCCAGGCACCACTAACTTAACATTTTGATGACTTGTGTGTGTGTGTGTGTGTGTGTGTGTGTTAGTGTTTTTCCTTGTGTTTTTGGGGGGTGGTAGGTTGAAGTTATTCCTCCCTCAGTAGCTGAGAATGCAATTCAATTTACAAACGATATTCAAAATGGGAGCTACTTTTCTTGGTTTTCAGTCTCAACTCCAGGAAATTATAACCTTCAAATTACACTTAATGGAGTCTCCATCCAGGGAAGCCCTTTTCCTATAGAGATTATAGCAGGTATGGTACCTAGGCTGCAAAACTATTATTAATTTGCTCAAATTATGTTTGCATTTCTTCTCACGTGTAATGTGGCCTAAATATGATTTGTTTGACCTAAGATGCATTCACACCCAATGCTAATTCAGTGTTTAAGTGAAAATCTAGGTGGCATCTTAGGTGGCACCCAATGTTAAATGGTTGATTGTTTAATAGTAAGTGAATGTTAACATAAAATCTTCATGGTAAATAGGTTTAGGACCTAAATGATTAGCTTGGTTTTAGGGGACTTAATACTAGAGTCCTTAATGCCAAGTGTGAATGCACCTTTAGTTAGTGTATGTGGTAATGAGGATTTCCTTGTTTGCTCCCAAAACAAAAACAAAACATAACTTCAGCCCACTTTATTTAGATGGGGGTCTAGGGTTCAAATTCTTAGGAACCAATATGGACTCATTTGAAGCAAATTGAGTCCTTGAGTTGGACCTTGCCTTGGACCCTAGTTTGCATCTTGGTTCTCCAAATCATGAGCTCTCCTTTTAAGGTTTTTTTTTTTTTTTTTTTTTTTTTTTCCTTTGGGGGTCTTAACTGATTGAATCTCTCCAAAATGGTGCCATGTAGGTTTAGCCTTGATTTGCCACTTTTTGGTCTTGGACCCTCATCTAAAGGCCATGGCTCCAATTTTTGGCTGTCAGCCAATAGAACTGCTCTATTTAATTGGACCCTGGACCTTAGACGCTTGTCTAAAGCGGCCCTTAATCTATGTGGAAGGCGCTTTACCCAAGGTAAAACTTCTGCTTCGAGAGAGGATGGCATCATACATGGAAGGTTTCTCAAAATGAAGAAAATTACATATAACGTTCCTCTTCTCCTCTCAAATGAATCATAGTTTTCCATTTACTAAGGAAAATTATACTAGTGTTGGGCAGGTACTTGGTTTCATGGTAAGAATCATCAATGCTTGTTCCGGGTAGTAAAAACTGAACCGGAATAGGGTATGATTTCAAAATTCAGTTCCAGAACCAGACTAAGAGCCAAATTGTTATAAGAACCAGATGTGGAACCAAGTTCTGATGTTCTGGAACAGGCCTTGTAGAACCAGTACCACCGCACAGAACGCCATCTTGCCCTACCACGCTTGACACATTCCATGATGGAATGGGCCTTGGAAGAAATTTCCACAAGTATAATGGATTCACTAATATGCAATTGAGCGTGTTTGTTGATTGTTATAGTGCATGTGGGCCCACAAGCCGTGGATGATATAGCATGGACTTGGGTTGGAACAATGGTAACGATATACGTACTTAGTAATGACATTGTCGGCACGGAACACATAATCTCGCTTGCCGGAATTGTTGTGGTAAAGTTTACTTTCTCTTCCAATTTCAGGGTTCATATTTTGTTCCCCCCTCCTCCCAATCCCATGAAGTTTTTATTTTAATAAATTCTAGCTTTTGTCATCATCAACTAACAAAAAAAGAGCATTTAGTGCAAATTAGGTTTAGGGTTTAAATTCAGTGCAAATTTGGGTGTAGAGTTTAAGGGGGTTATTTAATTACGGAGTCTTGGTTTCACCTCCCTATCCCATGCAATTTTAATTTAAATCAATTCTAGCTTTTGTCATCATCAACTAACAAAAAAAAAACATGATGTGCAAGTTACGTTTAGGGTTAAAATTCAGTGCAAATTTGGGTCTCAGGTTTAAGGGGGTTAATTAATTACGGAGTCTTGGTTCAACCTCCCTATCCCATGAAATTTTAATTTAAATCAATTCTAGCTTTTGTCATCATCAACTAACAAAAAAAGACATGATGTGCAAATTAGGTTTAGGGTTTAAATTCACTGCAAATTTGGGTCTAGGGTTTAAGGGGGTTAATTAATTACAGAGTCTTGGATTCACCTCCCTATCCCATGCAATTTTAATTTAAATAAATTCTAGCTTTAGTCATCATCAACTAACAAAAAATAACATGATATGCAAATTAGGTTTAGGGTTTAAATTCCGTGCAAATTGGGTCTGGGGTTAAGGGGGTTAATTAGTTAAGGAGTCTTGGTTGCACCTCCCTATCACATGCAAATTTAATTTGAATCAATTCTAGCTTTCGTCATCATTAAGTAACAAAACAAAACAGTTAGTGCAAATTAGGTTTACGGTTAAAATTCCGTGCAAATTGGGTCTAGGGTTTTAAGGGGGTTAATGAATTTACGGAGTCTTGGTTTCACTCGTGAGTTTTCATTTCTTGCCATCTTCAGGCTCCGGTGCATGGGACAGCAGTTGTAGCCGGGAGTGTTGTGATCTATAGTCCTAATGTGAGTTATATCGGAAATGATTTCTTTGATTACTATATAGTCGATGATATGAACGCCTCCGATACAGGGCATGTAATTGTTTCCATTGTTCCACTACAACCTTATATATGGGCCATTCCAAACCAAACCGCACTCTTGACATATGAGGATGCCCCGCTCCCCTCAATTGGGTACTACATTTTCATTTTTGAATAACATACATTACGTACACAAATAAATTGTTATATTGAGTTGGTGGATTATCGAGTTTTAGTAAATTGAAATGGTTCCATGCAGCCACACAATGTAAACTTGGGGGAATGGTGGTGGGCAATTAGGGCATTTGACAAGTTTGCCATAGCGAGCCCAAATTCGGCATCCGTCATGATGGTAGAAGTGAACGCACAATCTGGCCGTCTTTTTCCAGCCTCTGGAATGTCAAACTACTGGCTAACTGTTAGCAACTTGTCGATCACTTGGCAGCCGGTTATAATCTCGATCGGGCCAATCTACCCACCTCATAGTGACGACTATTCCGGTTCAAATGTTACGAGTGGCCAATTCCCATCGGCCCCTGGCATGGGCTACATGCAGCTTCAAAGCACCATCGATCCTTTGAATCAAGCTCTTCAAGCCCTTCAGTACATTGGGTGAGTCCCTTTGAATCAAGCTCTTCAAGCCCCATCGGCCCGTCAGGTAAGTAGGTGTAAGATCCCTCTCACATTATGTATCCGGAGTATATAATGACCCTCCTCATCTTCTATAAAGAGGGATGATTCATGGATGAGGGATTCTCCGATTGCTTTACATGGATGAAAAAAATATGCTTTCTATTTGTGCACAGAAATCGTAACTTCAACGGAGATGATTTAATCACAATGAAAGCTAAGGACGGGACAGGACTTGGAGATATTCGGAGTGTGGAAGTAACCGTTCTGCCCGTCAATGACCCACCTTCTATAACTGCACCATTTATGGCTGATTTAAGTACCTTGGAATCGACTTCTCCGTCCAATGACTCTGTTACTACCTTGCCATTACCAGCTATATCAGTTGCAGACCCGGATGAATTCGACATTAGAAGTAATGCACAATTCCACCACTCAAAAATATACCATCATGTATACAATATGTGGGTGCACAAACCTCATCATGCACAAGTCTAAGGTTTGAATTTGCGGAATTCCATAGTTTAAAATATTTACAAAGGATTATGTATAGTGTAGCTTTACCCTTTTATACATTAGGACTTGAGCAAATTGAGAGAAAAAGAGAGCGATTTTTTATTTTCTTAATTCACATTTGTGTGGTTTTTTCGAAGTATGCCAATGCACGCAACAAATTATTTGATTTTTAGCGGATGGGTCAACATATTTGTTGGAGGCAACATTACAAGTCGATTGGGGGCTTTTATATGTCACCCTTCCAAATTCGTCGTTAAGTTTTGCAAAATATAGGGTGGATGGGAATGACTCTTGGACGTCGATTGACGGCACAATAGCACCGATGGTGCTTGGAATGGGAATCAAATTTCAATCCTCAGTTGAAGATTGTAACAAAGCTCTTAGTACCTGGCAATATCAGTGTACTAAGGTACCTATGTCCGAATCTTTGTCATGATATTTGATGAGAACTTATTTTGTGCATCTCTGTTTTTTTAATCCCCTTTTAATTTGGATTGTCACTTATCTAATTTCAATTTATTTCCCACAAGAAAAATAATTGACATATTAGTAATACACAAGGAGAAGTGATTTTATTTATTTTTTAATTTTTTAATTTTGCTTAAGTGAGGATCATCCATAAGAATTTTTAGCTAAATTTGGCTATATCCAAGAAAAATATGAAACTAAATTTTTTTGAGCATTTTGCTATATTATAGGAAATTTTGGTGAATTTTGGCAACTTTTAGGATTTTTTTTTCCCAAAATTTTGGTGAATGAAAACCCTAAAAAAACCCAAAATTTCCAACACTTTAGTGTTGTTGTGGAGCTGGGTTGTGTAGTGTAGAAGCCACACAACCATGGTGGACTTGTCCATTGTTGTGGATGATTTGGGAAACTTTGGGTGCTCACAAAATTGCTCGGCTTCTCTCATCGAGCCATTGCTTGCCCATGCCCATATTCAAGTTTGGCTTGTTGCTCCAACTCCACTTACTCTTGGTAAGAGTCTCAAGACCACCCCCACAAGAGTTTCCAAGTTTCAACTTACATTTGGACACATATTGGAACATTTTCTCACTAGAAAATAATCCCTATAATTTTTTGTATAGGGATCATTAGAAATATATCTCGATATATATATATATATATATAGGTTTCCATATATGAGATTTTTCGTGGAAAATATACAAATCTTGTTACTTTCCCAAAAGCTGAAATTGGTGGGTAATTATTTGGCATTAACAGCGGGGAAGCTTAAGTTGATAGCCTATGTGCTCGGGCCTATCCTCGGAACTTTGCTTCTATGTGCTGGTTGCCGTTCCCTTTGTGAATGGATGAGGCTGCCGCCAGCTTACTACAATGCCGAAGGCTTCCTTGTAGACAACTGCGTCACTCGAAAGACCAATTGGGTACGGAGACTTTGAACCCCCTTGCCTGTTAGCACTTCAAACAAATTTTGTCATTTTTTGGGGGAAAATTTTGCATTTTTTCTTTCTAGTGTAAACTCAACAATTTTTCTATTTTTGGGAATATTTTTCGTTTTCAATATCAAAAAATTGAAATCTACTAAAAGGAACCCTTGTTTTACATTAGTTAAAATTTGAATTTTGTAATTCGATTTCAGACATGTCCTTCACTTTTCCACGTTTTCTTCCTCTTATTTTGTCATGCCCTTTTCTATTGAATTGAAGTTTTGCAACTTCCCATCAATTGAATCTAATTGCATAATGAGTCCATAAGTAATAAGTAATTATCTATGGGCACAAAAAATTTCAAATCATCAAAATGATCATCTATTATTGCATCATGTTAATATTGTAAATTGTGTTACCTTTGGAAGACTAATTTTATATTTGAGAAAAATGAACATTTCGACCGTTTTTCAACAAAAATTTGGGAAACGTTTTTTTAGTGTAAATTCTTTGTTAAAAAAATCTCTCTCTTTGTGGGGAAAAATTCACCAAATTGTTATTGAAACTATTCACCTAATGAAAAATAAGTGGCATTGTAGACATACAATCCGATTTGGGATCCAAGGATCAATGACTTGCTCGGACCTTTTGCATCCCTGAAACCAGAGAGTCCCAAATACACGGATTGTGATTGTCCCCTTGTGGTCGCAGATCAGCCAAAGTCTTCTTCACCCGATCCTAAGATGCTACAATCCAAAATAGTTTTAAATGTCGTGTACAATAATCCTCCTTCTCATGCGGAGGACAATGTTGAAAACCTTGGGGCTATGGACATACCCGATGAGGTTCTATTCACACCTGACCAAGAACCCAAGAAACTTGAACAAGAAATTGTTCAATCTAGTATGAAAGAACTCGAGAATTCACAAGTCCCAAGCGACTCAGATGATGATGGGTTTGATCAAAGTTTTGAATACAACAAAAGTCCTCAAGATTTTCATATCCCTCAAAGTCACATTGGCTCTCCTTCACACCCCCCATTTCCACACTTGTACAAACTTTCACTATCTCTCCAATTCCATACAAGTATTGCTATTGTGATCACAAATGTTTTGTATATCACATTCACCAAATTGCACTAACTTCCATACTCTTATAATGGTGCATTCACACTTGATGTTAAGTTAGTGTTAAATGAAAATCTAGGTGGCATCCTAGGTGCCATGCAATGTTAATAAATAGGTGATAGTTTAATGTTAAATGAATGTTAACTTAACATAACATTTTCATAATAAGTAGGTTCAAGTCTTAAATGATTAGCATGATAATGTTTGAGGACTCAACAACACTAGAGTCCCTAACACCAAGTGTGAACGCACCTTAAATAGTTTGAAGCAAAACTTCACAAATCTCCATTCTTCTTGTTTTCTTCACACAGGCTCATTGGCATAAATGTCACTCTCAACATGCTCAATAATATGGAAACAATAATACCCCACTTTGTATTTTCCTTGTGTTCTTCTTGTACAGGTTACAGGATATGGATGATTCTGACTTCACAGAGTTTTCAAGTGCTAATAGTGTGTCCCCGAATCGGAACCCTAATAAGGGATCTTAAACAACGTGATTTTCCATCTTTGAATAGTATGTCCTTTTAGGGTACCATAAGTACACTTTGTGTGAAGACTTGTATGAACACCAAGCATCAACAAATGCTATGTGAGATGTGCTGTGCATTAAATTGAGTGGATCACACAAGCCATATGTGTATTATTGGCAAAACCATGTTTCATCATTTGCCAAGTTTGGAGGAGTCATGGGCAAGGTTGTAAGCATATATGCTTATGGGTCCAATTTGGCTAATATAAACCACTTGCCCATAGGATCGAGTATTCAAAAGGAGTATATTTTAAGGAAGAAATTAAATTTTATGATTTATAAATTGATATATAAATGGATTTAATTCTTATGACCCAAAATAAAGTTAAATTATTTTACTATATAAATATGCATATAATTCTTTTCATTAAAATGTTGTTCTCAAATCATTTTTTTTAATAAATAATTTTTTAAAATAATGAGAATCATTGGTTACATTGTTTTTTAAATGATTTTTTTGTATTCCATACTCATTATATACATTTCAAATTTATCCAAATAGTGACAACAAGAAAGAAAAAAAAAAGCCAAAAGCACCAAGGCCAAAATGTTTTCCAATGATTACATTTTACACATGACATTCATGTGCTGGTCTATTACACTATTTTTTTACATTGTTTCAAATATCAAAATATTAATCAAATATTGTCAATAATATAATAAACCTTTGAAATATTTGCATCAAGCCTTACATAACAATTTTTTTAAAAACCAAAATCACAAATTGTAAATTAATTTATTCACTAAGGATTTTTCAAAAATCAAAATCCAATACAGTGTATGTAAAAAGATTTTTGAATGGTTCAACACATGTGCACCTTCTTGTGAAATATATTAAAATTCACAATAAAAATGAACACATTTTGTGTACATTTCATTAAAAGAAAATTTAATTTATGAAAAGAATAATCCACATTCCTTATTTTGAGTATTATAAACATGAAATTCTTCATGTTCCAACTTTACAAGTACAAAAAATTATCACTACAAGGAATCATATCCATATTAACCGATGTGTTTGTGATCTGTGTTTAAATCAACCACTTTTGCAATTGTCATTTCAACTATTGCATGTGACACATAGCAAGAACTTGTGGTTGCATATTTGATTACAAATTAATTTTAAGTTGTACTTGGAATTATGATGTGACTACTACTAGTTTGGATACAAATGAAATTGAAAAGTTCATTCATATCATCCTCAATTGGTGATGTCCAACAATAGGTGAAAACTTAATTGTTTTTGTTATTAATAATGTGGTGCATAAATGATTAAACAAAATGTGATATCTTGTTTGGATTTAATTACAATCCTACATATCATTGTTTCAAATGTACATGTGTTAATGGCTACCTAGTGCATGCAATATGTCATGTTAGTTTAAGCAACCTAAATAGCCTAAGCAACCCTTAGGTACCTTACGTAACCACTAAGTACCATAAATAGTTTAAACAACCCCTAAATGGGTCCCTAATACTTAAGGTACCCTAAATAACCTTAACTAATTACATTAAATAACTTGGGCCTAAATATCCCCTAGCTAGCTTGGGTTCAATTCATTATGTAGTTTAAACCTATGTAGCTTAAATGTCCTAAACAACCCTTAAGTAGCCAAAACAAGTCTAAAATAACCCTTAATATTATATGTAACCTAGACAACCCCTAGGTACCCTAAGTAATCTAAGTAGCCCCTAAGTAGATCTCCAAATATTTTAATTAATTTAAATAGCCTTAAGGTGTTTTAAATATAATAAGCAACCCCTAGATAGGCCCCTATGTACCTTATGTAGCCTAAGAAGCCCATTAGTAGCCCTTAGGTAGGCCCAAGGTGTTAAAAATGTCATAGCTTTTCTTAATTTGTTCATTTATTATGAACAAGATATGGCTAAATCAATTATTTTCTTTGATTATTACAACAACGTATATCAAGGATGGTTTGAAAAATGGTAGATTATGACAATTGTTAAAATAAGGAGTTGTGAATGGTTAAAAGAAACTATAACAATTAATGAAGGAAAAGAAAGATTAAGACTTCAAAATAATCATGGTTGGAATTTTTTGGATTACTTATATACACCAAAAAGGGCTCTAGAACTTGATACATGGGGAAATCTCATTGAAAATTTTAAAACATTACCTAAGAAAGTTCAAGAACTAATAAAAATTAAATTACATGGGGGAACAAAAGTGTGGTACATACAATTAAAAATATTAATAATTAACACTACACAATTAATGAAGTATAGGAAATGGCTACTAGTAATGGTATGTTTACTAACGTTAATTCCAATTAAGAAAGTTGCAACAACCTATCATATTATCAAATTTCATGATAGAAGAAAGTTTACAAAACCAAATATTAATGTTTTGGTAGAGAAATGGATACCATGTGATTTGTTATGGACTCCTAGACTTTTACAGTCTGAATATGCAATGAGATTAAGAGGAAATGAAAAGTATTGTCCAAAAGAAATCGAATCAAAAGAATTCTAGTCTACAATGATTATTTCGAATCCATATAAAAATATTAAAGAAATAAAAAATTAAAGAAAGAGAACATGGTAGTAATAAAAATAGGAATTTTCAGGAACCCATGATGGATAAAATAGGGAAGTAGAACAACAAAATAAACTAAAAGATTGGAGAAGACAGAATCATGAAAAAGCAAAATAAATATTTGCTGAGGTAGAAACATCTAGAGAAATAGCTACTCATGCAAAGAAATCTACTAAATGGAAGGGGTTGAGAACTATTTTTAGTCCCTCTAATAGTTATCAAGTACTTCATCTTATTGAAGAACAAGTAGAAGTAATAGTAATGCAAACAACAATTGAAGAAACAAATGGTTCACCTAGTGAAGATATTCAACAATCCACTAAAACAAGAACACCAAATGAAACACAAGAAGAACGTGATGAAGGGAATGTTGACGCAATGCTAAAAACTCTAGATGCTATAGTAAATGTGTTTGGAACACTTGATTGGGTCACAAAAGAGGGATGGCCACAAATACCAAAAAAACAGTTGGAAAAAGATGGAACAAAAAAAACTAGTAGTAGCAATGTAGCTGACAAGGCTTTTGGAAGAGGTCAAACTATTCTTTCAAAACTTTAAACACATCAATACTAAAATTCCTCTAAATCCACCACCAACTATTATTACACCAGTAATGAATCTTCTGCCAATTATGGCATACCTCTTGGCAATCTTTTGCGCATACAACTACCTAAATATCAAGACAATGAAGATCCAATTTTACATGTTCGACAATTGACTAAAGTGTGTGTGATTAATGGAGAAAATATTGACAACCACAAATTACAATATTTTCCAAATTATTTGAAGGGAAGAGTCACCAATTGGTTTGGAAAGTATGAAATAGCTCATCCGAAAACAACATGGGCACAAGTGCAACGTGCTTTTATAACTTGGTTTAGTGAGATCAAAACTAAAGGGCAAACAACTGCAACTTTATGATATGCGAAACAAAAGAAGTATGAGCAAGTGGAGGACTATTACGACAAATTCCTTTGACTATATGCAATAATCCCTCAACATCTAGATGATATATATTTGAGAGAATCCTTTCGAGAAGGTCTATGCACTAAAGTAAAAATGGCTATTATCATTATGCCTAGGAGAACATTAGCAAAAGTAGTTGAATCTATAATTCTAGTACAAGAACTACCCATGAAATGGAAAAATATGGCGAAATATTGTCAAAAGTATTATGACAATGACGAATTTGATGACTTCGACAATGAAGATGAGCATCATGGAAAGAAGACTAAAAATAAATCTAAAAAAATAGATTTTGACATAGTAAGGAAGTGTATTGTGAAAATTGTTTTAATGAAGGTCATTTCAGAAAAAGAATGCAAATTGTTAATGGAATTTTTGTATGATTTGCAAGGCAAGTGACCATAACACAAATCAATGTCCTAGTAAGGTTGTGAGTGGAAATTGTCCCTCAAGAGATATTATACTAGGAGAAGTAGTACAAATAGAAGTGCTAGGGGCACAAGAACAAAAATAATTACCAATTTATAATGCACCAAATAATCAAAATTAATACAATGATCAATAATATACAAGATCAAATGGTTGTAATTAGCAAAGTAATAACTAGTCAAATTGAAATAACCAATATAATTAGCAAGCTTATAATTAGAACCATAGTTGTGAAATGTTTCTATTGTTGAAAGGAAGGCCATGTCAAGAATGATTGTCCTGTATGGAAGAAAGTTATTAAGGAAGAAGAGAAGAATTTTAAACTAAAAGTTGGAGTAAATGTGGCCATGGTCGAATGGGACCAACCAGTAGTGGATGTTTGTGTGACCACAAGAGGACAGAGAGCGAGGATGCTAAAGGCTGATATGCCTACTAAAAAATGCCAAAGAAGAAGTTAACCCCACCAAAGGACATTGAATCAAATGGGAAAAGGAGAAATTGATTCACAAGGATGTAGTTAATGAAGTACAAAAAATACAAGAAGTGGAAGACAAACCACTAGAATTGTGTAAGGATGTTCTATTTGATTTGGGATTGGCCAAGTTAATTATTCAACCAAGAAGGTTGAACATAAAGGAATTATTATAGTCGATGCATCAAGTCAACTTAATGAAGGATGATTAGAGGTCAGTTGAAGTGGGCAAGGAAGGTGATGTACATGTCGAACCAACAAGAATTAATATATTGACACAAAGAGATGTGTCATTAAAGGAATCAAATTTATAAAAAAGAAAGAATGAGTTGATAGGTGCCAGTGGCAAATTGACAGTGAGTATCAACAAGCCAATTGTTAGTGAAGAAGATGAGATGGGTTCGACCTTAGATAAGGAAGAATTGACTCGTCTAAAAGGAGGTCTAGTGGCAAAGCGAAGTGTGTTGCCACAAAGGATCATTGTTGAACAAATGGATTAAAAAAATGGTGCATTACCAAAATTTGTGATGAATTCAAAGATAGAAGTGAAACTAGAACAATTGTTGGAGATTTGTCTTCAGTTAAAAGAAATGAAGACAAAGTCATTGTTGAAAATGGAAGAAGCTCAAATTGCTAATGTTTGTAAAATCACAACAACTAAGATAGAAGATTTTGATGAAATCATACCAGTTGTTCAAGTTTGTGTTGGGAAATTTGGAGTTAGAGATGCATTATTGGATGGTGGATCCTGAGCGAATATTATCTTTAAGAATTTGAGGAAGAAGCTTGGATTGAGGAAACCAAAACCAACTCCTTTTGTAGTAAGGATGGCTAACTATATAAAGGTGTAGCCAGTTGGATTAATAAAGAACTTGAAAATTGATTTGGCTAGATGTGAGTACAAAATCTTTATTACAATGTTGAATATGGAAAATGGAACAAAAACTTATTCAATTTTTTTGGGAAGGCCTTGGTTGAAACATGCAAAGGTAAATCATAATTGGGGTGATAATAGCTTTACCATCACTACTGGAAAAAGGACAGTGACTATGAGTACAATTATGAAAATTGCTTTAAAACCATTAGAAAGACCAAAATATGTTGATGATGGTTATGATTGGGAAGAAGGAAAGACGAATGAAAAGGAAAATCAACTTTATAATGCAATGCCTAAGTTGTGGCATGTAGGAGAAGTGGCATTAAAAGAGTTATATTTTTTGAAAAAGATTAATTGTGGCATGTTTTAACTAGAAGAAAAACCAGAGTACCCAGTTTATTTTTATCAACATCAACCTAGAGAAGTCTTGATATTGGATGAAGTTGCCGATGTGATAGTTAAAGATTGCAAGATTGCAAGATGGATAGTCACAATTGAGGAGCAGTTGAAGAAACTAGACTCAGGAAGTGAAGGAAATCCTAAGGAGGTACTTATTAATGTAATCTTACCAATATCTTTTAAAGCACAAATCAAAGAATTATTGGTTAATTACCGTGATGTCTTTGTTCAGAATTACAAAAACTTGAAGGAAATACCTAGGGAAATTTGTGAACACAAAATTGAGTTAGTGGCTAATGCCCAACCAATTAAGTAAAGACAATATAGAATGAACCCAAATTATGCACTAAACATGAGAAAAGACCTACATCACAAATTGGGGACCCCTTTGTATTAGTGTTATTTAAATGCTTTCACAATACTTTTACAAGATGTCCAAGGTTTAGTGTTTTGTTCGTGTAAAATAGGCATTGAAACAATTTAGATTGTATTGATTTAATTTTGGTATTGTTTCAATGATAATTGATGTAGCATCATATTTGCATTGTATTTATGTTGTTTGACATGTTGTATTCACATTATGTCCATATTGTAATGATATTGCATTAGTATTATGATTATATTGGATATGCATTTTTAGTTGTAAATGATACAATGTTGTTACAATATGGTTACAAACTTTATTATTGTATTGATTCTATATTGTATTCATGTTGTCTATATTTTGTATTTATGTTGTACTCATTTTTTTTCAACATCATATTTGCATTGCATGTGCATTGTTGAACATAGGATATGCAATGTTGCAACAACATAGCTACAAACTAGATATTCAATATTGACTCAATGTTGTATTCTTGTTGTTTATGTTATTGTATCTATGTTATAATGATACTTTCCCAACATTGTATTTGTATTACTTGTATTACTAGTCAATTATGTAAATTTTCCCTGCATGCATACATAAACATTCAGTTTTTAGATCACGTAGACTAAGTGACACATCCATATGAGGAGGTTTATCTTAACACATGGATATGACATACATCAAATGTAAAGAACCTTGGTTGTCACAAACACAAAAGGAAAGCTACCTGAGTAATGAGCATTTATTCTACCTAGAGATTCTAGTCAAAACAACCTGCCATAGGTTGAAGGGTCACATGAATGTGACTATAATGACACTAGATTTGTAATACAAGTGAAAACCCATGTACAACCCATCTTCCTCCTGGTATGGTTTACATGGGTATGACAAAAACAAAGGTTTGCATAGAATGTCATCATTTTTGGACATGGCTACCATATTAGATAATCACACAAATGACCTATGTCTTTGCAGAGCCAGTGGCCTTTGCAACCTCAGACAGAACCTGCCTAGCCATGTTCTGAAACTGTTTGGTAATCTCCACAGCATTCACACAATCCTCAGAGTTAAATGACATGTCCGCACTACAAGACACATAGTACATATGCTTTCACATCATTTATGAACTAAGCTGATAGGACTTAACAAACTAAAGCGACCAAGATTCATGAGCCACAACGAGCCTCGAATTGGTGAAGACTACGATGGGCTACACAAAAATATACCACTACTTTCTGACAAGTCAAACACAATAACTCAATTATTAGTTTACCGTGCTTGGTTTACTGAACATAATTATCAAGAATAACCCAATACACCTACAATGGCAAGTTCAAGGTTTATGTTCAATGTTCATCAGTTTACTATGCTTGGTTTGAGTCAAAAATGCACATGAGATTGATGGCAATTCGGTCAAGGAGATGTTCACGAACACTGCCTTCCTCAGGATTGTAGGTAGCAATCAGAAGGGGTGATGTAGGAAGTAGAATCTAGTAGATAGAATGTCTAAGTAAAAGAAATGCTCATAAAGCTCAAAAAGACAGGCTTGCCTGACCAAGTGTTTT
>Ga0209611_10005648_pt1 | contig 20844 bp, 10 predicted proteins | sample S1TSphgellanicum_3_FD_187693 | JGI IMG/M metagenome (GOLD analysis project Ga0209611, IMG submission 187693) | Host-associated microbial communities from peat moss isolated from Minnesota, USA - S1T2_Fc - Sphagnum magellanicum MG (SPAdes) (version 2) | ecosystem: Host-associated > Plants > Peat...
TCCACAACTAGAGATTCATGAGCTTTCAAAGCAAATGGCTATATGTGTTTGATGGCATGCAAATCAACATTAAAGTTTTTAGTTAGTTTTTTCCTACTTTCTATTAAAAACCTAAACATCTATCTCTTGATTGGATTGTAAAAAATCAAAAGAACTAGCTTTAGAAAAAAAGATTAGCTTTGGAAGGTCACAACACAACTCAAGTTTTTCTTTTCCATGAAAGACGAATACAAAAGTAAATTGTATGTCTATGCAATAATGTTGTTCCAAATTGGTTTTGTAAAAAAACGGTTGAAATGCATGCATAGTCTACATAAGAGTTTAGACATAACCAACACCTATCTCACAACAAGCAGATGAACATTCTAGTAAACCAACAACCAACAAAATCATTTTCATGTCAAAAATTTGTTCACAAAAACCAACGGGTGCAAATGGGGTAATATGAGTTGCACGCACTTGCTTAGGGGACTAGTTTTGGAAGAATATTTAAAAAAAACTCTTCAAAAAACTCCACAAAATTTTTAAAATTTTTCTTTATGTTATTATTTCAAGGTTTATGTAAAAAATTTCAAAATATATGTAATTTTCAAAATTTTTGAAGTCTATTTATAAATCCTTTTAGTGCTAAAAAAATGTGTTACAATGCTTAATGAATGCTTTTGAAAACTTTTTATTCATCATATATTTTTCAAATTAGTTCACATGTTCCAATGATATATTATGAACCTTACTATATAAAAAAATTATATTTTCAACACCAAATTAAATTATTATTTTTAAACATGAAAAATTAAGCACTGGTTACATTTGTTACAATATGTGTTAATGTGATTACACCCCAAAAATGTAATTGATTAGTATCTTGTTTGGCCATCTCCTTTAATGATTATTTTTTTGAAGCTTGCTTCTTTAACAATAATTGAAAACACATGTTCTTATATATTAATGAGAAGACCCAAAAAACAAGTTAGGCATATTTTTCATCCAACAATAATCAGAGACAATCTTTCACTTGGACCGATTATGACTACAACTATTACCCACTGATTTCATCAACTTTTTACAAAGGATAATGGCTAATGTAAATACTAGAGATGGTGAGGAGGGAGGAGGTTCAGAAATTTTTGCCCATTGATATAGAGGAACAACACCCACAATTTTCGAAAAATATTTGAGAATTTGTTGGTGAACGGGGGAGTGCATTCACCCAATCACCATAGATTTAGAAGCCCTAAACAAAATTTAATCTGCACCCTTTGTTTAAAAGTGAATGGATATTGACTAGTGCATTCTTCATTCATCTCAGCAATGGAGGTAGGTAGTGTTTGGTAGTCAGAGTATTACTATTTGTCGATAGGTGACAAGCAAACTCCCCACAGGCTGCCATGTGTTTGTTGATAGGTGGCAAACGAACTCCCCATGGGCTGCCATGTGTCTGATGTAAGTTCTCTTTATCACCCGGACTTTGTGTGCGCATTCTAATGATCTACATTTCATCTTCAGACCCCAAATACAAAAGAAGTATATTGAACAAGAGCTCCATGACTGAGACACTAAATGTTCAGCCATCAACCAGTTTACTCTATTGTGTTTAGATTCATTACATACTATAGTAGCTTAAGGGATTTTGGCCCTTAGGTAATAGGTCTATTTTGATATGAGGATTTTTGAAAGATGATATTTTGGCTTGTGTTGAAACTTGAGATTAGTTATAGTGGTGTAATATCTTGAAGGACCTCCTCCTTTCTTTAGTTGATATGCTTCATGTGACTGGTGTAGGTTTCGGTACTTAATGGTTCCATTACCTCCTTGTGGCCTTTTGGGCTGTTTGCTTGCTGGACTTTGGTCCTTGCCCATTGTTTCTTTTTCTCTCCCTTTCTTGGGTGTATTTTTCTTATGCAAGTTTGGCAGGGTTTCATCATTTTGGTTTCTTTTAGAGGATTTTTTTGAAAATTATATTTTTGCATGGTGAAATAGGTATTTGGGTTTTTGTAATTCTTCTTTTGCCTTAAGATACTTTTTAATGTAAAATGGCAAGGCCACATTGGGGACAAGTCACATTGGGGACCATCTCATGCTACCACCACCCTTGTTGCCAAGCCCTCAGAAAACACTATCCACTCCCCTTAAAATCCTTATTTCATTAAAACCCTGGCCCTAGGGCTTTATCAAAATTTTGGAACACCCTCATCTCTCGTCTTTAGGCCCCATATTTTAATAAAGCCCTGGTCCTTGGGACATGTAATAACCTCATGGGTTAAATGCCGAGTCCAACCATGGGTACCGTTGCAAAATACAAAAAAAAAAAAAAGTTTGTCGCTATACATGTGCAGACTTCAGTTATTACATTGGGCAATGCCATGGCAGTATGGCATTACCCAGCCATTATCCTACATATATCGTACTTCCTTTGCCATTTTGGCATAAATTAAATTTTTTTTTCGTTTCGTTGAACTTTAAAAAAAATTGCATTATTTATGTCGAAATTTTAATAAATTAAAAAAATTTCACTGTAAATTATCCATTATTGGTGATGAAATTTTAATAAATCTAAAAGTTCAATCTGTCAGGTTTTGAACCCCAAACCTTCTGCCATAGTGATTTTTATGTGAGGCGGTGGGGACACTAGACTGTTCCCTAGCAAAGACAAGACCCTCTTGTATTATTTTGTATAACTATTACCTCCTGAAAATTTCAGAATTAGAAAATCAGGTGCCAAAGTTAAGATTTCAAATTTAATTAATTATTTGACAGTTTGTTGCCAAAATGGTACGAGTACTATGGTATATAACTTGAGAATGTAAACCCCCCTCCTCCCTCCCTCCCTCCCTTTCTTTCGAGTTGAACTGGACCCAGACTTGGATGAAAAGAAAGAAAAGAATTTGATAATTGGATGTGTTATTTTGGTTTTTGTTTTGCAATGGATTTCTTCCATTTATTCCAAAAAAAAGACAAAAAATAAGGAAAAAAATAGTGATGGGCCAATCAAAGTGGCTACTAATGATTTTCCCGGAACACGCTTCCTTGACTTTGGACTCGACTTTGGGCTTTTTTGATTAGTCAATAGGCTCTTCCTCCAATCACAGATTGGAACAAGTTTGGAATCCCAAATTATTGTCTTTTACTTCAAATTAGGATACGTTATCTCTATCTTTAAGGGTGTAGGTAGGCCAGTGTTTTATTTGGCAATTTTATCTTATAGCCAAAGTGAAGATAATCCAAAGAAAGATTTAGCCAAATTTGACTACAAGCTAAATATGATATTTAAAAAAAAATATACTTCTATATTTTTGGCTATCTTACTTGAACCATGTATAGAAATCTGTCGATTTTTCTTGAATTTTATTCGAATTATGGCTATTGAAAATCTAAAAAAGCACTCGATTTTAGCACTTTTTAGAGTTTTTAAAATAACTTTTTGGCTATATATAGTCAGCAAAAAAAGATAGTGGGAACTACTTACTACGTACTATTGCCCATTTTACCCTTGGTTATAATACGTCCCGTCTCACCTGCCACAAGTTACTTTTTACCAGAAAGTAGAAGTAGGTACTGTAAACAGGTAGGTATGTACCTAGATTGCTACATTCTCAGCGGTGGTTTAGCCTAGGTAGCCTAAGATTGGTGCCTACTTTTAGGCCTTCCTTCCTATGATCACCGCCTTTTACGGTATCTAGTAAGTTTTACTACTTTATTTTACTTTGTTAACTACTTCTGCTTTTCGAGTGCCTCTTCTATTCTTGTCGGTGCATCTAGGCCGTTAGAGGCGGTTATGGTTTCATCTCAGCCGTGAGATTCGATCAGTTACGTACTCGTGACCCGGGGTTCCTGGTTACTTGGTTACTGCCCACCGCCGTGCCGCCGCCTGAGCCCACTTAACAACGCCCTTTACGTTTCGGGTTTCGCCAAGAACCAAGACTTATGGAGTTTCGCCAAACCGGTCTTTCGTTGGAGACTTACGTTGGGCCTAAGGTGGGCTAAACTCGAAGACTTTGGCGATAAACATTGGACGACCGGGTCGCCCGGCGCAATAACAAAGGGGACCCGGCGACACGTTTTTCTCTCTCCCCGTCCCAGTGTTCGTTTTTTTGGGGGAATTTTTGTTTGTAGCCAAAGTGGCGATCATCCATTGGAAGATGTAGGAAATGTGGCGATTATCTCTAGGAAAATTTAGCCAAATTTAGCTATAAATCAGAAATAAAGTGAAAATATTTAGTCATCCTTCCATATTTTTGGCTATAAAATGCAAAGCAAGTATATGAATCTGGTGAATTTTTATCTTTCTTTTCCCCTCCTCACTTCTGGCGACTAAAAACCTCCAAAATCAGTTCTTTTTAGAAATTTTAATTTTGAGTTTCTCTTTTTGGCGAGATTTCGCCAGGAAAAAAACCACTGCCCAGACCACTTGCCCGCCCGCCCGGGCAATCCGCAGCATACCTTGTGTTGTCGAGCAGTGCGCATTCTTGCCTCTGAAGATCGTCTCCGTTCCTTCGGCACAAAGGTTTGCGACGAAATCTTTTGCTCCAGCTCCCGATTCGCACACCGATGCGATGAGAAGACATCTCTCGGAGAAATCCACAACTTTCTTTTTCCGCTTTTACGTTGTGATTTTTGGTTGCCGGAGCTAATGTTTTCAAGCTTTTGAGCTCTGGTGTCACGCCCGAATTTTGCACTTGCTTCCCCAGTCTCCTTGCACTTGGTATCTGCGGAAAAAAATGTTTCCAGAGAGAAACTTGTTGCGAGCTTAGAAATTTTTTCCCGGAGTGGTGCTAATTTTTCTATCTGAGATGGAGGAGAAGATGGGTTTTTCTCCGAGTACTACGGCACCCAGAAGAGTGGCATTCTCAGAAAAGTACTCTTACCATCGGATTCCATCAGCAGACTCGGCTCGCCTCTTGTTCACACACCATGAAGGCATTGACAGGAGCAGCAGCAGCAGTACAATTGAGAGAAATCGTCTGTGGACACAACAAGAAGAGCCTGACCTTGAGAAGAATCATGAGTACGCCAAGAAGAAGAGTAGGTCGTTTCCCTGCCACAACCCGGATAGGAGGAATTTTGACTCGGGGGGAGATTCTTTTGGTGGAAGAAAGGACGGTGATAGCAGCCGCAGATCCTCTTCTTGGAGCTCTTGGGAAAGTTTGCACAACAGGGTCAAGGAGAATATCCAGAACTCTTGGCACTTGGGTTTCTTGTGGCCGGATGAGGAAGATGGGCTTGAATTCTTAGAGCAAGACAGAAAGTCTACTTGCAGTGAGCATGATGATGATGATGAAGATCACGACCTAATCCATTCCCAACAAAAACAGGAACAACAACAGCAACATGAGGAGATGGATTCTTTGCTACAGAATTCTTCAACAAAGTTTGGCGGTTTTGCATCTCCGAATTATGGAACTTGGCTTTCAAGCACAGCAACAGATCAGCAGTTCAACATGCGAGGTGGTACACCGAGATTTGCACTTGGGTCGTTGCAAGCAGATCACTCACACACTCCCGAAGAACACGAGAGTTCTCCTTCTGTTTTCTCAAACATCTTGGACAAGACTCCTGGCGTTATGAAGCATTCCCAATCAGTACCAAGCTTCGTCGTCGCTGATGAAGAGGACGACGACAACACTACTGCGACCCAAGAAACAAACGGAACAAGAACAACGCCCTCGGATGATGATTTCGACCTAAGAATCCATGTACCGGGGAGAAGTGGCTGGGACGATACCGAAATCGACAAACTGCCATCATCTCTCCAGTACCCATCATCAACAAGAGCCTTTCCTTCCACGCCGAAGAGTGCGAAGATCTCAGCACTCACCCCAACAAAGAGCATGCCAGCAGCAATGCACAGGGTGAAGGTGGTGAAGAAGAAGAATAAATGCTTGCATCGCTGCAATACAGCTCCAGCAATGTCAGCTCCAGCAACGGCAGCAGCAACAGCCAAGAATGCGGATGACAACAACAACAACAGCGATGTGGTGAAGCGACCGCACTTGTCTAAGAGTGGGTCCATCGTGTTGCAAGCAGGGTTAGGGTTGATGGTCTACTTGGCAGTGGGAGTGTTGATCTACACTTGGAAGAGGAAAGAATTCTCAGGTTTGGAAACCGTCTCATATGTGGATGCTTTGTATTTCTGCATCGTGACTATGTGCACCATTGGATATGGAGACATCACGCCAACCACAACATCTGCCAAGCTCTTCGCATGCGGGTTTGTGCTCATAGGGTTTGGGTTCATTGACGCATTGCTGAGCGGCATGGTGAACTATGTGCTTGACAAGCAGGAGCATCTGCTGCTGAGTGCGGTGGAAGGAAGCCACTATCAGGTGGCAAGGAAATACTTCATGAATCCGAATCATGGCAACCGAATGCGTATCCGTATGAAAGTGGCACTTGCTGCAGGGGTTCCAGTCTTGTGCATCATCGTTGGAACAATTGTGATGATGCGGATGGAGAAATTGTCGTGGATTGATGCTCTCTATTGCACCACCATGTCTATCACCACTGTTGGATATGGAGATCATACTTTCAAGAGCTTCACAGGTCGTCTGTTTGCCGCTGTTTGGTTGCTGTTCAGCACATTGGCAGTCGCTCGTTGCTTTCTGTATTTGACTGAAGCTCGACTCGAAAAACGCCATCGTGCAATCGCTAAATGGGTTCTTCGTCGCCAATTCTCTGTGGGTGATTTGATCAAGGCAGATCTCGATCATGATGGCTGCATCAGGTACCTAAATCCCCCTTTCTTTCCACACACACTCTTGATGAATTCTGTTCTGTTCAAACTTTATGCATCTGGGTGGGCTGCTGGTGGCTTCTATAATTTTCATAAGCAGTTGAACCTTCAGTTTCATCCCCATGCCAATTGGATAAAAATTGGCATTTCTCTAGCAGAAGGCAATATGAAAAATGCTACATGTAGGGTTCTTGTGGGCTACTGAGCTTTGCACTTGGTAATCATCCTTTCCAGCTGAATTGTGCACTTGGAGCATTAGGATCTTGTGTTTTAGGGCTTATGGTCGCTCAGAGGCTTGTGGTGCAAGAGGGCTGCTGAGCTTTGCACTTGGTAATCCTTGTTTCGAGCTGAATTGGGTGCTCAGAACAGTAGGATCTTGATGTGTTTTAGGGTTCATGGTCTCAGAGGCTTGTGGTGCTAGAGGGTTGCTGAGCTCTGCACTTGGTAATCCTCCTTTCCAGCTGAATTGGGTGCCCAGAACAGTAGGATCTTGATGTGTTTTAGGGTTCATAGTCTCAGAGGCTTGTGGTGCTAGAGGGTTGCTGAGCTTTGCACTTGGCAATCCTCCTTTCCATCTGAATCAGGCACTCAGAACCTTTAGCGCTACAATATCGAGACTTCGCTGGGAGTACTGAATCAAGGTTCTGCAGTTTTTTTAATTATGGGAATTAACAAGGAAATGATTGTAGAGGTAATGGTCTAACGTGCTCTGTGATTGCCATGGCTTGTGGGGGGGTTGGCAGCAAGGCAGAGTATGTTGTCTACAAACTGAAAGAAATGGGTAATGTTCACGATGAGCAAATCCATGATATCTGTCTTCAATTTGACCAACTTGACACCAATAACACGGGTAAAATCACATTGGCACGTCTACAAGATGGTAACTAACTTGTGAATGATTGCTATTCAATTGTAATAGTAACATGATCATTATCGAATCTCACCCTCATTAGCATCCATGGAAGGAAGGGATTCGACTGTAGAATGCAAACATTTCTTGAATGATATTATCATTCACACTCCCTTGCTCCCAGAAGAAAGTGGGTGTGGTGGGGTGTTTTGTTTGGGGTGTAACTAGGAGTAATTGAGGTCCATGGATCTAGCCATTCAATTGTACAATGACATAATTAGGGGATGAATTTGGGTGAATGTTTAACACCCTTGTTAGGTGTGAGAAATGACTTTCAATTTTAGAGAAACGATTGAATTGATTAGAAAATTGGCTACAATTTTACCAATACATAAAATGGATTGGCTGGTGATGGCAGCAGTTGTTGATGTTGCCATCCTAGTGAGCATGGAATGCAGTTCTTCGTGAAAACACCCGTCTCAATTGATGTTGTCAAAATGTGCCATTTGGATTGGAGTCATAGTCTCGAGCATTTGAGAAAGGTTATTAACATGGGTTTTTTTTACTGGCCATAAGCAGGGCAGCTACACCTCATAGCATGGGTGTTCATATTGACCTCCCAAAATGGGTAGGTAGCAACTTAGCAACCTCTATTATGTAAGACACTCTTGAGATTTGTGTTGGATTTTAGTTTATGAGTAGTGTTATGGGAATTGTGGAACAAAATAACTACAAATTTTTTGGTTTTGAACCAAAATTTGATGACCACTCAACACTATAAAAAATCAATGTTGGGCAAATATCACGATTTGTCTTGGTTATTTGGTAGTTGTCAACCACATTAACATATATCAACCAAGTGGTCCTTAAACTTGAGATAACCTAAAACACTAGCACCGGAGAATATAAACACATCTATGGAATAGCAAAAAGGTCAAGCTTATGCTAAAGGCTTAGCCCATTCATGTTTGTCCAATAGGAATTTAATATCTCCAATACATCTAGAAAATTTTGAATATTTATAAGAAATATTTTTTAAAGCCAATAAAAAATGTTGGGTGAATCAAGATTTACTTGCATTTAAATATGGTTGTTAAAACACATGAAGCTGACGAATTGCCCCCAGGTCCAATCGTCTATGCATATCTAGCCCTAGGTCCATGGATAATTTTTTATGTTGTATTTTTAGTGGTTCAATGTAAAAGGCATGGGGCCCAAGTTCAAGAGGCCTACCCGGGCTTGTTTTGGATCCCTAAAAAGCCCGAGCCCAATGTAAAAAGCCCAGGACCTTCGGTATACCAAAAGGTCATACTTTCCTCATGTCCTTGCCTTAGGGAATATTCCATTAGCCCGTGGTGGATTCCCTTAACATGGGATAGATTCTCTTTCTTTTTCCCTGAATTCAAAGCCCATAGCACGAATGAGATTTTTGATTCCAAACAAGAGTTTGTTTAAGTCTAAGCACAAGGTTTGGAGCCCCAAAAATTCCATTCAAAGCCCATAGCACGAATGAGGTTTTTGATTCCAAACAAGAGGTTGGTTAGTCTAAGCACAAGGTTTGGACCCCCAAAAATTCCACACATGCATGCTCTTGATGGGTCTGAAGAGGATAAACATGAGGATTAAATAAATAAAAATTCAAACGAGCATTATGTGTAGGGTAGGGTTAGGCCCTTTGGGTGCAGTTTGCATGGACCTTACCCATTCAAAAGCACAAGGTGAATGTTTATCTTAACCCTAAACATGGAGAGATTAGGGGTCGAAAGCCGTGCGGTGCACCTCGTAGATGGAAGGTGATTCCTTTAAAAGATGAAAATGGCCAACTAAAGTCATTTATGCCAAGGAATGCACCTTAGGAGGGTGTATTCCCTACTACAAAGTTTGCCTTCATCCCACTCAATCATGTCTACATACATGGACATGTGCGGGTACCCTTGATGTGCACCACTCAATGAATGGGTGATGTGATAAAGGCTTCAAGGACAATAAAATGGTGTAAAGTACTACATGCTGAAAAAATCATTAAATATTTAGGTTTCTAGTGCCACCATGGGTTTCTAGTGCCTACTTTCAAATGGAAAGAATTGGTTAGAGAAGGATCATGGGTACACATGGATTCGTGTTGGGAAAAACTCCAAAGAGATGAATTTCCTTGTAGAGCAATTCCGTGCTCATCAAGGTGTGTCTAAGGTTCCGATTCCTTGTATCCCCCATAATAAGAAAGAGAGGAAAGCCTACATGTTCCAAGTGCCAACCATTCAAATGGCTTTTTCATAAGCTCGTGGACCCCAAGACCCCTTTGAACTCTAGTTCAAGCAAGCATGCTTGAGATTTGAGTGGCTCATTTTGTCCTTATATTGGAGGTACTACCTCCCTTTGAAAGTGGGTCTCTATTGGACCACACTTAACGGTTATCCTCACAATTCCACTTGCAAAGTGGTCCCAATTTACACTAGCTATGTGAAACTCTTCCCATGTAGCCAAAGATGATACATGACATGGTGATGATGTCTTACTAACTTGAAAGACATTAACATTGTCACATCACCATTTGACATGTATTGTTTGATAGATGCACATGTGTTAAGTTGAGAATGCATGCTACATGTAATGGCTTAATATTCCAAAAATTTCAAATATGCACATATTGGCTTCATTTGAAGCTTTTTTCATTCCTTGCCAAAATACAATGTTATCATTGTCCTTATTGTAAATCTCTTTTCAATGTGGATGTACTAACATATTCATACAGATCCATGAAGACATAATGATGTCAATGCATTGAAAATGATATATTTTTGTACATTCAATTCATCAATTTTGTAAAATTTTAAAGGTTTACAAAACTTAGTCATATTTTATTCAATTTGCACATAATTTTAGCATGCTAATATTTGGCTGTGCCATGTTAAAAAGGGTAATAAATGGTTATCATGATTACTCTTGTGCCAACAATGATAACTCTTTGGAGGAATTATGCCACTTAAAAAATAAAATAGGGCCTTTTCTCATTCATTTACAACATTAAGAGCTTGCAAAATTTGTTTCTAATTATTTTTTAAAACCATAATTTGAAACAAAATTGGCAAAATATGTGGCATTTTGGGGCACTTTTCTCATTTATTAATGTGTGGGGTGACATTAAATTACCTTGTTAGCCAAAAATTCTTCGAAAATAAATCCAAATGTATGAAAATATTTGTCATTATTATTGAGTTTTAATAATCACAAGTTACTTTGATGTACATGTCACTATGAAAATAAGATTCAAGTTCTGAACAAATCATGTTCATGGTAGGAGCTCAATAGCTAACGAACTTAGGCTGAAATGGAAAATGGTAAAGTTCCAACAAATAGCATGTGATGTTAACTCAATGTATACTCTCAATGTTTTCAAAAGTGCTTACATTGGAAAGGGGACACCTTTTTCTTCCCTTTGGTGTTTTAGGGTTTAAAGGTACTATATTGAAGTTTGTGTTGAATGCCTTTTTATATTATTATTACTACTTATGTGGGCAAGAAATTCACAAAATATGTTTGGCAAGATTTTGATTGGAAAACATGGCCATGGTGAAAACATGGTCACAATGACTTTAGAAATATTTTTAATGGCATATTAAATTCCATCCATAACATGAACCTTGAAATAAAGCATCTTAAAATTTTACCCTTAGAATATGAACCTAAAATTTAAATCACTTTTAAAAATCCACCTATGTAGAAGACTATGAAGCTAGCTAAAATTGAAATAAAAACACCAAATTTCATTGTCTGATTTTAGCATGATTTAAATATGCTAGAATCTAATCACATGGAACCCAATTGGAATGTGAGAATAGACACCCAAAACTTTGTTTTTCCGCCTAGAATTTTGAGTATCAAAATCCGGAACTTAATTACATTCATTCCACCTAGAATGTGAGGATAAAAACCTGGAATTTAATTACATTCATTTTCAACTAGAATTCAAGATCACTTACTCAGGAGTAGTGGGGTTTTTTAAAAATAAAAATATTAATTAATTAACTTTTGTGGTTTAATGACATTGGCAACCATCCATAGGAGGATTTAGCCAGATTTGGCTACAGGTCAGGTAACAGAGGAAAAACAATTTGTCACAGCCCATAAAAAATTCGCAATGATTTTTATTTTTATTTTTATTGCATTTTGGCGAAATTTCGCTGAAGAAAAAAAAACCTCCAGCTCAGGAAATCAAATTTTATGAATTAATTAAATCTAGAAACGTGCCAAATTATTTTAACTGAGTTGAGGAAAGGCCCCAAATCCTACAATTCTATTGGTCCCCCATCCTGGAAAAAGAAAAAAAAGAGAAAAAAAGAGAAAAAAAGAAAAAAAAGGAGAATATTATCTAAACGAGCAGAGTTGTCCAACTCTGTCTTCCTTCGTATTGATTGGATGTGCCAATTCTCTACACCAATGAAAAATCTCCACGTAAGTATTGACTCGGCCGATTGGCCCAACCGGCCGCGCGCGGGCGGTTGAGAGGCCATACCGCACCCGCGTGCACGCGGACACATTCACACTGCACGGGGGTGCCACAGCTGCCGCCCTCGCGAGCTCCCGCGCAGCAACGCTTCTTTCCTCAGGAATCCATCCGGGCCTTTTGCTTCCAGTTTTCGCAAAATCGCGTGCGCGTGCTCGAGCTCGATGATCACTCGGTGATTAGATGATGATGCTGCTGCTGCTTCTGCTCCTTCTTTAGTACCTGGATATGTGTAAACTTCTACTGTGTGATTGTTCTGTTGTAGAATTGAAATTAGCAGCGACGTCTTGTTGTTTCTCGACAGCTCCATTAATCCTAGTCCAGCAGGTTTTAGCGCCTCTACTTCCTTCTCATATCTGCAAACTTTTTTGTTTTGTGATCTCGAGCAAGATCTGGGAATATTTCCACCAGAAATTTCGTTCAAGCTCTTGCGTCAACAGCTCTTGAGGGAGAATATCGTCGAGAGCCGCCCGGCTTTATATTGTTTCAGGTATGGAGCTCATCTCGAGTTGCTCTTGGAGTATAGCAGCTGGGGTACCTATGGGGTTTTGGAGTATGATCTATGTTGTTCTAGATAGTGCAGATGATCTAGTGTTGGAAGATCAAGGTCGGGTAGAGAGACCTTAAGCTGGTTGGGGATCTCGCGGAATTGTGGCCACCCATGAGCGCGGTGCGTGAGTCTAGACGTCGACGTGAAGAGCGCAGCTTCTTGTGACGAGACTAGATCATATAATCTGCTGGTTGGGATCGAGGACTCCAGAGAGGGAGCTCAGCTCTCATGGAGTACGCCTACGACCTAAGTTTTCTGCAGGTTCCATGATCATGCGAGAAGAAGCAAGCTGACTGGAGCAAACGGCGGGTACGGGACTAGAAATTTGGATTCTTTTACAACAGTCGTCGAGTCTGTGGCTAAACCAGGAGCTCTAGATACGCAGCAGCTACTGTGCTTAGATTCCGTGGCAGGCAAAAAGCCAGACTGGGTTTTGTCTGCTATCGTCTGTACTGTAGCGTTGTGGTTGTTGTCGTCCTCGTCGTCGTCTTCTTCCGGCGGCCAATAGCTGTTGGCTGGAAGAGCTCATGGGCCAATTGCAAGCGGTTACTGTAGTGTCGACCAGCTTGAATCTCCTGGCCCCCTCTCGCTAGACTTGCGTTGCAGCTGGTTTACGGATCGAGTAGAAACAGTCTGCCGCATGATCATCATGGCCGCAGTTGATCATGGGTACTGCAGATCTCAGCTTGAACTAATTTGGAGCACAAGTGCTGATGAAATTACATGGGTAAGTCGGTCACGGTTGCAATTGATTGTGGTGGTATTGCGATTCTTGTGAAATCCTCAGATATTGTTTCAACGTCCATCCGTATAACTGTGATCACTGCTGCTGCTACAGGTGTGACGCCAATCTTAGTGCCGTTGTCAGGAGATTTGCTTGGCACTGAATATTGAGCTTCCAAGGCTCAAGCTGATGCAGCCATCAAGGCAATCACTATGATCCATTGCATGCACACAAGTCTATGAATACCTACCCACTCACTCACGGGAGGGATCAGAATCCAGATCTTCTGCGCCATCATGTCGAGTCCAAGTCAACAAGGAATGTCGACCCAACCTTCAGTTGGACGCTTCAAACACAAGAGTAGTTCAACAGGAGGTGCTGCTTCAGGTGGTGCAGCAGCAGCAGCAGCAGGGAGCTGCTGCCAACTCTTACCCAAGAAACCAGCGATGAGCACAAATGCGGTGGGTTCCAAAGCTGAGATAAGCCAAAGTTCTGGCTCAGTCCAATCTCTAGCACCACAAAGCAATCATGGTGTTCTTCATGTCCAAGGAGGAGTTGCACAGTCGTTGAAGCCAAGTGACATTGTAGATCTAAGATCAAGTGGCAATACAAAAGACAAACAAAGGTATGTATCTATCACATGTGCACCGTGTAGTACAAACACCATTCCCACTCAGGCCCTATTGACACCTGGGCCATGATTCTTTCCCAGCTGCAATCTTTAACTCTAGGCACTCAAACTCTGAAGAAGCTCAGAATGAAGAAGCTTGAGAGCTCACTTGCAGTCTCCTTGAATCTTTGCAAACAAGAAACAAATTGACTAACTCAAAATTGCTGCAGACGAAATCATGTCAAGAGACCATGACACAATTATTCTTGGTAGCCCAGCTGGAGATACAATTCCTCTTGAACAGGAAAAATTGTCTCTCTTGTTGACAATCCAGATATTCTCTCCCTGAAATCCACTACATCCTGAGATTCAGTAGAATTCAGTAGAAATTAGCCTCAGAACTTGAAGAAACCATGATTGCAATTCTTTGGTAACTGGCCTGGAGACCCAATTCTTCTTCAAGAAAGAGTGCTATCTACTGTTGATAATCCAGATTCTCCCTGAAACCTGTTTCCTGAACTTCAGTTGAAGGTGTGAACGCAAAATTCAGTAGAAGGTGAATGCATGAATGAGTCAATAAAAAATAGCACATGAATCTGCATCCTGGGATGTGTCTATTTCTGATAAAGTTAGGTTTGAGAACTAATTAGGTCAGACAAATTTCTGGATGGGTTGCAACCGGAATTGGGTATTTGCAGCTTAATAATTGTAATCTTGACACTTAATTTGCAGCATTGAATTGAAGATCTAATCATCTAGCATGTACACCCCTAGGTATTGCAATCTTCAATGAATCAGAAGATACTCTTAATCAGAAGGTACTCATCTTTCACCTGCAACACTCACAGGAGGTCACCTCTAAAAGATGATCTATTAGGTTTTGAATTTTGAATTAAAAAAAACTATTTGACTCAGACCATTTTCTTGTGCAGATGAAACCTTTGTGGCACTGGAGTCAAATTGGAAATCTTTTCAATTTGTTCTGCAAGATTGAACTTGGACCATTGAACCAGCAAGCAAGCTGCATCAATCTTCACCACTGCATTACTTGTAATACAGATACAGGAAGGATGGATCTTCATGCTTATGGAAGGGTTGGAAGACACAAAACATGTAATATTCTCTACAAGTACTACATCTGTAAGTGCGAGATGTTTGGTATTGAATGCTTGCCAAGGAGATCACATGATGCAGCATGCGGGATAAATCCACTAGGTAAGGGTAAGAGTGTACTTACTCTTGTAAGTTGTCCTTGCACAAACTTGGCATGATTGATTAATCAACCAAATTTGATCAAAGTTTGACATGATTGAGTGATCAACCAAATTTGATCAAAGTTTGACATGATTGAGCAATCAACCAAATTTGATCAAAGTTTGAAATGATTGAGTGACCAACCAAATTGGATCAAAATTTGACATGATTGAGGGACTAACCAAATTTGATCAACCATGTTTCAATTTGATCAATTTTGTCAGTTTGACAAGCTTGATCAACTGACCAAATTGATCAAATTGAAACATGATTGATTGATCAATCAAATTGATCAAAGTTTCACAGGATTGGTCAATCAACCGAGGAATCATGCATGTGTTGCAATTGTAAACTAAAATTTGTGTGCTGGGGGAGATGTGCAGACCAATTGAACCAAGCCTGTGGAGACCTCAAGTGGGATGCCGGCACATATAGGTAGGTAGGTGCTTTGTGTACAATGCTAAACTGTACTGGTTTAGCTGGCTCCATTGCGAAGACATTTTCACAGATGCAGTCTTGGCAAAAAAATATAACAGTGGTACTTAAATCTCCACAAGTTTAGGTCAGGGGGGTTTTGTAAACTGGTAGATAAAAACCCTCCTGGCAGTCTACTTTACTTACTAGAGCCTGCCTGCCTGCCTGCCTGCCTGCCTTTGTACAAAAAACCATCTTGATGCTCAGCTACCCCAAGATTTGGAGAACTGTTAGACTAATTTGTAAGTCTGGTTTCTTGTTCATGATCTCAGATCAAGTTGGACCCATTGTAGGTATGGGATTGGAGAATGGCATGAAATTCTAGCTCTAGAGATCATACTACCAGTAAATTTAACTACCATTGTTGGTCTAGTATATTATATGCTCATGCTCAGTATCAACTATAGTAGTATCAGCACTGATATCAAAGAACCTACCAGGTTGGTAGTTGGTACATCCTGAGGCAATACTACCAGTCTTGTACCAGTACCAACCTAGTAAGGGAGCTGAGGTAATACCAGCCTTGTACCTGTTTATACCAGTTTCATTGCCAAGTAATATAACTGCCTGACACCAGCCAAAAAATCGGTATTGGACAGAGGACTCGACTGGTATGAAAGTTTAGAAAGGACTCAATACCAGGACCAGGCTGGTGTGAAAATTTCAAAAAGTACTCAATTGGAGTGATCATAAACTTACAGTTCCACTCAATGGAACTTCTTACCAAGGACTTGATGTACTTGGGGACGTCTTTGCAAATGTCCCTGTGCGTCCCATGAATTCTCAATATGTAGCAAACAACCCAACTTGTGCCCATTTGCATACCAAACCTTGCTTGCATTGAGGAGATGCAAATTAGGTTGAGATGTTTTTAATTGTTTTCTGAACCTAGAAAAGCCATCTTGCATGAACAGGACAGTCCCAAGGTTAATATCAGCAAAAGTGTACTCTATGGCGACAAAAGAACACCTAGAAAGTGCAACACCCATCGACCTCATCCAAATTGGGACATGTGATCAACCTAGTACACTCAATGTCAAACCATTGACACTAGTTGCTAGACTTCCAAAAAAGAAAATCAGCATTAGATATGGCTCCCACAATTGGCAGGACATACTTCCTGTATAAACCATCCCCTGGACCAAAATGCACCAAAAGAAAACTTAAATAAAAAGTCTCTCAAGCTATATGAAATAATAGGATGTTAGTTCCATGTTGTCAAAAAATTGATCCAATGTTTTAAAGACCTGTCCTTCTCTGCAATACTTAAAATAAGACAAAATGGGTTAGGTACATTTATAAGCTGCAACCCTGCAAACTATCGAGCACATCCACATGGTTTCATGTGTAATGTCACGAGGGCATCAGTAAGATGTCGAAATGGGCATCTTACGGCCTGGTCTTGCACATGTCTTGGACGTGTCCGATAACTTGTTAAATGGCATCGGACAATGTTAGTAGCATGGTGTGGGCAAGGAGTGGGTAGTGTACCAAGTAACGCCAATGTCAGGCAATGGTCACATTTTAAAGTAATGTTGCAAAGGTTTAAAGTTCCAGGGCTAACCACATTGTGTGTGGTGGTGGAGTGGTGACAACGTTTTGTCAACAGCACTTGTTGGTTGTAAGTGATATGTTGTTGGGAGACATCTGCAAGTTGTCAACCAGCATTGGCACATCCATTAGTTGGAGATGTCACCAAATGCATTGGGGATGAACCAGCATCATGTCATTGCCTTTTACTGTTGAGGTGTTGTAGTTGGCGCTACAACCTTGGTCTTGATGTTCTGAACTGTGAGCCACTTGAATTTATTTTTGTGGATGGTGCCTGTGTTACATGAAACATATGACTTTGTCACCAACAACTGGAGGACCTTGATGTCAGTGGGGCCAAATCCACCAACTTATCACAATTATTACACTGCTGTACACTTCTATGTGTATCCTTGAAGGGTACCTTGAATTGGCTAGTGAATCCAAGACAATATGCCTGAACAACACCAGTCACAAAACTTATCATATAATCTACCATTGCGATCTATAATGAAGTCACACACAATTTTAGGTTTAGGCAAACACAAACAAATGATTGAAATGAAAGGACAGAAATGAACTGCATCCATTCAATTTCATGTTATGCTGCTATAATGCTTTAAGACAGAGTTCAAACCATATGTTCCCTGCAACATCATTGATCAACTGTGCTAGGATCCCAATTGTCAGATAACCAATAGAAAGATCAGTATATTAATGATTTAGAAGCAATGCTATACCTTAATTGTCATCCTAGCAAAGACAGCCAGCAGCCCGGTAATGAAAATTCACCTTTCTCAACATCCCTTCTTCTTGAGTTTTTTGCAAGTCATTGGTAGGACTGCAAGCTTGTGCACCCTAGAACAGTGAGAAAATTTGCATCAATATCTTGAACAAAGTAGCACAGTGGCATCAAGTGCATCCCAATTAGGAAAAACCTTTCAGGCCCTCTATTTCTGTTCCCTGGAACACACTATAGACTCTTCATGTTTTGAATTCCACTTAGAGGTGGATAAGTCCATATACAACACACTTCAAAGGTGTAAGATGAAACTCACCAGTGTTGTCTTACAGTGAGACAGAAGTATTCATCCTCCATATTTGGACAGCACAACCATTACACAAAAGTGTGTACTTATGTTGACAACAACTATTGGAAGCAGTCAGCTGCTGTCCAGAATGCTCACTCTGTATTCACTGTTCACCAGCAATCTCCTCAGTAAAACAACACCTACTCTGGACTGGAAACCAACAGATGTATGACAATTGTCAAGCAAGTGAGCTGACACAGTATACTCAATCCATATTGATAGATTGATAGTGTGTCTACCTTTCAATTCATTGTCACAGATAGATTTTGAAAACTACATGAATGCCAACAAACAAAGGTCTTGCCCTAATGAACAAATTATGACACAAGGTGCTCTAAATTCAAAATTCAATGGTGGGTTTCAACATGATGGAACAAATCAATGCTCTAATCCTCACAAACTCATATCTTCCTTGTGTACTACATCTTTTGTCCGCTCAAAAAGGTGGAAATTGTTGGACTATCAATCTAATTGATGTGCACATTCTGCTTTTGTTTGTGGTTATCTGGAAGACTATTTGTGTACAAGCATTTATTTTCATTCTACATTTGTTCCCAACATGTTAGATTCAGGCTCTTGAACTAGATATCCGATCCAGAAATAACATCAAGCCCTTTGGGTAAAAGACGTCCAAATCGGAAAAATATATCTCTAAACATGTTGATTGAGATCAAGCCCAAAGTCATTTTGTACTTAAATGAATGGAAGAGACATACAAGATATGCCATCTAAAATACTTGAAGTAAAATGTGGCAAATGTGATGGATCAAGCTCACAAACTTCCCCATCTGAAGTGAATACATTCCAAAAATCTACCCCATTTGATGTCATTTTTGGAGAAAGGAGTGTGTTGGCCATTTAATGTGACGGCAAAGTGCCCACATATATCCACTGCGAGACAAAGAAATGAGGGAAGGACACAGATGATGCCAATAGAACAAAATTGTTAGCAAATTGTCACCAAATTGTGAACTTCACATTTTAGTCAACACACCACTCTACCTTCAAAAAAGTCAGTGAGCCCACTTGCCTCAATAGGAGGATACTGATGATGTCTGAAGAACAAGCCCTGTAGATGGGAGGCTGCTTGGATCAACAACACACCGACACTATATACACCAGTGAAGGACAAATGTCCATGCAATTAACTGCAGCAGCTGCACTTGCCCCCACTAGACAGCTGCTACAAATGCTTTCGAGGTGCTTGTCAACGCAGGCATGAGGTAAATCAAAGCCCCAAAACCCCTTGAAAACTAACAAGGATATTGGAGTCAGACTAGGGGGAAGACTGGGTTGCAGCATGAATGAGGATACCAATGACTTTTTATTAACTATTAATGATGATGTCGAAATAGAGTCTTTACAGTTGCTTTCACAAATTGCATCAATCTTCTTCTTCAAAGAGCATGTCTGGTAGGCTCCCATCAATTGGTTTAAAATGCACCAACCCTGCAGGACTATCAACTACATTGAAAAATGCCACCAGATGCAGAATTCAGTGTTGAACACTTCCTACCAAAACCTTTGACACCCCTGCAGGAGTGCCCTTGTTCCATGATCCACACTTCTGAAACAGCCTTCAGGTTGACCAAAGACCCTGAACAGCCTGCTTATCACTAAGCCATGCAAAGGGACATACCAACCAACAGTGGATAAGAGAGGTCACAGTGTTTGGTGATTAAATGAAATCTTCTACATAAACCACAGACGAAAATATTTCTGACTACTTGCCAGAAGTCATAAGTATAGAACAGTTTCAAAAAATACATACCACTTGGATTGGACTGCTCTGGATCTGGATTCCAGAGCACGGTGAAGTGATCTAATAATGGTGACTGGCATACACCAGATCTAGTTCTTATCCAAAATAATGTCTTTAGCACATCTCTACAGGTAAAATGACAGCTCCATTCAAGAACAACAATATGAGGTGAGGAATCTGAATGAGGGCGAGCACCAACCGAGCTGGGAAGATGAGAACAGGGAGGAGTGTGGGGACTTCAGAAATACCCGATCGTGCTTTTCCATCATCACCCCCTGCTTTTCAACTCAGCTAATCTGCGACTCAAATCGTCTTCAGAAACAGTGGAGGCAGTCTCACTCACTGGCACATGAGAGGCTGCTTGTGGAAGTCCAACGGAAACCTCCAAACCATAGTCATCTGCCACCTGGTGCATAAGGGAATTGACTTCATCCTCTGGAGTTGAAAGGCTGGTGCTGCCAGCCATGGCTGTTTCAACGAACTCTGATTGCACCTCCATGTTAACAAATGTCTTCTCAAATTGGTCCATGGTTTGCGAGATCTTTTGCATGTTTCCGACTGCTAAGGCGCTATCCAGGGCTTTGACGATGCTGCCCATGGATTTGCTTATGGTCTGCATTTTGCTTTGAGTACCAAGACGAGCAACAACAGCGTCCAGCCTTGATGACAGCCGCATGTAGTTCAGTTGCTCATTATGCTTGCGGATCGCATTCTGCGCATAGATTCGAGCACCGTCCATGTTCCCCTTCTCAATAGCCTTCTTCA
>Ga0209611_10005649_pt1 | contig 20839 bp, 16 predicted proteins | sample S1TSphgellanicum_3_FD_187693 | JGI IMG/M metagenome (GOLD analysis project Ga0209611, IMG submission 187693) | Host-associated microbial communities from peat moss isolated from Minnesota, USA - S1T2_Fc - Sphagnum magellanicum MG (SPAdes) (version 2) | ecosystem: Host-associated > Plants > Peat...
TCTTGGAACCCTAGGAATTAGGGTATGGCCAAAAGCTAATAATCTCATCTCCCCCCCCCCTTGGAACCCTAGGAATTGGGTAAGGCCAAAAGCTTATAATCTCTTTCCCACCCCTTTTGAAACCCTAGGCATTGGGATATGGCCAAAAGCTAATAATCTCTTCACCCCCTCTTGGAACCCTCGGAATTTAGGGTATGGCCAAAAGTTAGTAATCTCTTCACCCCCTTCTTGGAACCCTAGGAATTAGGGTATGGCCAAAAGCTAATAATCCCCTTCCACCCCCCCCCCAACCAAAAGTGACGGCTATTTGTAATGTACCCCAGGTCCCATGCCCAATCCAGATCCCAAGAAATAAACACCGCGAAAAAGTAACCGGGAAGTGTGCAGCATTAGTTTAGGGGATCTCAAATTTCGAATGAAAGGAACCACCTAGCCTCTAGATCTGTTGGACACTCCGGAAACCCAACGGTCTTTCTTTCCGTAGTATGTAAACAGAAGATATACTTACTTACTACCTGTTGCCGCGAGGTCGAGAAAATAGACGAGGCTCGAACGCGGGACAAAAGAAAAGAAAGCACAAAAGCAAAAGACGAAGACGAGGACCTTAGTAGGTACTATAGGTAGGTACCTACTAGGCTATGTACTTTTTAACCCGGAAAAACCCCAAACCACGTAGTAGGTACGTAAAAAGGAACATCACAATAATGATAGGTGGATGAGAAAGGCCGAACGGGCTTCTCATCCATCCAAACAAACTCCGGTAGTCATTGGTCATTTCAATGCGGGAATTAGTTTCATCCATGAAGTGCAAGGAAAGAGTCAAAAGTAGGAGTGGATGTATCATCCAAGAAAACGGGGCTACAGTGGTCGATCGTCCGTAACATTCATTGTATGCATGAGTTTATTACATACGGGTGTATATGGATGATAATCATCCATGAAGAAATGGAGTGTCCTTTGGATATGGATGATTCATTATTGCTCTGTGAATCATGACCGCATGCGAGTGGATGATATTCATCCATACGCTTCGTCTCTCTCTCTCGCTCCGTCTGCATCTCGCGCTGTGTGTGTCGTGTGTTGAATCTGCTCTTTTGCTGCTGCGCGAGAAGTGCCTCGCACGTTTGTAGTTTTGCTTTTGCTTCCCCGTTGCCAATGTGCATGGCGTGGTCGTCTTGTATCGGCCTTGCGACTACTCTTCGGATTCGTGAGGATTATGGCTGTCTTTTGGCGGAGATAGTGTGCTCCTTGTCTTCCCCTAGGAGCAGCTGGACTCGTTCAAAGTAGTAGAAGCTACTTCCAAACAAAAACAAATCGGTTTGTTTGATGTCATCGCTTTGTCGTCCCCATCTTCTCATGTGTTGTGGAGCTCTTCTCCCTTGAGCCTTTTGATTGACGGAGAAGAAGAGTGCGGCTGCTGTGTTGCGCGTCCACTGTCGGTGCGGGTGGAGGTGAAGGAGTTAGTGTGTCTGTCGGCAATGGTGACAAAGAAAAGGCGGATTCCTTCAATTGCGGGTGCAAATCAGGTGCGGTATTTTTTATTGTTTCTAGTTGCTTTCTCCACGCATTCTCTTTTTTTGTATTTGTGCCCCTGTTTGTTTGTTGAGAGAAGAAAGCTCGGTTCCATGAAAGTTGCCGCTGACGGCCATGTTCACGGAAGCAGATTGCAATAGAGGATTTTCCTGAGCTGTCTTTCCCTAGAGTAGTTCCGTGCCGTGCCGTGGTGCTGTCGCGCACTGTTGGAACCCCGTATGTCCAGCTTGCTAGTCCTTGAAGAGCTATGAGACGCCAGAATATGTGAGAGAAAGCTTGTGTGCTCACTTAGCTGTGAAAACCTTGGAAGGCTGCATGAGTACACAAGATGTTCCTCATGTTTATTTCGAGTTTCTTATGCGAGACAGACAAGTTTCTTTCTCCGATTGAAAAAGATACTTGTTGCTGGCTGCCAACGATGAAAGCTCATGCATTTGCATCATGTCTGCAGCAGTGGTTATGTTGAATGTGAGGGTAAGGTGCGGAGAGGGGGCCGCGGAAGCAGTTTTCGATATCAATTGTGGAGCTTACATAAGGCGCGGAGCCAGTACTTGTGCAAGGAGCAGTACTTGTGCTGGTTCTGTAATTAGGGCTTCCGAGTGAAGTCCCGTATGTTGTCCTGAGTTTAGATCTGCAGCATTCTGCACAGGGTCATTGCACTGCTCTGTATGTTCGAAAGTATCACCGCAACAGACTTTTAGAACTGTGAAATGCTACAAATTACTCTTATTTGTACAACTGAAGTTGCTTCTCTCATCAGGTTCATGTTTCTCTGAATCTTACTGTAATAGCATACCTAGTTCTTCCTCCTTGGCAGCTTTCTTTCTCAAGCAATATGCAATATCCCTCTTCACATTTCAGGTGAAAGGGGGTTAGGTTTTAGCACTTTGTTGCCTTGTCCTGTTTATACATCACATCATGGGTTACCAAGCCTGCTCAGATTGCATCTCCAACTGCCAGAGAAAACATTCGAAAGAAAAAGAAAAGTTGTTGCCTCATGGACATGCAAAGGAGGCTGCAGCTGCGAATGAACTTGAGAAGCCAGCATTTATGAAGAAGATGTTGGAAGGCCCAATGACTTCAACAATGGTACACCCACACAGGATTCTTCCTCACTTGATGTATTATACTTTCCTTGTTTTGACGCAACAAAAATCCATCAGGCCATTGTTCAGTTCTCTCATAGTTGGTGAATAGTATATAATAGTTGTATGCGAGCTGTCACTAGTTGTGCAATAATAAGGGTTCTGTGCTTTGAAGGTTCTGTTTCAACTTTATTGTTGTACCTTCCGAGGAATGTCAAACACTAGAGATGGTGCTGTGTTTTGTTGCAGCAATTTCCAACAGCATTTTTGAGTGTGCATGGAGACAAACTTGAGCCAACTGTTTGCCTAGAAACTCAAGGTGGAATGATGTGGCAAGTGGAAGTAGTGACTACTCCAGGGAGTGGTACAATGAGCACAAGGGCTGGGTGGAAGAAGTTTGTGGCTGATTTTGGTGTGCAGGTTGGAGACCATCTGGTTTTCACCCTCACAGGGAACTCTCACTTCCAAGTTCGGGTCTTTAACAGTAGTGGGGGTGAAAGAGGATGTCGCCTTAGGTCCATTAATTCCCCTAAGTATCAGACAACACCTGCTGAGTGTACACCTGCAAGAGATGAGAGTCCTGGCCATGGTCAGATGCCAAATGTTGCTGGGAGGCACCTCTCCCTCAAGCGAAAGAAGAGAAGTAACACAGGGACTCCAATTCCAAGTTCAAAGAAAAAGGTCATAGAGTTGGACTCAAGTGCATCAATATCTACAAGCATTGATGGGAGTGGCAATGAAACTACAAGTGCGGTGGCCCAACCAGGCAATACTCCTGAAGTTCTGGGCACACCAAAGAGAGGGAAATCATTCATTCCACACAGAGTTATCAATGGGGTTGTGGTCTCTCAGCGTCGGGCTGCTTCTCGAGAAGAGAAGGTCAAAGCCTTATCTGCAGCGGAATCTTTGACACTTTCCAACCCACATTGCCTAATGGTGATGTCTAAGGCTTATGTGTACAAGGGTTTCTGGCTGGTGAGTATTCCTTCAAAATGGCTCAGAATATAGCCTTTTCCTAGCTTTTGGGAGGTCTCTGAACATGCCTGACTATTGCTGGTGTGCAACCAATCCTCAGTTTTGGTTTTGTTTTTGTTTCTGTATTCTCAATTGTCTCTAATTGTTTATGGAGAGGTTCTCAGTATTTTGGAAGGTATTGTGCTAACTCTGTACAATGACACAGTTATTGTTGCTGCTGCTAAGTTCAATGTCAAGCAGTTAGAATTGCAGGACAGTAGTACCAGCACAGAGCAAGTTGACAACCATTGTATTTAAACCTCTAGTGCTTGGTGAGTGGTGCAGGGGCTTCCGAGAATGTTTTGCAGAGATTGGATGCCAAAAGAATCAAGGGAGATCACCCTTGTGGATGTCTCTGAAGATCAAGAATGGCCTGTAAAATGGTTATACAGAGATGGGACTGCCCAAACAGGTATGAGTGGTGGTTGGAGGCGGTTTGCCCTTGATCATCACCTTGAAGAATCAGATGTGTGTGTGTTTGAGCTGGTGAACCCAACCAAATATATTGTGAAAGTTCATATATTCACAGCAGTCAATACGGACACAGATGAAGGGGCAGAGAACAGCCTGCAAGGAGACACCTCACATCAAAAGGCCAATGACCACCAGAACTTTCAAGACAAAAGCAATGAAGATGAAGATATCAGTGCTTTCCGTCGCACAAGTTCTAACTTCACTACTGGGAAAATCTCTTCACCACAGTATGGGAGTAAGACTGCAAGGAAAAAGATTGGCCAGCTCCCTGTAGAAGGTATATCTCCAAGCACACCAAAGAGTCCCAAAGTTGCAGAGCAGATTGCAGAGCAAGTTGTGGAACAGGTTGCAGGAAATGCTACAGATGTGAAGGAGGGGAAATTCAAGGCGCGTCCAAAGCAAGGAGTTAGCAAACAGAAGCCCACAGTTAGGAACAAGAATAGGTTCACAAATGGAACAGGGGGGTGTGAGATACCTGCATATGTCATTGATGGTTCTTTAGAAGTCAACATTGACTACCATGTCAAAAAACCAGAATCAGCAGAACAATCTACCCTATTTGTCTCCCGGAGCATTGAAGGTAAGGGACGTCGTGGGACAGAACCACATGGAGGAGAGGAGACAACCCCTCCTCAAGTCAGGAGTCCTGGGATGCAGGCAATTGTTCAATATGAGCAGAGTTCTGACCTTCCACACCCAAATGATTCCAGAGCTTCTATGCCGAAATCATCTCAAGGGAGTCAACCTCAGGGTAATGAGAACAAACTAGAGGGCCAACTTCTGTACAAAGTTGTGCAGCTGCATAGAGGACGAGACACAAAAAAGGGAGTTGAATTCCTTGTGGAATTGGAGGGAGTACCAAGCCATGAGGACGTCAAGGGTGCAACAAAAGATAAGAAGACTGGCTTTTGGTGGGTTCCGCATGAGAGATTTGAATGGGGTATGGATAACTGCCTTCTTGGATGATCTAGCTCTGAGGTTCATCATTGTCAGAGAGCAAGGTGTGTTGTGTGTTCCCTTTGACTCAATGCAACCACTCCTTAAAAGTTGCAAAGCTGCTTTCTCATTTTTCATGGGTTTAGGATGTGTCATATGTTTTACGGGTGTCAGAGAATGGCATCAATTTTGGCAGGAGCATAGGATCCCGAGAACTTGGCAATTGGGGGCAGCAGGAATAATAATACATTCAGAGTTGTGCATAATAGAAAATCTTCGGCTCCATCAAATACTCTAAACTGTATCTGTTCTGTAAAGGTGGTCCCAGCCATGGAGACCCAAAGCTTCTTTTCTGTCTCACTCAGAATCTACAAGTTGAGAGAGAGTATTGCATACACATTAGAGACATTGTAAGTTTTTCTTCTGCACCTCTCTCCTACCATCCCAACTCTCACCACAAAAGAAAGAATGGATAGAAATTCCCAATTGTCATGCAAGAAGGATTTAAAACATGTTTTCAAAATGCAAATGTGTTTCCATCTAAATGTTTCATTTGGTATACTTCTAGAAGTAATGCTGCAGCTTTAAACAATACTGTGGTCCTTTTTTAGCACCAAACCTCTTTAGGATGTTCTTTGGTGAGTATGCCATCAAACCATGCCACCTGTTATCTCATCTTCTGTTTCACTTCAGGATTCCTTGCATTCAGGTATGGCTGGGAAAATCCAAGTCTAGCACATCAGCTATGCAGTCTTCACAGCTTGGAGCACGTTGTACAATCAAAAGAAGTAAAGAGTAATGTACCAATTACTTCATTAACAAGACATGTTTCTTTACCTTTACTAATTGGTGATGGTACAATTACAAAGGATCTTCAACAAAGAAACCATAGCCATGGTTGTTCTGTTCTCTAAGTCTGTCTCTGTGCTGCAACAAACAGCAAGTGTTGAAAATAATGAAACTCCTAGTTCAACTTGTGTTCTTCATGTTGTAGATTTTGTTCACATGAAATGCAGCTTATAGTGATACAACAATGCACTGGAGTTGAGATCTTTTGTGCACAACACAACTATTTGACAGTATTATGCACAAGAACCTCAATTCTCAATTGCGCACAATACAAATAGAAGAGAGTGGAGTACCCACCACCATACCAAATCTTAAGCTTTACTCTCATATTCGACAGCCATCAAATAACAGATTTTACACTGTACTCACAAGTCTGACTCATACCAGTTGTGCACCAACAAAAGGCAATTGGTAATAACTAACATGTGCTTAGATTTCTTGCAGGGGTGCAGACTCCAAACTGCATTTGAGTAACAGCGTTTGATGCCATTGCATACAAACACACTTGTGCTTTTCAAGAGCAACTTTGGCAAGCCCACTTGAGGATGCCATAAAAGAAACTACGGGAACACCATAGGGAGGAGCATATTATGGGGAATATAACTGGGAGCACTGGCAATGCACCATTAAGGAGTCCTAGACCTTCAGGAATTGAATGCGTGCCTTCATTTGCCTTCATTCCCATCAACATTCACATTCACTTTGGTCATTTGCTTCTCCACTCATCCAGAGTTGGTGTTGCAATGGAAACATTGTGGAGGTCAAGTTAAATGGGCTGCAAATAATAATAATAATAATAATCTCTCTCTTTCTGTTAGAGCATTGTGCTTAGCTGATGCAAAGGAAAGACAAAATGGAAAAACGGAATTTGTGGAATTCAACTCATTTTGTATTACAAAACACTGAACATTGCGGAGGTCAAACAGACTTTGCTGCGAGTGAAAAATTGCTTTCTTTGCCAGAGCAATGTGTTTAGCTGATGGCACAAGGAAGACAAATGGAGAACAGAGTTTTGCAGATTCAATGGATCCCTGTTGTTGGGTGACAAAATTGTTGCATATCAAAATGGAAGGCCCTATATGGTGAAAGCAGCTTGTGTCAATTTCCATGAGTGCTGTGTAAAAAGGAGTTTGTTAAAGTTTTGGGCTGATCACATCCAAAAAACCCCATATCCCTGAGAGCCTGTTCATCTACAGGGGATCACGTCATCATGAGTTTATAGGATGGCATGCATTAGTTTGGACTCAGACCTCAGCTTAGATTGGTCTTGCAATTGGGTGGTTCTTCAGCCTTGTGCATTTCTGGGATTCACAATCTATCAATGAGAATCTATCAATCTATCCATAATGGTAGAGCCGCTGACGTTGGTCCACATTATATAGAGTAGGGGCATGGGATAGAATCTACAAGACACCTGAACTTGGAGGGATCTGAATTCCTATTTTCATTGCTGGAAAGGCATAGAAGCACTCTGTGGTGAATGCTGCAAATTCTCAAGGACATGCATTTGTTTGTAACAGAAGAGACCACTTGATGTGGTTTAAGGGATGCACACCATGGCGCTCTGATGAGCATACTGGCAAGTGATTCAGCGAAATTGTTTAACTTCCTGTTTCTGATGTTAAGGTTAGATAGATAGCCTTCATTTTTGGTTACATTTCATCTTCACCAATTGAGGGTAAGAGCATCTCCAGCAGTGCTCAGCATGTGACCATGCAAAAATATTTCTCACATCCAAGTTTTAGTTACTTACTTCTTTCCAACCCCACCCATAAAACTGAAACCAGGGCTGCAAACAGGTGGGAGATTACTAACAGCAACCCACCTGGATGAATCAAACTCTCTCGCCAATCGGGGAACAGTCAATAAATATGATCTGAATGTATATATTAGATTGTTCCAGGGCTCTTCGGGGGCTCTCTCTGAAAGCTGTGCATTTTTCCAGAGTCACAGCAATCTTCCAGTGGATCTGCTGGATTTGACTGCTGTACCTCATCCAAGAATTCCAGTGCAGGACCACATACTGAGCGCTGGTGGAGATGCTCTCTGTGTAATACATGATTTTCTGGCTTAAGGTGAACACATTCAGGATAGTAGTACTAAGTTACCTGTGTGAGTTTCACCAGAATTTGCTGCAGTTGCATCTGCAAGTACCACAACTGATGGATAGTTGTATGCAATGGCATCAAATGCTGTTTGCTTGATTGCAGTTTGGAGTCTGCAACCCCTGTAAGAAATTCAAATCCATGTTAGTCATCCACAACAAAAGCTCTGATTTTCCCATTTTCTGGAGCAATTTTGTTTGTGAAACCCTAAACCCTAAACCTGACTCGTCCTAAGATTATGATATGCACTACAATACCAGATCACACACATACATGCTGTGGACTCCAGCTTTCTTTGGTGAGGAAACTCAAACTTCCCATTCTAATGTTCGTTGCTGATTTGAGAAGAGAATAGAATGGTTTCTTATAAGACTATTGGATTCTATCATCCCATACAAGGAGCCCCTTTGAAAGAAAATTAAGAAAAAGGTTTGAAAGCTAGTAGAACTTGAAAATGGTTGCCAAAAAAAAAATAAAATCCTGAAAGGTTGTATAGAGGACTCACCAAGAAAACAAACCCAGACAATTCATGAAGGCTGGCTCCCTTCAGTGGAATTCGTGTTGTGTTTATTGCGCATCGGAAACCGAAGGAGATCTTTTGCTCACGAGATCTCTATCTCTGTGAAAGAAAGAAAGAAAGAAAGAAAGAACAAAGAAATAGTATTATTATTATTATTATCAGAAGAAGAAGAAGATCATCGTGGTCTTGGATTCTGTCTTGATCGATGTTGGCGGAAGAACGAACAAAAACCACAACCTGTTATGGAAAGACAAAGATCAGAAACAAAAGGAGATGTTTTGCTCACGAGATCTCTATCTTTGAAGAAAGAAAGAAAGAAAGAAAGAGCAAAGGAATATTAAAAATATTATTATCAGCAGACGCAGAAGGTGAAGAAGATCGTGCGTCGTCTCGGATTCTTTCTTTATTGATGGTGGCGGAAGAACAAAAACCGCAAAGTACAACAACAGCATTCATTCCATACAAACGTTTCCAAGACAAAGGAGGAAAAGAAAGAAAGAAAGAAATCGTAACGGAAAAACAAAGTAGGCAACTGAAAGCAGATTTGAAGGCAGCGGCAGCAACAACAACAGGAAGCAGCAAGGAAAAAAAGAAGGAGGAGGAAAGCAGCACAAACAAAACAAAACGACGTGGGAAATAAAAAAAAGTAGTGTGCTTTCACGATCGGATCACGTACGTGGGAGCGTCGTTGTCATCGTCGTCGAGGAGGAGGAGGAGGAGGAGGAGGAAGGGGGTGCTGCAGCAATAAAGAGGATTCGTCGTCATCTTCGCATTGTTGTGCTGACGGATAAAAGCAACACGACGGACACAGACGTTGTTGGTGTCGTGCGACAAAACGCGAAGGAGGAGGAGGAGACAACCCCCTGTCATAAACCCCAAGACAACGACGAAAAGCCAAAATTTCGCGATGCCAGCACGAGAAGCTCGGCTGATAATGATGATGATGAGCTAATGAGACGGAGGAGGAGAATATTTTTGTTCGTGTTTTGCAAGCAAATCTTTCGATCGTTGTTACAGGAAGAAGCGATAGATCGCGCGCGGAATTCTGGCAGCTCTTTTTCTGTCTGTTCTTGAAGAAGAAGTAGAAGAAGTTGTTCAGATCATGAGTCCTTTTGTGGAACAAGCAAAAGAAGGAGAAGAAGGAGAAGAAGAAGAAGAAGAAGCGTTGGAGCTGCTTGTGGTGATAACTTAGGAGAAGAACTACTGACAAGTCGTGGTGTCACTGAATGGCTTCTTCGCGGGAGAGTTGTTGTTGCGGCGGTCATTTGATGAGTCGTGGATTCATTACTTTTGTGGCGGGCAGCGCCGAATCGTCTGGTTCTTCTCTCATGGCTCGGAAGAATTTGTTGCTGCATCCTTGATGTTAGAATTGGAGACAGCCGAGAAAGACAGATAGAGAGAGAAGAGAAGAGAAGGAACTCTCCGAGTAGAAGGAAGAGGAAGAGGAGGAGGAGGAGGAGGAGGAGGAGGAAAGACGACGACGACGACGACGACGACAAGGGTTCGTCTTTTAGTCTTTGTCGTGTCCAGGTGCTTCATTCTTCCTGTAAACTTTCTCCATAGCTCTGGTGTTCTCTTCTTCTTCCCGTAAGAAGACGAGAGCTTGGATTGTTTGTACTTGTTTGAGAAGACACATACTCTGAAGCAGATCCGCAACAAGCTTCGTAGGGATTGCTTGTTTGTCTGCTGTAGAGAGTCGCAGCAGCAGCAGCAAGATGACCTCGATGAGGAGGTAGTTGCTTGGAGGAAGAAAATCTCTCTCAGTAGGGTTCTGTAGAGGCGCTTGCTTGGTTTCTAGTTGAATCTCCAAATGCAAAATGGAAGAAGAATGACTCCTCTTTGTGTTTGTGTCTGTCTGTCTGTGTGCCGCTCTTCGGGAAACTGTTGCCGCAGGAGCTCATAGTTTCCATTGTTTGAGCAGAGAGCAGACTGTTGTTTGGATCTGGAAGAGATACATCTCTCTGAGAGTGTAAAGGATTGTATCACAGGGTTTTTGCCATGGTTCTCGTAGCGATGGCAACTTTGTTGTTTTGCAGGATTTCCAAGGAGGCTCTTTGGAATAAGAGATGCATCTCTTCTGTGACCTTTCTTCTCAATATGGTGATGGCAATGGCTTCTCAAGAGATTGATATGTGTGTGTGTCCTCTCTCTCTGGTGGTTGAACAGGGCAGCGATCTGGCACGCAAATTTCAAACATGGAATTGCAGAAGGAGGAGGAGGAGGAGATGAGCTTGTTGTTGGAGGATAAGAGTTTGGAGTCCAGTGTTCTTGTGGGGGGAGGAGGGAAAGGTCTAGTGAAAGGAACAACCACCTATGGCTCAACACCACAGCTGTCTTCAGCAACAACAACAGGGCTTATTACAAGCCCCATCAGTAACATTCGCAGAGGACATAGCAGCAGGTAATGAATGAGCTTTTACCCATTGTTCCCTTTGTTTTGTTCCCCTTTTCCACTTCTGTTTCTTGCTGCCACTTTGTTTCTCTGCAAGGAAGGTTGTCAAAGCACAGTGCTGCCAAGGGATCCAGCTTTTACTAGACTGCAGATGATGTCAGAGACATTACAGACAAAGTCGGAGACATTGCACATCATGTGCAATGAGGATTATATTTTCTTGTTCCTTTCTGTTTCTGTTTGTTGCCTCACTTTGTTTGCAAGTTGGTTTGTCAATGCAGGGAGTGCCCAACAGATGAGCTGGCTTTTGCAAGACTGCAAAGAGGAAGTCAGAGAACATCTACATATTGTCCAGTCCTTCAGTCTCTTTCTACTTTGAAAAAGTCTCCCCACTTCTTCTGTGCATTAACACCAAGACTCCACATTCTGTGCATGGTGGTGATGGGTTGTTGCAGATCGTTTATGGGAAGTCGAATTAGCCTGGCTGATGATGTGGAGGAAGGCATTATTGAGAGACAGGCAAAAGAACGGCAATTTAGGTCTAGAAACCAATCTGTAATGTCTGGCTTGGCATACTGCATCTCTTCTTCCAGCATGATTCTTCTCAATAAACTGCTGCTGTCGGGTTATGGTCTCACTGGTGGAATTTCTCTTATGTTTTATCAGGTATGATCCCCACCTCCTGGACTTGCCTTTTGACCAAGGAGCTGAAGATGCACATGTATTTGGGTGGTTCTAGTTCTGGAATCCTGGAATTGGAAACAAGAAGTTGTTGATGTGTAGCTTTTTGTTGTATCTGCTATGTCCTGATAAATCTGCTTATCTCTGTGCATTCAAAGGAGGGGATCCATCATTGAATGCCTGGATGTTTCACTTCGTAGATGACACAAACCCTCAGCATCTTAACTTGGGTTATTGAGAAATTGTTGGAGAAACTTCTCCTTTTGCTGGGCAATCAGCAGCTGAGTGGCAGGCTTTTGGTTGAATTCTCATTATTGGGCATTTCTGGTTGTCATGTAGCCACTGTGACAAGGGACAGTTTGTCATTCAGCCATTTGTCAAAGCTTCAAGTGGAGAACATGCTGATTGAAATGAAGAGCTTATTCAAGTGTTTTTGTTGCAGAATCTGATAAGCGTGATAGTGGTTTACATCTTGAAAGCAGTTGGAGCCATTACTACTGAACCAGTCACTTGGAGACTTGTTGAAGTGTGGTTTCCTGTCAATATTCTCTTTGTGAGCATGCTGGTGACTAGCACCTACAGGTAAATCTCCATTCCATGTGTAGATATGGTGTTTTTTCTTTCTGGTTCATACTCTGTATGTGTTGATAGGTTTGGAAATGTACTTGATTCTCAAGGAGTTTCTACCTGAGCTCAAATGGAATGTTAGATTGCCAGAGGGAACAATATCAACACTACTTAGTTTCCACCTGTTCACCTCCCTCCCTCACACTGAATACTAAGAAGAGGGCAGAAACAAGAAATATAGTCCTCCATTCTGTTGTTTGTCCAATTCTACTTCATCCCATCCTGGTAATGGCATCTGGTCTCCTGGTTGACAGTTTGAGGTTCTTGAATGTGGCAATGGTGACAATCCTGAAGAATGTCACAAACTTGATTACTGCGGTTGGTGAGATGTACCTCTTCAACAAGCATCACAACAAAGAAGTATGGGGCTCATTGATTCTCATGGTAAGTGTATCCACCGAGCCAACTTAAATTGTGCTGTGTGCAAGTCAACCAGGTGAACAGTTTTTTTTTCCATTTTAGTTTTGCTCTCAGAATTGTACGACACTGATGAAGCTGCAATATGTTCCTAGTTAGGTTCCTTGCCTAGTTTGTTAGGTGCAATTTTGTTTGTCAAATACTACAACTGGTCAAGCTGTGGTAAAAGGTTGCCATTAACAACCTAGGATTTGTGTGTGTCCAAAATGGTGGCAGCTTGTATCAGCTATAAGTGGAGGTGTTACAGATATATCTTTCCACAGTGTAGGCTACTCATGGCAACTTCTCAACTGTTTTTGCACTTCAGCCTACTCTGTGAGTTCTCTTTGCTCTGACTCTTCTCTTTGTACCAGACTTGGTAGATAGACAAATGCGCCATACCAACACCCAAGAAATAGCATGTGGGAGTTGTGCCAAGGAACCTTGGATGGGCTATACTCTGTTCTTTGCTCTGAACTTGGGGTTCAGGATGAAAGCTGAAAGCTACAAATGATTCAAATGTTCAGAGGTAATCGAACATTGCAGATTCATATCCATTGTAAAAGCTGCATTGAGGCATAGATGTTGCTTTACTTTTCTGGCATTCCCTTTGTCTAGTACTTTTGGTATTGAGGTTGGCTTTTTGGAACAAGGATAGTACAAGCGAATCATCTCTCTTGAGATTCCAGTAGTGTTTATTGATTATAATTGGAATGGATGTGCAGTTGTGGCTTAGGAAAGTGATGGATCTGGCCAAGCAGAAAACGAGTACAGGCAATTTGAATGAGTTCTCCATGGTTTTGCTTAACAATTTGCTTTCCCTGCCTTTGGGGTTTGCCCTAATTTTAGTATTCGAGAAAGACAACATATGGACATTGTGAGTATACCCTACAGCAGGCACTCAGGCTTTTCTATATTTGGGTTGATTCAGCATATATGCATGTGGAAGCAACAAGTTCAGAGCAAAAAAGAGTGTTCCTGTGAAGGTCTTAGCAGTGTGGTTCTTTACTTTGTCCAGATGCTTTGATGATATTGATTGCTTAGTCCTGTCAATGATCAGATTTCAATCAATGAAAAGGCTCCTGCTACTACGAGAAGATTAGAACTTGATGGTTGTTAAAGTCTTTTCCCTGTCTGTGGTTGTAAGACTTGTTCTCATCTAGACTTATGTTGCTCCCTGGTGAATATAGGCCAGCATTAAAGTATCCCATGTTCTGGATTGTTATCACATTGAGTGGACTGCTGGGCCTAGCTATCAGCTTCACATCAATGTGGTTCTTGCATCAGACCAGCCCCACTACACACAGGTTGGTTTCCTTACTATATCATGTCTCTTCTTTTGCACTCAGTTCTGTGAAGATTGTGTCAGAACATTGTTTCAACAAAATTCGAAGATTCATTTGGCTCTATCTGCGGGACCTCTGTGCCCACTCAATCTTTTTTCTATGAGCCAATTTTGTGGAGTTAGTGATTAGAGTGGTAGAGAAATGGCTATGACACGCAACATGAGTCTGCCAGAAAATTGTATGAGTTCATTTTAGCCTTCAACTATTCAATCAATCAGTTTGTGATCTTTGTATTAGTTGGGTCAGTTCTGGCACAAAGAATTCAGGCTGTCTGCTGTCTGTGGCAACAGTGAGAGTTCAGTACAAGCATTTGAGCAGGATGATTTTGATTGGTTAGGCATGGATGCATAACCATGTGTGATTAGAACACATCTCTGGGAACTGATGATATCAGATTATACACACATTGTTTGTTTGATGCACAGCGAGTAAATTCTTGCTTCTAATAATGTTTGAGTTGGGGTGCAGTTTGGTGGGATCATTGAACAAGATCCCACTCTCATTGGCAGGTATTCTACTATTTCATGTGAAAACAAGCGGCTCAAACCTTCTCAGTATCTTCTTTGGTAAGTCAATGTTTCCAGGTTCTTTCAATTTGCAATTCTGCAGCCCTTCCTTCTCCATGTAGGCATCAAGTTAGTTGACAAAGAACTGCAGAGGAATGAGACCCAACCTGCAAGATATTGAACACAATGTACAGTATTTTTCTTGCTGTTCTGGCTTTCTTAATCATGAGTATGGAGACTTCTCAATTCTCAAGAGAGTTATTCTTTTTCTTGCTGTCTTGTTAAGTTCTCAGTTGTTTCTCTCAACTAGTCTGCTGCTGTAGTAGTAGTAGTTCATGTCAAGAGTAGTTGTCCCAAGTTCTTCATTTACACTCATCTTTTTGCATCTTTTTTCTTGGTGTCTGCAGGACTAGTTGCAGGTGTTATATTTGCAAGGGCAAAGATGTCTTCATGAGGAGTTTTTCCATTCATTTTTATTCAGCTCAAAAAAAATAGAAGTCCCTGTTAGTTATATTTGAGTTATTATCTGCCATGATATTTTTTCTTCAGCTAGAAAGGGCGGTGCACAGTTCAAACCAATTAGATCAACAAAAAATGCAGTGGTGAGTTACGTGGTCGGCATGGTGTTCCACATCTTGCGGTATGTGGACCTGTACTTGCCATGGTGAATTAAGGGAAGACAGAAAAACAACTGTATTAGGCAATTTGTTGTGATGAATCAAATAAGCTGAAATTTCCATTGTACCCTATTTTCACACGATTCGTTAATAGCCCCTCGTACCCTTGGTGTATGCATCAACCAAAGCCATATAAACACTGCTGTCAGAAATCTATGTCTGCAGGTGAGAGTCTGAGGTCATGTGTAGGCTCTGCCCAGGCTTATCATCTGTGTCATTTTGTAGCAACTTGATAACATGTCATTTGGTTCATGAAGTTTACCAGTTCTACAAGAGGAACTCAGAAGGCAAGCTTCGCCTCTATTGCTTCCTTTGTCAAGGCTCCTTCCCTTCTTCCAATTGTTTTGAGCTCCTAACACCAAAGACATATCATGACACAATTAATTTCATATCAGAAAATTCAAAATATTGAGAAAATCAGACAATGTGCAGCAGCATCAGCAAGTGACTCAGACAAACTGCTGGAAGGTGTTTGATAAAGATTCAACAACACTTTCATCACATCAATCTCCATTAGTCTTTGGGTGCACATCGAACACAATGGTATGATGTGCAGTAACTACTTATCACCAACTAAACCTCATGACCTAAGCATGTAAACAAATAATACACTATTCAAACTGTTCCTAAAATATGATTTTGAGTGTTGTTGCCAGCCAGTCTTGATCTTGCTGAAATACTATTAACATTTCACAGAGACAGAGATAGAGAGAGAGAGAGAAACAGAAGCGTCAATGTCTCTCTCTCACTTGATCAGCCTTCTTAGCTCTCCTAATCATCCATTGGATCATATGGAGTTTCATCGGGATTCCGTCTGATGATGACAACTGGACATGGTGCATGCGTTGAGCAATATGAGCTTGAACCCCCAACAAATATTCTGCAAAATCCAAAGAGATGCAAACCAATTTATTCCGAAAGAAAAAAATCATATAGCCAAAAGGGCTACTATGATGATTACCTCTGGATCCCATTTCCCTTTTCCGTGTGCTTTCAGAACACAGAGAGAGAGAGAGAGGACAAAGAATTGAGTTGGACAACAAAACCACTTTGGTAATTAGAATTGCAACAGAAAGGAAATCAATTTTTTGCCTTAACATAAAATTTACCTTTGTAGAGTGCCTAGGCCTCGGGAACCCAAGACTAGCAAGTCAGGGTGTTTTTCCTCAGCTTCTTTGCAAATGACAAGCTTTGGATCACCCTCACTTAACCAGGCTTCACAATCCACCTGTCATTTAAGCAAGCCAAATCCTGTATGTAAGTCACCAAGACATCTCATAAAACACAAGAGCTCTAGTAATCACAAAACAAAATCACCAGTGATCTTAAGAAACAAAAACACGCATTTTGTGAGCTTGTTGTACATCCCCCTTTTTTACATTTCGAAATGCTCAATAGTCATCATCCCTTTTACAGAAAATGTATACCACTATTTGAACAAAATAATCCGGTGAAACATTAATCATGCTTCAGTACACTCAAAATAATAATAGAATCAATTTATAACTATGTATTTCACATGTGAATTAATTTCATTACAATCGCATTATTATATTATATGATAAAAACAAAAAGAAGTAAACATTGTGAACTAAAAATGTAGAGAGACTTCAACAGATATGAATTATACATTTTCAGGGGGAAAGAAAAATAAAACCCAGAACTCAGGCATTACAATGCATATGCAGGTACATACGTTACCTCAGCTTCATTGCATTGCTTGACAAAGTACTCAAGTAAAGCAAGGCCCTGTTTCTCCTCCTTTCTTTGCTGAGTTTTGACATCACTCACTGTTGCATACACACTGTCCATGTCTTCAAACCCTGTATGGGGAAAGTGTGATATCAAAGAATAATTCATCTAAGCATGTAATGAACTACTGTAACAAGTAGCAGAGAACCCACCCTCAGAATTGCAATTTGGGAAAAGCTACAGGAAAAACCCAGTCCATCTAGCATGCTATATACATAAACCTGTGCTATGTATTGTTGAGATTTTTCAATGACTTGCTTTTGCAAAAGACAGAAATGAGAGGGTTTACTACTCTAAAGGTTTAGGGTTTAGGGTACAAAGAGATAGATCTCTTCATAACGGACATCATAGCGACTGGGTGGGTGTTTTAGGAAAGAGTTGGTTAAGGGAGTGTGGTGCATGCATACCATCTTCGTCTGGGACTTGGACATGGAGGATAAGGATCTTATACTCCTTTTTGCAGCTCTGCCTCACGAGCTTGGTGAGAATCCAGTTTAAAGCATTGTGGCTACTGATAGAGGGTTTTGGGTACCCTTGAATTGAGTGACTCACTCCTAACATGACTTGCATCTTTGGGTTTGTTGCAGCTGGAGTCTCCTGCTCTCCCATGGTAGGATTAGGGTTCTGCACCAATGTTGCTACTCAAAGTCTGTGATGAAGAACTATATCCAAACTGCAAGAAACTTTCCAACAAACTTTATCAAAAACATGATATTTGGATGAAGAGTAGGCAATGAAACCAGTCCACAAAAACCAGTGAAAACTCTCTAACAGCTCTTCTTGCAACAACTCCCAAAAGCTTAGTTTTTCAACTGCACCCAATCTCAAAAATCATCTGAAACATCATCATCCCCAAAATTCCCTTCAAAAAAAGAAAATTTCACAAATTTGTCAAACTCCCACGTTGACTCCAACACAATTGTTCGATGGATGTGGCAACAACCCACATCACCATAAAATCACAATCTAGAGAAAACCAATTCCTGTGAGGAGAAAAATGAATCCACCCACTATAACCCATATAACTCATGAACAAACAACATCTACAGAAATTTACAAAAGAGCTATGATGAAACTCCAAGTGCCACTCCATAAAAAAAGAAAGAGAAAAAGAAAGATCCATACAAAAGAAAAGTGTTGCAAGTAAAGTGAAATCTATACAACCCAAAACCTAATCTTATACAAAAATGAAACACAACAAGAGCTTCATGTTTTGAGAGCACTTACTTCCCAGGAAAGCAAAATAGAGCCTTGATGATGATGATGATGAGGAGGAGGAGAAGAAGAAAAGTGTTGCACTTGCCTCTCCCTCCTTGATGAGAGCTTACAACAACAAAAGCTTCAAATTTTTGTGTTCTCTGCAGCAGAAGTTTGGCTTTTGGGTTAAGTATATGTGCTTCATGAATCAGATCATGTGTGGGCACCTGTCTTGGATCCTACTTGGAATGGATAGGTAGAGGGGTTTTTGGTAGCTGCTCATGTGGCTGACTGCCAAGTGTTGTGGGTGCTTCCAGCAGCATGGCATTGGGAACCTGCTCTCTCTCTCTCTCTCTTGGTCTTCCAAATGGCTTCCTTTTTTTTATTCATTAAATTATCTGTTTTCCATTGTCCTTTTTTTGTTTTATTTTGGGTTGCCTTCTCTTTTCAGCTTGCTTCTAATTACACCTGGAGTGGTTGAAGGGTTTAGCCATTTTTTTAAATCAATAATTTTTTGGCCACATACCTACTAGGGCTACTATGAGAAAAATGAAGGCCCATTATATTCTTTGCCAACGGGGAATGTAACCTCCTCCTCCTCCTCCTCGTTTTATATTGTAGTACCTTTGGCATCTTTTGACACTAAGTATATTATTTGTAGAAATGTTGAAAAAAAACCATACATTTCTTTTCAAAATAAATATATAAATAAATAAATAAATGTATAAAATTTTTGTGAAAGAAAAAAGAGAATATTTTGAAATATTCGAAGAATATTACATTTTTTTCAGTATCTAATCTCCAATAATTAATTAATTAATTAATTAATCATTATTCCACAGATGTGTGTTGAAGCTGCCCCTGAGTCCTGTACTATGCTATTGTTTTGCAATTGCAAATGTGCTTCAGAGCTGGACTGAACTGGGCACCCACTACTAACTCACTGCAAGGGATGGATGGATGGATGGATGGTGGCTGGACAGCAAACAATTTTTCATTGACTTCATCTGTGATGGCTAACCACAATGCATGTATTGAACGTAAATCGCTGATGCTACATATCATGCAATATCTGCATTCATCAATTGGTAACCAAGAATACGCATGGTAGAATGCACAATACAATTCTATTCCTTTACAAACCCACATATGGCTTGCATTGAACGTAAATTGCCAATGCTTAGGTAGCATGTGCAATACTCACATGTGTTTAAAAACACACATATTTTGGATGGTGGTATGTCCAACACTCCATGCATGCATGCATGCATGCATGCGTGTCTTTAAACCCAAATATTCAATGTCTTAAATGCATTGTTACCATACATGCACATCATGTAAACCACAATATTTGAGATAACAACGTATACAATACCCACATGTATATATGCAAACCTTATTTTTTGGGGGAAACAATGTGTGCAATATTTGCATAATGGTAACCTCAAAAACTTCAATATTAGGCGCCGTGGCAATGTAGATAATAGTTACATTATCTTTGTAAATTGTAATTATTTAGGTCAACGAGGTGCATATTACTCCTATCCTTGATGATTTAACCTTAATATTCAGTTCAACAATGCTTGTCATAGCCACATAGTGTCTATGGCATGTGACAAGTGTTAGTTGTCATTGTGCAATAATTAAATGACATAGACATTGATTTTGGATTCGAGAATTATTATTTTATACATAGAAAATTAGTATATATATTAAAGTTTTACATCAATTTGTAACATGGGCTGTCCCAGGTGGATTTCTTCTTGTGATATGCAGACACTCTTGCAAAATGATCAATAAATTCTCATATTTCTGCTTGACAAGAAATTGACAGCTGAAATGCACTTTAATGCTCTACATGGTGCTAATGCTAAAATCTCAAGAAGAATGTTTCATTCCTGCCCTTCCTTGCACTTTTACTTGACCAATCATTCATGACTTTGCAAGGAAATGAACAATTCAAACTCATTACAATTTCTCATCAAACATAAGCAATGGTGTGGTGTAGGATGAACACTGAACAGTGGTTAAGAGTTGGGTTGTTCAGTAGATGTAATTTGAAAACCATGCATTATCTCAAAATCTATCAATTGGGGAGGGATGCCGATATACATGTAAGTCTTGATGGTACAAATTGAAACAACAGATTGTCATCACCTTTGACATGCCAAATGGTTTCAATATGGAACAATCTTCTACTTGTGTAATGACTTGACCTTCAATGAATTGAACTACATCTCCTACTAGTGTAAAGGTTTTGAGCTTTAGTGAATTGAACTATATATCTTACTAGTGTTAGGATTTTGAACTTTTGTACTACTGTAAAGGTTTTGAACTTTGGTGAAATGAACTACATATCTTATTAATGTTGTTAATGTTCAAGAATTTGAAGGCCAGAAACATCCAACTAATGGATGACTGACATATACAAAAGGACAAGAAGATCCATAGTCCAGTTACACATATGTCTCAAACTTGGCTCTGTTGAATGAATAGTTCAGTTGAATGATGTCCAACTTCAGACATGATCTCTGCAAAAAATTGCACCAAAAACAAAGAAAAGTTAATTCCATGACAAAAGGTTTTGTCAAAGTTCCTTGAATTTGCTCAAAATGAGAAATAATTTATCAGTGGGAAATTACTCATGCAGAGTTCAAACTTTACACTCCGTTTATGCGAGCTGTTAGAACGAGGATACAATTCTACTGTACATGGAAAAGCAGGTAAAGAAGTGAACTTACCACTTTAC
>Ga0209611_10005650_pt1 | contig 20833 bp, 18 predicted proteins | sample S1TSphgellanicum_3_FD_187693 | JGI IMG/M metagenome (GOLD analysis project Ga0209611, IMG submission 187693) | Host-associated microbial communities from peat moss isolated from Minnesota, USA - S1T2_Fc - Sphagnum magellanicum MG (SPAdes) (version 2) | ecosystem: Host-associated > Plants > Peat...
ACGACGTCGAACGTCTCTTGCGTTTGCCGCTCGATCGTCGAGACCGACTCGTTCCAATACGCTTCGAGGACGAAATCGGTCGGTCGAACGAACGTCTCCGCGAGAACGTCGACGCGTTGGATACGCTGCGCGCGAAACGTGCGATAGCCTTTGTCGCCCTCGCGCGCGATCGCGTACCACACGCCCGCTTTCGCGACGAGTCCGAGCGGATCGATGACGCGGTCCGTGGCGATGCCGCTGCGGTCGCGATAGTGCAATCGAACGCGCCGGTCGTCCTCCGCCGCCTTTCTCAGCGCGACCAGCACGTCCGTCGGCTGTTCGCCGCGGCTCCAGCGATTGTGATCCATGAAGAGGCGGTCCCGACTCGACTCGGCGGCACGGCGTTGCATCGCGGGGAGTGCGCCCGCAAGCTTTTGTAGCGCGGCGGTCGGCGTCGCCATGCCGAGGTCGGCGAACGGTCCCGGGCCCGACGCGAAGAGCGACTGGAGTTCGTCCGTGCTGAACTGCGCGAGCGCGCGGCGGTAGTCGTCGGCCAGCACGATCCCGCCGAGCGCGCCACGTTCCATGTGAATCGGAACGCCGGCCGCTCCCAACGCCTCGACGTCGCGGTAGACGGTCCGCGTCGAGACCTCGAGCATTCCGGCGAGTTCGCGCGCCGTCATCCGGCGCTTCCCTTGCAAGAGCAACAGGCACGAGATCATCCGCGACGACTGCATACCGACATCTTGCCGCCGAAATATGCCACGACCTGTCATATATACCCGCTACGCTCTCGGCATCTCACATCGCACGACGACATGGAGCGCACGATGACTGCTAGCGAAATCGCAAACGATACCCCGGTCAAGGGCATGGACATCATCGCCCTTCTCACGAGCGACCCCGAACGCCAGATCGCGTTCTACCGCGACGTCCTCGGGATGACGCCGACGGAAATCGACGAGAAGGGCCGCGGCGCGGAGTTCTCACTCGCCGACGGCTCGACGTTCGGTGTTTGGAAGCCCGACGAGGGGCCGGCCGCCGGAGCGACCATCATGTTCGCGGTCGACGACATCACGCGTGCGCTCGCGACGTTCCGCGCGCGCGGCGCGACCCTCAGCGATGCGGAAGAGACACCCGTCTGCTTCATGTCGTTCGGTGCGGACCCGGATGGAAACGGCTTCATCGTTCACCAGCGCAAGCCGAGCGCTGCATAACGAGGCGACCGTGATGGGGCGAGACGCACGTGCGTCCGCCCCATCCCGATTAACTTGCGGAGACCGCTCGCCAGTCGGTGCTGATCTCGATCCCGCTACGCGAGAAGAGCGCGAAGACGGGGCAACGACGCTCCGTCTCTTCTTTGAGATGCGCGAACTGCTCGGGCGTCGCGTTCGTGCGGATCGTCGCCTCGACCGTGACGCGTTCGAAGTTCGGATTCGCATCGCGCGCACCACCCACCATCACTGCGGTGTCGAGATCCGCGGAAAGATCGAACGTGAACGCATCGAGGCGGATGCCGAGTTCTCTCGCAACGATCTGCGCCGTGACTTGCGAGCACGAAACGAGTGATGTGAGCGCGTACGATAAGGGGCTCGGCGCCGAATCGTGCCCACCGAATGCGGACGGGGCGTCGACGAGAATATCGTGCGACGAACCGCCCGGGCGAACCGTTTGCGCGACCCCCGTTCCTTCGGCGTGTAGCGTAAACGTCGCGATCGACTCTTTGGGGCGAAGATTGATAGACATCATGATCCTCTCTTTCTCTAGTGAACTTCGTTGAGTTTGCCGGTCGCGACGTCGAACACGAAGCCGCGGACGCGATCGCGATGGAGCAGATGCGGATCGCTCTCGATGCGCGCGATACCGGCGCGCACGTCGCCTTCGAGGTCGTCGAACGCGTGAAGCGCGTAGGGCGGCTTGAAACCCGTTTCCGCGGCGATCTGCGCGCGAAGCGAATCGTCGGTGAACGTCAACATCCCGCAATCCGTGTGGTGGATGAGCACGATCTCCGTGGTGCCGAGTAACCGTTGCGAGATCACGAGCGAACGGATCGCATCGTCGGTCACGACGCCGCCGGCGTTACGGATCACGTGCGAGTCGCCCTCGTGCAAGCCGAGGATGCGGTAGACGTCGAGCCGTGCGTCCATACATGCGACGACCGCCGTGTGCTTCGCGGGCGGTAGCGGCAAGGGGCCGTGGAAATTCGCCGCATAGGCGGCGTTATTGCGAACGTATTCGTCCGTCTGCGTTTGCGTGGCGCTAGAGCTCATAACTACCTCAAGAAAAAAAGAAAACGCCCCTCACCAATCGGTGAGAGGCGTCCGGTTCGTTCCGGGCCTACGCGTACGAACGCGCGTCTATCTCAACCGATCGATCTTCGACGGACGAGACGACAACACGCTGCGGAGACGCTGACCACGACGGCGCTGTTCGGTTCGCCGGAGGAGAACCCTTCGCGTGCTTCCGCGCGCACTACGTCGCGCTCTTGAGACTTCCGCCGCCCTGTGGGAGCTGCGGCTCCGTGACGAACACGATACCGACGGTTGGAACGTAGAGCAAGCCAGGACGGCCACCGTCGAGCACGATCCCCTTCGCTTTCGCTTCCGATTGCGTGAGGATCGTGATGTACGCGCATCCGACGAATCCGCGGAACGCCTTCACCTGCGGCGAGTTCGCAAACGCGCGACGCGCCGCTTGTTGCTCCGGCGTCGGCTCCGTGCGCGTCTCCGAGCCCGCGGTCACGTCGCCGCCGGGCGGACCGCCACCGGGTGGACCACCACCCGGAGGACCGCCAGGACCACCACCGCCGGGCCCCTCGCCGAGCGGACCACCGCCCGGAGGACCGCCGCCGGGCGGTCCACCACCCGGGAAGCCTCCGCCACCGCCGCTACGGCGGCCGCCGCCGGCGCCACCACCCGCGCCGCCGCCGGGCGGCCGCGGAAAATTCGGGTGGAGCTCGAGATAATACGGTACGGGCGAACCGGCGGCGGTCTTGTGCGCGACGAGCGTGAGGCCGGGAACGTCGGGTGTTTTCTTGCCGGCCTCGTACGCCGCAACGTACGCGTGCAAGCCGTCGAAGATCGGTTTCGCATCCGGTTGCACCGTCGCATCGCACGACTCGCGCGACGTTGCGAGCGCGAGCGGATCGGTTCCCGGCGGCGGCGGGTTCGACGTGAAGCGTGGCTGACGACGTGGCGCACCGCTCGCCTCGGGTTGCGGTGCCGGAGTCGCTTCCGCGAGTCGCGCACGTGAAAACTGACGGAACGCCGGCCCCGGCGCCGGGCCGCCGATCGCGGCGGAGTACGATAGGAATATCGTCCGCGGCGTCAGCGGCGTCGCCGCCGTGAAGTAGTCGCCACCCGCCGAGAGCGGGAGCGGACGCGAACCCTCGTCGGTCGCGAAGACGCCCGCGTACGCGTTGAAGGCGTTGTTTTCGAAGAGCGTGAGCTGACCCGGACCGAACCGGTGCGACACGCCGAAACTGACGCTCACGTACGGCCCGAGATTTTGCTGGTTGTTCGATCCGACGTATTGGAAGTTCGCGAGCAGCTCGACGCCGGGTCGGGGAATCAGCCCGTCGATCGCGAGGTTGCCCTTGTGCGCCGGTCGATTCGGCAGTTGCGCCCCGACGATGGTGGTCGAGGGTCCGTCGTCGAGACGGCCGCTCGCGGCTTCGAGAATCGCGAGGTTGAGCGAATACGACGGCAAGACCGCGATGTACGGCGAGAGCTCGAAGCGACCGTTCAGATTCACGCCCTGATAGAGCCGCCGCGTGCCGGCGATCGATTCTTGCACGTAGACCGTCGGAAGGGCCGCATCGACTCCGCAGACCGATGGCGAATGGTAGGCCGCATCGAGCGTTTGCAAATAACCCGGGCCCGCAGCGTCGTAGTACGATGCGGGTTCTTCGATCAGCGCGTTGATCAATTGGCCGGTTTGCAATTGTGAGAACGCTTGTGCCGAAAACGTCGCGCCGCCGTTGAAGCGGTGCGTCCACGACGCGTTGAGCGCCGTTGCCGACTGCTTTTCGCCCTCGCCGCTATCCCCGGGTCCGCTGACGACCGCCGTATTCGCACCACAATTGAATCGCGCGGCGACCGGATCGGAAAACGACTGCTGCGCGTTGAGATTCGGCTGCGAACTTCCGACGTTGAGCGAGAGCGAATAGGCGTCGTTGACTTTCGGCGTCCATCCCGCGCTCATACCGGCGAGGAACGAGCCGCCGAGACCGCTGGTATCGGCAAACGAGACCGAAGGTGTAAGCGTCAATTGGTCGTTCGACTTGATCGCGTCGCTGAATTGATAGCGCGTCGACGATGCTGCGTTCGTCACGGCCGTGACGTACTGCGAACCCACGATCGGCGTCGATGCGTCGATCGCCGAGTACGTGCTGCCGCTGAAGTTGAACGTGTGATTGCCTTGGGCGAGCGACGCGCCGTACGCGACGCCGCGCGTCAGCGTATTCGTGAACGATGCGGACGGGTCGAGCGTCGGCTCGTAGTCGTTTGGATCCGTCGGATCTCCGCCGGACGTGAGGGCCACGATGTAGCGGTTGAGGCTATCGTTATCTTGCGTTCCCGAATTCGCATACGCCGAAAACGTCGTCTGAACGTCGCCGACGAGCGATGCGATCGTGCCGTAGGCGAGCCCGTATCGTCCGAAGCCGAGATTGTTCGGCCCGCTTCCGCACGGAACGACCGTGACGTCCTGAGCGCAGATATCGTACGCCAAGCGATTCGTGTCGAGCGCCGAGGCGGTGATCGTCGTGCGCTCGTCGCCGAGCGCGTAGCGCAATTTGAGGAGGTCGCTCTCCGTCTGCGAATCGCCACCGTGCGCGTACGTCAAGCCGCTCTGATCTTCGTAGTCGCGAAAGGTCAGCGGACTATTCGACCAGCGATCGGTATGCTCGACCACGAGCCCGAGATTGCCGATCGATCCCGTGGCCGCGAAAAGATAATTCGAACGATCGTACGTGCCCGTGGTCCCATTCGTGCGAATCTGTAGCGCCTGCGTCGGTGAGAGCGTCGAAAAATTCACGCCGCCCGCGAGCCCACCGGCCGTCGGCGTAAAGCTCACGGACGATCCCGAGAAGAGATCGGTACCGATACCGCGCAGATTCCCGGCCGACCCGGGCGCGGAGAGCGGAATGCCGTCGAGCGTCAGCGCCGTCTGCGATTCGTCTTGATTGTTGAGCGAGATCGTGATCGGCGCGTTCGGGTCCGTCGCGTCGCCCGTCACGGTAACGCCGGCCAGTTTGTCGAGCGCGTCGGTCAGCGAATCGGACAATCGGCGAATCGGACTGTCCGCATTGATGTCGCTCGTGGTGATGCTGACCTTCGTGCGCGTCGAAACGACGCCGATCACTTTAAGGTTGCCGTTGCTTTCAGGACTTTGACCCGCAGCCGCCGCGGCGCGGCGCGCCGCCAGTTCTTCCGGCGTTAACTTCGTGAGGGTGATGCGAACGTGAACCGCCCGATTCGGCAACACGTCGAACTCGCGCGTGCTCGCTCCGTCGTAGCCGCGCACTTGCACGCGAATCCGATAGATGCCGATCGGCACGTCCGTGAACGTGATCGCTCCGGACGCCGTCGTGAGCGCGTTCGCACTCTGCGCGCCGGAGAGGAACGTGCGCGCGTTTCCGACCGCGACTCCCGCGGTATCGACGACGTTGAGATCGATCTCACCGGTGTCACTCTGTGCGAAAGCGGATGGGGGAACGAACGAGGTCGCACACGCGAGCGCGAGGGCGAGCCCTACAACACGAAAACGTGCTCGGGACGGGCGTCGTAGCATCCGCAGTAGCGTAGCGGACGATCCTCACGCAATCCTGGGAGGCGACGCACCCTCGCGAAGGGTCGCGCCGTTGCGCTCGTCGTACCGCTCGCGCGTCATCTCGAAGATCACGATATCGACGGGCCGGCCCCGAACGATCGCGCCGTTCTTCTGCACGCGCATCTCCTCGAACCCGACGCTCGCGAGTAGCGCGCGGGAGGCGACGTTCTGCGGGACGCAGCACGCATCGATCGTCTTGAGATCGGTCTCCGTGAATGCGTGCCGCACGACGCCCCGCGCCGCTTCGCTCGCGTACCCGCGACCGCGATGGGGCGCGAGCAGGCTATACCCGATCTCAGCCGTGCCGCGCGCGTGATCGCCGACGCGCAGCGAAACCCAGCCGGCCGATTCCCGACTTGCGGCCACGACGATGAGCCATTCGAAGCGGCCGAGCGCGCGCGAATCGAAATGCTTCGGCCGCGCCGCGACGCGGCGTGCGAACTCATCGCGCGTGTGGCGCGGCACGTCCTGGAACTCGCGCAAGCCGCCGCTCTGCATGATCTTCCACAGCACGCTCGCATTCTCGGTCGTTACGGGCTCGAGGACGAGCCGATCCGTGACGATCCGCTTCACGGCGTCAGCACCGAATCGACGAAACCATCGGCGGCCTCATATCCGCCGACACTCGCGCCCGCGTGGAAACGGACGCGGTCGCCGGGACGCGCGAGAAGTGCCGTCGGGGCGTCGTGCGACGAGATCGTGAAGATCCGGCGGTCGCCGCGGAGCGTCAGGTACACGGTTCCGTCCGGGCCCGTGGCCACACGATCGATCGTGCCGCCGTCGCTCTCCTGCCCGGCGACGCCGGGCATGCTGCCCGAAAGGCCGAGGAACGCGGCGTATTGCGCGAACGCGTCGCTCTGCGGCGAGGGATTCGAACTCGATCCGACCACGACGTGTCCGTTCTTCGCCTGCACGAGCGCCACCGTTTGATACTTCCCCGTTTCTGCGACGAGTGGAACGACCCACGTATTCTGCCCGAATGCATTGTAGAGAATCGGTTGCGTCGGAATCAACTTTCCTTGGCGGACGATCGGGTTCGAAGCGACGGCGTCTTCGGCACCACGCGAGTTGAACTCTCCACCGGAGGAGGTGTAGTACGTGACGTGCCCCGTTACGGTGTCCATGTACGTGAATCCGGTCATCGACTGATCGCTCGCGGGCGATGTGTGATCCACGAACCAAACGAACCGCGGACCGGCGAGCAGGCCGAACACTTCGTCGCGAGCCGGGACGTGCACGTCGCGCTTCACGAGCAGAGAGTTCCAGAGCCCGTGTACGAATTCTCCGAACCACTCGTTGTAGGCGAGCGCGAGGTCGGCCGGGTACACGCGGCTGACCCAGGCCGGCAACGATGCGAAATCGGCGCGCGCGACGCGGTGCATCTCACCCGTCGCCGGATCGACGATCGCGACGCCCGTGACGATCGTCCCGCTCCAACCGATCGTCGGGCGGCCGAGCGTGCAGAGATACTGCGGGTTGCCGGCGTCGTCGAGCTGCAGGGTCGTTTCGAGAATTTGTTCGGTACCGTACCGCATGTAGACGTGGCGATACAGGTTGTCGTTGAGGAGCGCCGAGGGGATGTAGCGCATCGGCGCACGTTGCCGCACCTCCGCTTGCTCGTCCGGATTTTCCGCGCTCACGACGATGACGCCGGGGCTCGTTCCGCGCGAGAGCCATTGCACGACGCCTTGAAACTCGAGCGGCGCGACCCACACGAGCTTTCCACGCGTCACCTGAACGTTGAAATCACCGACGCGGTAGTAGGCACCCAGCTGCCCGACGACCTTGTTGCCGGCGAAGATCGCCGATTCTTCGGGAACGACACGCACGTGCGCGATGTCGGCACTCGGCGGCAGTGAGGCCGAGGTGGAGACGTCCACGACATCGCGCAAACCGCTCGCATCGACGAGCGGCGCGATCGCGAGCACGCCGGCGAACGCGCCGACGACGGCGAGCGCCACGAGATACGGTCGCGCGGGCGTACGGCGAATCGACACGACGCGCCGCGATGCGATCGCGGTGCGGGCCGCGAGGAGAATGCTATACGCCGCATTCGGTACGAGCGTGAGCAGCAACAGCGTGAAGCATTGCGGGAACACGAGCGGCGGCATCTCGACGTACGCGTACACGAGCAAGATCGGAAACCCGACGGCCAAGCGAAGCACCTGCCCTCGCAACCAGTTGCGCGAGAAATCGAGGTTAACGAGGCCGAGCGACATGAAGAGCGCGACGTAGAGGATGACCACGTTGCGGCCTGTTCCCGCCTCGGGTCGACGGGTCTTTTAGGGGCGCTTTCGCCGCCTGCTACGGCAGCGAACGATCTCCGACCGCGGTGGCCATCGCGCGATACACGTTCAGACGGCCGCAGCCTTCCTTGCTATCGCCGATGTCGTCCGCGGTCGAGCAAAGTAACTGCTTCATCTTCGTGGGTGATTTGTAGCTCGGGTTGACCGCGATGATGAGCGCGGCTGCGCCGGCGACCGTGGGCGACGCCATCGACGTGCCCGCGAACAGCGTTTGGCAGTCGCCATTATCGTTCGAACTCGGATAGTCGGCGCACGATCCGGCGAAGCGCGAATCGAACGGCGTCGTCGTCACGAGATCCGCGATCCAGTGCAGATAATCCGCATCCGTGTCACCGCTCGGATCGCCGCCGGGTGCTACGATGCCCCACGCGTTTGCGTTTCGTAGCGACGCGCCCGGATTGCCATAGTCCGAGTATGAGGCGACGTATTCACTTGGGCTCGACGACGATCCGGAGGCCGATCCGGTACCATTGGTCACACCGTCCGCGAGGGACGTGGCGCCGACCGCGATCACACCCGGATCGCATCCGGGCGCCTCAACGCCTACGCCACTCGTTCCACCATTGCCGGCCGATGCAACCACGACGATATTCGCCGCGATTGCATCCGCGATCGCGCCCCCCTCGACGCTATCCGCGTCCTGACCGTTCGAACACCCCGAATTCGAATCGACGGCATCACCGCCGAGGCTGAGATTGATAACGTCGACTTTTTGCGCGATCGCATCCTCGATCGCCGACGCGATGTCCGCCGAATCGAACGTGCATTGCGTGTCGGTGGTTTGGTCGTTCAAGCAGTTGTCATCCGGCGTGGGGCCAATGCGATACGCGTAGATACTCGCCAACCCGCCCGAGCCGACGAATCCAAGAGCGTTGTTCGATTCAGCCGCCGCGATGCCGGATACGTCCGTGCCGTGGCCGTCTTCGTCAGTCGTGAAATTCGAGGAGCTCGTCACGCTGGGCGTAACGTTGGGGTTCGTAACAAAGCACTTCTGATAGACGATCTTCGAGCGAAGCTCGGGGTGCGTTGCATCCTCGCCCTGATCGATGACCGCAATCTTCACGCTCGAAGAGCCGAGCGCTTTGCCGTTTACAACCGTACTGCCGTTATTTTCTTGGCTGTACCCGAACGCATCCTCGAGCCCGATCACGTGCATATTCCACTGACCCGGGACGGAGGGACCCTCTTCGTACGGCCCGACTTCATAGGTCGCCGGCGGGACGGTCGATGAGCCGCTGTCCGGGTCGGCAACCGGGTGCGCGAAACCGGTGAAGTACGGGTCGTTCGTGAAGTACGCCTTCGCGATCGTCTGCGGAGAGCGGCGATAACCGGCGACGGCCACCGACTGGACGCCCGGCTGCGAGCGAAGGGCCGCTTCAACCGACGCCATACGCTGGGGCGGCACGGAAAGAAGACGGGTCGCCGTTCCGAGATGCGTGTGATCGAACTCGCGAATCAACTGCGTGCCGAGCGAACTCTCGCGCGAAACGAGCGCCGCGCGCGATGCCGTGAGTGACGGAAGCGAATACGTAACGGCAAGCCGGCCGGGTGTGATCGCGACGGCGCGCGGGCCGACATTCGGCATGCGCCGCGCGCCGGCGAGCGACGCCGCGCCGCGGCCCGACGATGCGCTCGCCGTATCGGTATCAGACGTCGGGCACGTGTAGGCGTCGCTCGTTCCGCCTCCCCCGCCGCTACCGGTCGTCGGGGACGAGGACGACGTCGCGGTCGGCGAGGAGACCGGCGTCGCCGTCACCTTGGGAGAGCTGCCGCCACCGCTGCATGCGGAGACGAGGGCGGCGAGCGCTGCGAGCGCGAGGAGGCGGCGTGGCGTCTTCAAATCGGTCACCTGGAGGTTCGGCCTAGGCGTCGTTCATACGCTCCGGGCCTGGGAATTCTCAGAGAGGGGTTCCTTCCTCATATCGGCTCGTTGCGTGGCATAGCCTAGTGAGACGGACCCGACGTCGCGACGTAGCAAGCATGACGACCACGCTTGCCAACGGACTCGCGTCGGCTTCTCCGAGCGAAGTGGCTTTCTCCGGCACGGTGCTGAACGCCCCGCGCTTCTTCTACGGTACCAATACGCACGCGACGCACGAAGCGTTCGACGTGCGCAGCGACGACGGTCATCGCGTCGAGGTCGTCGACAACGTGAAACTCGCGCCGCGCGTTCCCGTCGCGCCGGGCGACCGCGTGAGCATCCTCGGAGAGCTCGTCCCCGAAACGAGTCACGGGCCGCTCGTGCATTGGACGCATCACGACCCCGCGCACATGCACCCCGACGGCTACATCGATTTCAACGGGCGGCGATATGCGTAGCCGCGGCCAGTTGCGCGTCGGATATCAGCTGCGGGATCGTCACGAAACGGAAACGCCGCGCGTGCAGAGTTTGCACGATCTCGCGCGTTGCGGCAACCTCTTGCGAACGGTCGCACGTACGCGCCGGATAGCGGTGGTCGCGGCAGACGATCCCGCGATTGCCGTCGTGCAACACGATGATGCTTCCATCCGTCACGTTGTCCACGATGCGCGAGGCGATGGTGCCGACACCCGGCTGATCCCAATCGTCGGGCAACGGCACGCTCCACATCACGACGCGATATCCGAGTTTGTGCGCCTCGGAGATCACCGCGAAATCTCGCGCGCCGAACGGCGGTCGCATCAGGTGCGTGCGAACGCCCGTGATGCGCTGGATCGCGGCACTCGTGCGCTCGAGTTGTTGGCGCATGCTCGCCTCGGACTCGACGATCATATGTCCGTGATCCCACGTGTGGTTGCCGACGGCGTTGCCCTCGCGCACGATCCGTCGCATCGTCGCGGGGTACGCAACGACCGCGCGACCCACAACGAAGAACGTCGCGTGCACGTGTTCGTCGCGCAAGACGTCGAGGATCCGATCCGTGTACGGCGGATTCGGACCGTCGTCGAACGTCAGCGCGACCTCGCGGTCGGTCGGCGCGCCCTGCACCACCGTCTTCCCGAACAGTTGATTGCCCGGCGCTTCGAGTGCTTCGTATCCGACATACGCGACGACGGCGGCGAACGCGAGCGGGATAGCGAAACGTAGTGCGAGGCGACGCGCGTTCACGATTTCACGCCCAAGCGTTCGCGCGCGCGTGCGGAGCGTTCGCGAAACGCCGCCGGGCCGAACGATCGAAAATCGTCGACGAGCTGCTGGTAGCGCGGCTCCACGAGAACGGTACTCGTCATCTGCAAGAGGTCGGGCACCGGCTTGTTCTTATCGAGCTTGATGTGAAATTGATGACCGCCGACCGTCGCCCAGTAGTGCGGATCCGTGAACGTAAACGTGCGCGAGCCTTGCTGCCCGTCGACGGCCTGAAAAACGTGGACCGTGTACGTCGTGGAGACGTCGCCGCGCGGCGGCTTGTTCGTGAGCTCCCAAATGCCGTCTTGCACGACGCGTCCGAAGAAGAACGCGATGTTCCGATCCGGATCGAGCGTCTTATCGGGACGCTCCGAAATCGAGATCGTGGTCCCGTTCCGGCCGGCGACGCGATAGCTGCTCGAAGACGCGCCCTCGATGTCGTTCATCGCGTAGTCTTCCTCGGCGAGCGGCCCCGCCGTGTGCTTGATCGCGAGGGAAAGGCGAATGATCGACGGCCGCGCGAGCACGCCGCGCGCACCGACATAGCGCGGCACGATGGTCCGGTTGAAGAGCAGGTAGGCGACGGCCGCGGCCACGAGCGAGAGCGCGAGGATGAGGACCGGGATGGGGTTACGGCGCACAAACGGGACGGATTAGGCGGGTATCACGGCATCCCCGCCCGGCTCCGGGCGTCCGCTTCGTCGAGCACCTGGTTGACCACGGCGTCGGCGGCGGCGTTGTCCTTGCGGCGTACGTGTTGGATGTCGCTCGAGCGGAACTCGCGCAAGAGCTGCCTGGCACGCGCCGCGAGCGGAATGAGATCCGCATGCTTCACGCGGTAGACACCGGTCAGCTGCCGCACGACGAGCTCGCTGTCAAGACGGATCGCGATCTCGTCGACGCCGAGTTCGCGTGCCCGTGCCAGGCCGATCAAGAGCGCGCGCCATTCGGCGACGTTGTTCGTCGCGATCCCGAGGAATTCGCCGACCTCCGCGAGCGCGGACCCGTCCTCCGCGTACAACACCGCTCCACTTGCCGCGGGACCGGGGTTGCCCCGCGAACCGCCGTCTGCAAACAACGTGGCCTTCATCCGGCCGAACCCATCACACGATCGAACGTCACGCGTCCCACTTCGAAAAAAAGATGGGCGCACCCGTGCCGCACGTGCGGCGAAAGGCGAGAGCATGCCCCAATCGTTGCAACGTTGCCCCTGGGCCAAGGCCGAACCCGAGATCGGATATCACGACCGCGAGTGGGGCGTGCCCCATCACGGCGAACACGAACTCTTCGAGCTTCTCGTGCTCGAGGGAGCGCAGGCCGGGCTGAGCTGGACGACGATCCTGCGGAAGCGTGAGGGTTATCGGCTCGCGTTCGACGGCTTCGACCCGGCGCTCGTCGCGCGGTACGATGCGGCGCGCATCGAGGAGCTGGTCGTGAATCCGGCGATCGTCCGGCATCGCGGAAAGATCGGATCGGCCGTTGCAAATGCTGCCGCTTTCCTCGAGGTCCAGCGCGCGTTCGGCTCGTTCGATGCGTACCTGTGGGGTTTCGTCGACGGCGTGCCGATCGTGACGCGGCGCTCCGAGGACGACGAGCCGCCCGCTCGGACGCAGCTCTCGGACCGCATCAGTGCCGATCTGCGCAAGCGCGGCTTCAGCTTCGTCGGATCGACGATCGTGTACGCGTACTTGCAGGCCACGGGCGTGGTCGACGATCATCGCGCGACCTGCTTTCGAGGAGACGCAACCTTCGCCGCCTCCACGGCGTAGAAGCGGCGATGAGTGAATCCGCGATCGCCGTGACCGACCTCGTGAAGCGCTTCGGCGAGGTCGTCGCCGTCGACGGCATTTCGTTCGACGTCGCCCCGGGAACGATTTTCGGGCTGCTGGGCCGCAACGGCGCCGGGAAGACGACCACACTCGAGACGTGCATCGGCCTCACGGCCCCGACGAGCGGACAAGTTCGCGTGCTCGGGCTCGACCCGACGCGCCGCCGCGACTTCGATCGGCTCAAGCGGAAGATCGGCGTTCAATTGCAGGCGACGTCGCTACCGGAGAAGGCGAAGGCCTCCGAGATTCTCGAGCTCTACGCCGCATACTACGGCGTGCCCGCGCGCACGAAGGAACTCGCGGAGCGCGTCGGACTCGAGGACAAGCTCGACCGTTTCGTCGGGAAGATGTCGGGCGGCGAGCAGCAGCGCCTCTCACTCGCGCTCGCGCTCTTACACGATCCGGAGGTCGTGTTTCTCGACGAGCCGACGGCTGGCATGGACACGTTCGGGCGCCGCATCCTCTGGGGTGAAGTCGAGCGCCTGAAAGCCGAGGGGAAGACGCTCGTCCTCACGACGCACTATATTGAAGAGGCGGAACGGCTCTGCGACGAGATTTGCATCGTCAAAGGTGGCCGCGTCGTCGCACGCGACACGGCACCGGCGCTCGTCGCGAAGTACGGCGGCGATGCCGTGGTCGATTTTGCCGCGCGCGGCTTCGCGATCGACGCATCGCTCGAACGCGTCGGGCGCTGGAACCAAAAGGGCGATCGCTGGCAAGTGTTCGTGCATGGCGAACCCGGCCACGCACTCGCCGCGATCGTGTCGCATGCCAACGCGCTCGGCATCGTGATCGACGATCTCGATCTCCATCGACCCGGGCTCGAAGATGCGTTCATCGCGATCACCGGTGAGGCGCTCGACGAAGACCTCGGGGCGATCGCCCGGCCGGCCGCATGAACGTGTTCCGCGTTCTCATCGCGCAGACGCGCGCGAACTTTCAATGGTACTTTCTGCGCGACGGCGAGATGATTTTCTGGTCGCTCGCGATCCCGGTCTTCTTCCTCTTCATCTTCTCGTACGCGCTCGGCGGCGGGAACACGAAACAGACCTCGACGTTCCTGATTCCGGGGCTGATCGGCGCGCAAGTGCTCAGCTCGGGGTTTTGGGGTGTGGGCGCGATGCTCGCGACGTTTCGCGAGAAAAAACTGCTCCGGCGCATCTACCTGACGCCGATCCCACCCTGGACATTCTTCGCCTCGCTCGTCCTCTACCGGATGTCGCTGCTCGCGCTTCAAGCCATGGTGCTCGCCTTCTTCGGAAGCCTCGTGTTCCACGTGCGCTTCGCGGGCGACCCGGGATCGATCGCGCTCATCCTGTTGCTTGGAGCGGCCACCTTCGTTTCACTCGGGACCGTGATCGGCGCCGTCGTTCGCTCGACGGAGAGCGCGAACAATATCGCATCGGTCCTCACGGTCCCGCTCGCGTTTCTCAGCGACGCCTACATCCCGATCGACCGCTTCCCCGCGGCGATTGGGAACACGCTCCGCCTGCTGCCGTCCACCCAGTTTATCGACGCCTTCCGCGGCATCTCGATGCACGGCGCCTCCCTCGCGAGCTACGGACCCTGGATCGGGATCCTCTGTCTCTGGACGATCGCCGGTACCGCGGTGAGTGCCCGCTACTTCCGCTGGGTCTAGGAGCCTCTCAGGTCGGGTAGCGACGCGACCGACATTCCAAAGAGCGACCGTCTTTGAAATCGGGGCGGCGTGCCCCCCGATGGCCCCCGAGCCCGCACTCGCGGGCTCGATCACGCGGAGTTCTTTGCATTGCGCCACCGCATCTACCCGTTCGTTATTCTCGGTGCCCTCATCGCGAGCGGCTGCAGCGGAGGCGGGGGAACGCCCCATACCGCCACTTCGCCGACGCCGAGCGCGAGTGCGACCGCGTCTGCAAGCGCATCGCCGACGCCCACGCCCACCTCAACGGGATCCCCGAGCGCTAGCCCCACGCCGACGGGAACGACGGCGATCACGGGGACCGGGCTTTATATCGCCGCGGAGTACCCGAACTCGTTCACCCGGGTCACGACGACGCTAACGGTGCCCCCGGCTCCTCCAGCGACCGGAGCGGTGATCGTTTGGCCAGGACTCGTCCCGTGGAGCGCCGGCAATAACCCGACGTATCTCCCGATTAGCGACGGCACCCTTCAGACGGTTCTCTCGTGGGGAACGACCTGTGCGCAAGCGACACAGCCAACGCCCTATTCGACGTGGTGGATTTCCGCACAATACAATAATTTCGACGGCCAGCAGGCGGGCTATACCGGCTGCCAGAGCGGCAGCATCATGCCGGTCAACCCGGGCGACTCGCTGGTCGAAACACTGACGCTCAATGGAACGGTCTGGGACGAGCAAGTTTCCGACCAAACGACGAGCCAGTCCGTGAGCTTCCAGATCGACCTTCTCGGACAAACGCAGAACCTTCTCTACTTCTACATGCAGGGTAACGGCCAAAATCCCGTCGGGGCCGTTTCGTTTAGCAACACATCGTTCACGACATCGACGGCATTCTCTAGCGCAAACGCGTGCGACCTCATGACGGCCGGAACCTACGAACCCGACACGCAATCCCCGCCGACACTAAGCGGTAGCACGTGCTCGATCGCCAGCATGACGCTCTACCCCTCAGCAAGTCCCGTCCCCGCCCTACAAGGCCACGCGGCAGTTGCAGCGAGCCGCTTCCTACCCCCGCCCTTTCCGTCGCAATTCGGCAAGAACTGATTACTTAATCAACGTACTATCTGGCCGTATGAATCCTTCCCCGTTTTCATCGCAGAGGATGAACCCCGAACGGCAATAATAGAGGCTCGATGAGCTTCGAGTTAACGGCCGTTCGCGGTGCATAGCGTTGCGCGCGTCCTGCGAGCGGCGCGCGGGACCGAGATGAGCGCGAAGTCGTGGCAGACCGAAGCCGCCCTGCGCATGTTGATGAACAACCTCGATCCCGAGGTCGCGGAACGGCCCGACGACCTCGTGGTCTACGGCGGCATCGGCAAGGCCGCACGAAATTGGCCGGCCTTCGATCGCATCGTTACCGAACTCGAGCGATTGCGCGACGACGAGACGCTCGCGATCCAGTCGGGTCAGCCGGCCGGCGTCTTCCGCACGCATCCCGATGCGCCGCGCGTGGTGATCGCGAATTCCAACCTCGTGCCGCATTGGGCCACGTGGGAACACTTCCACGAACTCGATCGCAAGGGCCTGATGATGTTCGGGCAGATGACCGCGGGCTCGTGGATCTACATCGGCTCGCAAGGCATCGTGCAAGGCACGTACGAGACGTTTGCCGAGCTCGGTCGGCGCCATTACGGTGGCGATCTGCGCGGGCGCTGGATCTTGACGGCCGGCCTCGGTGGCATGGGTGGCGCGCAGCCGCTCGCCGCAACGATGGCGGGCGCGTCGATGCTCGCGATCGAGTGCGATCCGACGCGCATCCAAAAGCGCCTCGAAACGCGCTACCTCGATCGCGAGGCCGCCTCGCTCGACGAAGCGCTCGCACTGATGGACGACGCGCGAAAAACGCAGCGCGCCATCTCGGTCGGATTGCTCGGAAACGCGGCGGAGATCGTGCCGGAGTTGCTGCGTCGCGGCGTGCGACCCGATGCGGTGACCGATCAGACCTCGGCGCACGATCCCGTCAACGGCTACCTCCCCATCGGCTGGTCGCTCGAGGAGTGGCGCGCGCGCCGCGAATCCGATCCCACCGGCGTCGCGCGAGCGGCGAAGGAATCGATGGTCGCGCACGTGCGGGCGATGGTCGGCTTCGCGCACGCGGGCGTCCCGACGTTCGACTACGGCAACAACATCCGGCAGATGGCGCAAGACGCGGGGCTCGCCGATGCGTTCGCGTTTCCGGGCTTCGTACCGGCCTACATTCGTCCGCTCTTCTGCCGCGGCATCGGACCGTTCCGTTGGGTCGCGCTCTCCGGCGATCCCGACGACATTCGCAAAACCGATGCGAAGGTCAAAGAACTCTTTCCGAACGACGCGAACTTGCATCGGTGGCTCGATATGGCATCCGAACGCATCGCCTTCCAAGGGCTGCCCGCGCGCATCTGCTGGATCGGACTCGGCGACCGAGACCGCGTAGGCCTCGCGTTCAACGAGATGGTCGCGAGCGGCGAACTCAAAGCGCCGATCGTGATCGGGCGCGATCACCTCGATAGCGGCTCGGTCGCGAGTCCGAATCGCGAAACCGAAGGGATGCTCGACGGATCGGATGCGGTCAGCGATTGGCCGCTGCTCAACGCCATGCTCAACGTCGCGGGCGGCGCCACGTGGGTCTCGCTGCATCACGGCGGCGGCGTCGGTATGGGGTATTCGCAACATGCGGGCGTCGTGATCGTTGCCGACGGAACGCCGGCTGCGGCTGCGCGCATCGCGCGCGTGTTATGGAACGACCCGGCAACGGGCGTCGCGCGACACGCGGATGCGGGCTACGAATCCTCGCTCGATGCGGCGCGCGCGAACGGGCTTCGCTTGCCGATGCACGAGTCCGCATGAGCGCGGGGCCGGCAATTCAATTTCGCTCCGGCGACCTGCGCGCGAGCGATATGCGCGCGCTCAAGCACGGCGACCGGTCGTACGTTCTCGATCCCGAGGCGCGTGGCGTCGTCGATCGCGCCGCGAGCGTCGTCCACGCGATCGCCAAGCGTGGCGAGAGCGTGTACGGCGTCAACACCGGCTTCGGCAAGCTCGCGCATCGCAGCATCCCGCACGATCAACTCGCGCAGTTGCAAACGAATCTCGTCGTCTCGCACGCGTGCGGTGTCGGAACGCCGCTTCCCGAACACATCGTTCGGATGATCGTGACGCTCAAGATCAACTCGCTCGCGCGCGGGTACTCCGGCATTCGCTGGTCCGTCCTCGAGATGCTCGCGGCGTGCTTGGAACGCGACCTGCTCCCCGTGATTCCCGCGAAGGGATCCGTCGGCGCATCGGGCGACCTCGCGCCGCTCGCGCATCTCGCGGCCACGCTGATCGGCGTCGGCGACGCGACGTATCGCGGCGAGCGACTGCCCGCAACGGTCGCCCTCGAACGCGCCGGCCTCGCGCCGCTCCAGCTCCAAGAGAAAGAAGGCCTCGCGCTTCTCAACGGCACGCAGGTCTCGACCGCGCTCGCACTGGACGCGCTTCTCGAAGCCGAAGACGCGCTCGCCGCGTCGCTCGTTGCGGGCGCGCTGAGCGTGGAGGCCGCGCTCGGCAGCGTGCAGCCCTTCGACGAACGGATTCACGCGATCCGCGGCCATCGCGAACAGCGCGATATCGCGGCGGCCTTACGCGCGCTCCTCGGCACGAGCGAGATCAACGAGTCGCATCGCGATTGCGGTCGCGTTCAAGATCCGTACAGCCTGCGTTGCATGCCGCAAGTCCTCGGCGCGTGCTTGCACTCGCTTCGCGACGCGTGGAGCGTCCTCGTCGTCGAAGCGAACGGCGTCTCCGACAACCCGCTCGTCTTCGTGGAAACGAACGAAGTGATCTCGGGTGGCAACTTTCACGCCGAGCCTGTCGCACTCGTCGCGGATTCGCTCGCGGTCGCGATCGCGGAGATCGGAAATATCAGCGAACGGCGCACGGCGTTGCTCGTCGATCCGACGTTCAGCGCGTTACCCGCGTTCCTCGCAACGGAGCCCGGGCTCGAATCCGGCTACATGATTCCGCAGGTAACGTCGGCCGCACTCGCATCGGAAAACAAACTCCTCGCGCACCCCGCGAGCGTGGATAGCATCCCGACTTCCGCCGGCCAAGAAGATCACGTGAGCATGGCCACGCACGGCGCGTATCGTCTTCGCACGATGCTCGACAACGTTCGGGCGATCGTCGCGATCGAGCTGCTGACCGCGGCGCGCGGCATCGACTTTCGCCGGCCGCTCCGCACCTCCGACGCGCTCGAGGGTGCGCTCGCGCAGGTGACGCCGACCGACCGCGGCGGCGATCGCTACATCGCGCCCGACATCGAACGCGTCGCCGAACTCGTGCGCGCGGGAACCTTTACGCCGCTCGTCGCGGACCTGTTCCCGAGCGTCGATGGAACGCTATGAGCTGACGCCGGGCGACGCTCCGCTGCTGCTGAGCTTCCCGCACTCCGGCACGCATCTTCCGCCCGATATTTCCGCGCGAATGACCGCGATCGGAAAACGATTGGTCGATACGGATTGGGATGTCGACCGCTTGTACGCGTTCGCACCGGACCTCGGCATCGGAACGATCGTCTCACGCGTTTCGCGCTACGCCGCCGATCTCAATCGCGACCCGCACGACGCGCCGCTCTATCCCGGCGCACGGACCACCGGCGTCTGCGCGACCGAGACCTTCGAAGGCGAGCCGCTGTACGCGAACGGCGACGAGCCCACGCCGGACGAGATCGCGCAGCGCGTCGCAACGTATTGGAAACCGTATCACGCGGCGCTCGCACACGAACTCGCGCGCCTGCGCGCGCGGCACGGCTACGCGCTTCTGCTCGACGGCCATTCCATCTGGGGCTCGCTGCCGCTGCTCTTTCCGGGAGAGTTGCCCGATGTGAACCTCGGCACGAACGCCGGACGCTCGTGCGCGCCGCACATGACGGCCGCCGTTGCCGACGCGTTACGGCCGGCGTATCCGTCGCTCGCGATCGACGGCCGCTTCAAAGGCGGTTACATCACGCGAACGTACGGTACTCCCGATTCGGGCGTGCATGCGATTCAGATCGAACTGAATCAGCGCACGTATCTCGTGGAGAATTCGCGTAGCGCGACCGACCGCGCGAAAGCGTCGACCCTTTCGAACGCGCTCCGCGCTGCGTGCGCGGCGCTCCTCGCATTTCAGCCGCCGTCGCTCGGAACGCCCGCGACGACCGTTCCGGCGCACAGCGGACGGCCGAGCCAATAACACAGCTCGGCCGGCGACGCGACGTCCCAGAGCGCGAGATCGCAGCGCGCGCCGACGCGCAATTCGCCGCGGTCGGAAAGGCCGAGCGCGCGCGCGGCGTTCCGCGTCGTTGCGACGAGTGCTTCGGAGGGCGTGAGTCCGAAGAGGACGCAGGCCATGTTCATCGCCGTCGTGAGCGACGCGAGGGGCGACGTTCCGGGGTTCGCATCGCTCGCGAGGGCGATCGGCACGCCGTACTCGCGCAACAGCGCGATGGGTGGCGCACGCTCCTCGCGCAAGAAGTAGTACGCGCCGGGCAAGATCACGGCGACCGTCCCCGCATTCGCCATCGCCGCGACGCCCTCGCACGAAGCGTATTCGAGATGATCCGCGCTGAGCGCACCGTTCGCGGCTGCGAGTTCGGCGCCGCCGCAATCGGTCAGCTGATCGGCATGCATCTTCACGGGCAATCCGAGCGCGCGAGCGGCCGCGAACAACCGCTGCGCTTCCGCGGGCGAGAACGCGATCGCATCGCAAAACACGTCGACGGCGTCCGCGAGCCCCTCCGCGGCGACGCGCGGCAACATCGTCTCGCAGACGAACGCGACGTAACCATCGCGATCGTGCGCGTACTCGAGCGGCACCACGTGCGCGCCGAGAAACGTCGTGCGCACGGTCAGCGGCAGCTCGTCACCGAGCCGCCGCGCCGTTCGCAACATGCGCAGTTCCGTCTCGAGATCGAGACCGTAGCCCGATTTGATTTCGACGGTCGTCACGCCGCTCGCGACGAGCGCTTCGAGACGTCGCCGCGCGCTCGCATACAGAACGTCGTCAGTTGCCGCACGCGTCATCGCGACCGTGTGCTCGATGCCCGTCTCGCCGCCCGTTGCAGCACCATAGCGTTCGCCGCGGATGCGACGCTCGAAATCGC
>Ga0209611_10005651_pt1 | contig 20832 bp, 11 predicted proteins | sample S1TSphgellanicum_3_FD_187693 | JGI IMG/M metagenome (GOLD analysis project Ga0209611, IMG submission 187693) | Host-associated microbial communities from peat moss isolated from Minnesota, USA - S1T2_Fc - Sphagnum magellanicum MG (SPAdes) (version 2) | ecosystem: Host-associated > Plants > Peat...
TAACTCCCGAACTTCCTCTTGGCCCGCAACCTTGCAATGCCTTTGTCTTGACTCCCGGGCTTCCTTTCTCTTGGCTCGCAACCTTGCAACCCCTTTGCCTTGGTCGCAAGCCCAAAGCTAGGGTTGTGACAAATGCAACGAGTACATTCACACGAATCATGTCAGAAGTCTTTAAGGACTTGGGTAGCAAATTTCTGAAGGTATTCGTTGATGACCTCAATGTACACAGTGAAAGTTGGGGGGAGCATCTCCAACATCTGAATGCAATTTTCTACAAATTCAGGGAAGTGAATTTTAAATTGAACCCAAACAAATGTTGTTTTGCTGCCAAGTCCATCATATTTCTGGGCCATGTGGTAAGCAAGGAGGGCACCAGGCCACATCCTGGGAAGATCAAAGGAGTTCTGCATTTCCCAACACCAAAGACAGTCACCAGTGTCAGGTCGTTCTTAGGTCTGACAGATTACTACCGAAAGTACATTCGAGGCTATTCGAGATTGACGGGTCCTCTGTTTGAGTTGACAAGGAAGGATGTTGCATTTGTGTGGGATGTGGGCTGTCAACAGGCATACCAGGCATACCAGGCATTGAAGGCAGCGCTAGTGGACGCGCCTGTGCTCACACGACCATATTTCAAAAGAACATTCTGGCTGGATGTAGACTGGTCGCCCAAGGGTGTTGGAGTTATATTGTCACAGAAAGAAGGCAGGTTTGAGAAGGTGGTAGCGTATGCCAACAAGAGCCTGACAGAAGCACAAAGGAAGTTCCACCCCATGGAAGGGGAATGCTACGCGCTAATCTGGGGCGTCATGCATTTCAGGCAATACTTGCACAGGAATCATTTCATTCTACGCACAGACCACAAGCCGCTTGAATGGTTGGCTACTATGTCAGATGCGAATGGCAGGAGAGGAAGGTGGGTAGACATGCTACAAGATTTTAGCTTCAAGATAATACACTAACCAGGACTCAGGCATACAAACGTCGATGCCTTGAGCAGGAATCCAGTTGGACCAACTGTTGATGACGATGACTTCAGTGAAGAGATACAAGACATTGCAAGTACTCGAACTGATGCATCTAAAGGAGATGAAGAATTTCTCTGTGTTTGGACAGGCAAGGAAAAGGAATGGCTCGGTATTAGGAGAGGGGATAAGGAATTGGTACAACACCGTGCCTGCTGTTTCGGGATTAACCACTGTAGGTATGACGGCAGCCATCAACTGTATGTAATTGTCGTTGTATAAGGAGAAGAGCAGCCCAAGGAGGTTGTTTCAGGTGAAGCAGAAGCTACAGTTGGGGGTGAACCTGTGCAGGACGATGGTGAGCGAATAGTGGTGAAGAGGAGGAGACCCCAGTACTTTGACAAACGGCAGCAACTGGATCTGATTTTGGAGGCTCAGGAACTAGCTAAGTTTAGGGACCAAGAGTTGAGTCTTACCGAATCTAATAAGGAGGAGGACCAGGAAATGGATGCAAAGTGCATCGATATTTGGGAAGATGCAGTCTGTCTGGGATTATTGAAGAACGATGCACTGCCCGATTCAATGGACCTTGAGGAGAGTAAGAGGGCCAGAAAGAGGGTGAGCAATTACTGCTAGAAGGAACAGAGGCTTTACTTCAAAGGGTTGTTCGTACCCAAGCTAGAGGAAAGGATGTCCTTAGTAAGTCAAATGCATGAAAATCTGGGGCATTTCGGGGAACAGAGGACGTTGGCTGAGATTCGTCGAAGGTACTTCTAGCATCATCGAACTGAAGATGTTAAGGCGGTGGTCAGAAGCTGCCAACAGTGCCAGCTGGTGAGGAGCAAGGGTAGTATCCGCTCTGGGGATGAGCAATTGAAGAGCATTCCCATATGTGACTTATTCCATAGAGTTGCATTGGACACTGCAGGACCTTTGCCTGAAACCAAGTTAGGAAACATGTACATTTTGGTGGCCATCGACCATTATTCCAAGTGGTGCGAGGCAAAGGCGGTTGTTGACCATAGTGCTAAGACTGCATCCAGGTTCTTGGAGGACGACATCATCTGCAGATATGGAGTACCCAGATTCATACTCACTGAAAATGGTGGAGAATGGGCTGCAGAATTCGAGATGATGTGCAAGGATTACGGAATCCAGCATCAGCGCATTGCACCTCAGTGGCCTCAATGCAATGGGATGGCAGAGCGCATGATTAAGACCATCAAGCATGGCATCATTGTTCTTGCTGCAACACCAGGCAATATGGATTGTTGGGATGACCATCTAGCTAAGATTCTGTTTGGGTACCGATGTGGGATCCAGGCTAGTACAAGGTTTTCACCCTTCATGATCCTAACTGGTCGCACACCACATCTCAAGGTAGACAATTACCTGCACGCCCTAACTACTAAGACTGATGTTGGTGCGAAGGTGGAGGTGGTTGCAGCACAATTTCTACAGAAAATGGAGTTCATTGCAAGCATCCATGAAAACGTTTTGCTCAATGTGGAGCAAGCACAGAAGCAGCAAAGGAAGACTTATGCCACTCGGAAAGGTAAGCATCTGTTTGAGGGTCTAGTTGCAGGGGTGACGATGGTGAAGATGAAGAAACTAGGAAAGAGAAGAGCTTTATCTGCAAGCTGGGAGGGTTCATATCAGTTCGTCGAGCATGCTGATGGGAAGGGAAACTTTGACTTTGAAGAGGGCAGTCGACTATGCATTGTCCAAGATGTTGATGGACATCAGTGGGAAAGGTCTCGTTGAGATCTTTAGATCTATCACATTCCACCAGACTAAGTGGGGTTGAAGGACTCAGCTTTTCAAAAATGGAAAGGTTACATATGTAACACAAAATTAAGTCGCCAAGCCAGTGTGAACACTTCCTGATCTTGGAAGTTAAGTTTGCTTTATTAACCATTTCTTTTTTGTGGTGGTTGTCTCTCCATTACTACTGCATGGAAATGCATGGGAAATCTCTCTCTGAGTGTGTGAGATGTTGTACAAAAAGGAATGAATGGCGGCTACTACTGAATGAACATGGAGGCTGATCACGCATGGTAGAGGCGGCACCGAATTATGGTGAGGAATGGAGCTACAATTATGAGCTGAAGTAGTTTGGAGGTGCTGAAGAGATGAGCTATGGAGGGGGTCCTCAATTTTTCTGCAGAATAGCCAGTAGAGGAGAGGAACACTGATTGTGGTTGAGGAGCTTAAAAGATGTATAGGCAGTAAAAGAGATCTGCTAGTTACCAACACTCTTGGCTGGTTGCTGGTTTTTTTCCGTTGCACCAGTAGCTCGGCCAAGGAATTGCATTTTGTTTTCATGTGGCATTGTCTGAAAGAAGAATATAGTGAGATCCAAAGCCAGAGATCTGTTGAATGTGTTAGCATGGAAGCCCATGAGCACAAGTTGTGTGTGTGAGCAGAAGTTTGCAGGGTGTTTGTAGGCGAATGCTCATGACTAGGAAGGAAAGATCAGAAGTGTAGTCAAAACCCCAGGAACTGTAGATCGTGTATAGATCCAGTAGGCAGCAAGGTGTTTGTTTAAGTTAAGCACTCTCCTTTTTTGGTTACAACCCTTCCAATAGTTTGGACTAAAATAATTTAGTCTATGGTGTTTACAAAATACCCTCATGAGGGTATTACTTTCCTTCTAAGTTTTGGTATGGTTATGTAATACCCCTTCAAGAATCAATAAATATGTTATGGAGCCAAATAAGTTCTAATATACCTTAATAAGGGTATTGCACAAGCATTGAATAGTAATTTTGGGCATGAAAAATAACCTTTCGAAAACCTGTACTAAAAAAAATTCGCCCATGGTGTTTACAAATTTTGCCCAAAGGTTTTATTTTCCTTCTAGGTTTGAACTTTTGATTTTTGGGGGTAAATAAAACATTTTTTTGTTTGAGAACAAAACTAGAATCATTTTTTTGATAATTTCATCAAGCATACATATAAGAATATGTGAAAATGTATTTCTAGCCATTAACACAAGATGATGTAAAATGAAAGTAAAATGCCTTAAATAAAAATATATGGGTGATCTGTTACAAAAATGTGCCAAAAATGCCCAAGTCCAAAACAACCCCACCTTAAAAAAGGGAACATGTCATAATGGTAATATATGCAACCTTGCCTCAAAAGTAATAGGACACTCTAACATCCTAAAGTCTAAAACAACACTTTAATCAAAGTGAAGATAAATTATGGGCTATCTATGTCACTACTAGAGGGGGATGGGATCCCATTGGCCCTCCTATATTGTGTTGATGTGACCTTTGCATCTTGGGCATGCCAACATGTAAATACCCCGTGATTGGCCAATGCTGCCTCCATAACATCAACCACAAACACCTCCCTAGTGGTGCCTCAAACCTTGAAACAAACAACATAATAATATAAGTATTGCATATGATCCCTAAAACCTAAAATTCGAATAAAATTGAATATGGCATTGCTAGAACTTAACAACCATGAATCATCATGGTATTGCATAAAAAGGCCAATTTTCCTACGTTGCATTGTTTTATTAGATGCAAACTTCTAGTCTTGCTCCATCCAAGGGCCTTTGAGCGCCTTTTCATACCTAATTTGAGTCATTCAAATTATAACTACAAGGTCCTCATCACACTCCACCTTGGCCTACACATTGAGAGGGATGGACTCCACATCCCATGCACTCATGCCAAGAAGCTAAAAAGTGTGGCTAAAGGCTAGCTTAATAAATGTGGTCTTAAGAACCTCAAGTGTGTCTTGCAAAGCAACTTGGAGCCTATCCCACTCTAGGTTTGTATGCCTCTTAGCCCTAACAATTGCCTTCTACTCATTGCAACAATACCATGCCAAAAGGTTATTCAAGACCCGCGCATACATGGCCACATGATCTTGATGCCTCGGGCCCTCCTCCCGAGTAGATGGGTGTTTTGGGCTTGTCAACTCCATAACCAAATTGTTGCATGCCCGAAAATGCCGTACCAAGTTGTATTTGGCCAATAGGATGCATCACATCCATCAATCCTACAAACAAATATAGACCCATCTCTTGCCCAATGGATAGCCTCTAGGGTAACCAGGGGAGGGGTAACCACACTTGAAACCAAAATGACAAAAACAAAAAACCTAATGTGAAAATTAATATTTGCATGAAGGTTATCCCCTAGATGATGAGGGTATTGCATAGAGGGATAAGCAAATAGAAACATATCAAGGTATTGCTAGAACCTAGTGTTCAAATTTGTAGAAAATGAAGCTAACCTTCAAGAAAACAGTATCACCTACAAAGCCTTGATAACCTAGAAAATTAGACCAAAAAAAAATGCCCCACCCACCCTCTCACATGGAGAAGGAAGGTGAAGCAAAGGTTCCAAGACCACAACTAATGAAAGTATTGCAACAAAAATTTTGACAAAAAAAAACCCCACCCATCCTCTCTACTTGAAAGGATGGGTGGGGAAAATTATTATAAGAAATAAAGTTCAATATGTCACCTCCATAAATTTCAACATGAGGTTGAACATTCTCTTACTCCAACATTACACTAGGAGTTATAATTCCATGTTCTTCTATCACATTAATCATTTTTTGCAACTCAACATCAATTCTACTAACATATGCCATAGATGTTTCCCCAACATCAACACTAACTTGCATTTGATCCTCCATATTCCTATTCAAAACCAATGTAACCACTTTTTCGACACCAACTTAGATTTGCTAATCAAAGGCAACATTCCTTCTTTTCTTCCAAATTTTCATCTACAAAAAACAAAAAGAGCACAAATAAAAAACAAGGACAATATAATAGTAGGAAAAAAAAAAGGATGACCACAGTTGTGCAACAGTAGAAACCAAGAAGAGAACTAGGGCAAAAACAAAAGACTAGCATTTAGTGGAGGCAACAACTATGAGTCGCATTGTGAGTTGCACTACAGTGAAAAGAAAACAACAATGCAAGAGATCTTGCATCATTGTCCTCTTCACCACAGAGTTGCATTGAAAAAACAACGATGGCAAAAGCTCTTGTGTCGTCATCCTCTTCTTCATTGTGGAGTTGTGTGTAGCAAAACAAAAAACAACAATGCGCATCGTCATTGTTATCCTCCTCCTCTTTGCATTATGAATGGCATTACAAAGAAAAAAAAAACTATGACAAAAAGAGGACACAAAAAATAGAAGAAATGGGAGGAAGCTTACCTTCAAGGTCTTTGCTTCTACAAGATCTTGGCCTGCTCCTCCCCTCTCCTGAAAGTCCTCCCTTCTTCAAGCTCCTAAAGCTGTGGAAAATCAAAGCCTTCAAAACTAAACTTTAATGCAAGGTCACAAGTAAACCCTAAACCTAAATGCTCAAGTTGTCCTTGTTTCTCAAGCTCTGGGGATGGAGGCAAGTGAAAAAGGAGGAAATGACACAGAAAGAAGCAGGAGGGAGGTAGATGGAAGGTGGGAGGAAGAGTAGAAGGAGGGAGGTAGATGGGTTGGTGGGAGGAAGGGTAGTAGGTAGGTTGGAAGTTCCCCATATTTCCTTGAGGGGATTTTCACTAGGCAAGGTGATCTTTTTCAAAACTAGCAATGGTTAATGAAGAGGAACTTGTATTCACATCTCATCATTAGTCAACTAAACAATATTTGTAGTTGGGTTGCTGGGCCTTGAAGGTGTCAATTTTTTTTGTTGTTGTGATGGATTGATGCAGATGCAATCATCACAATAAATTTTGGAGCAACTTACTTGGGGAAATATTCATATGTCATGATCTAAATATATCTATATCGTGAGATAATTTTTTTACAAAATTGAAATTAGTTCAAAATAGGTATTTGTTTATGACTACTGAGATAAACCTAATAAAAATTTGAAAATTCTTGATTATATATTTCTTTAAAACCAAGTAATTGAAAACATACAAACTTTTCAAAACAATTATAAGTAAATGAAGTTTGAATCTATACTAATTTGTTACATTGTGACCAACATAACCTTAAAAGAACTTGAATCTTACATTTGTTTTGGGTGAGTTTCATGTTCACAAAACAAATTTATGTCCATTTCAAAAAAAGTTGTCACAAGGTTTTTAGCTAAGAAATTTGAACTAGTTTTGAATCTATCCCTTCAAGACTTTGTTATTGATCATAAGATAGTAGAAAATGCACTTTGCTTACTTCTTGGACCTCGGTTGCATGTGCAAAAGAGAAAAACATGCGATCTATCAGTAGGAAAAGTACAAAACAAAAAAATAGTGAAAAAACCCACCAACTTGAAATTGACATGTAGAAGACAAACATACTGTTTTAATAACCCAATCGAAATAGCAGGAAACATTCTAGAATTTTTTTCACATCAGCCTCATTGGCTCCAACTTGGTTGTCTCATAAATAGAACACAACTCATGTTGGTAGTCTGATTATTTGTTAATCTAGTACCCACTTGAAGCATCTTGACCGTATAGCTATGGTGTCCTTTCAATGATTGTTCTTCTTTGTTTATCTAAAAATCTTGGAGTTTACAAAGAATGTCTGCTAAAGAATGTTGGCGGAATGGTGAATATCCATGCCAACACAAGAAAATTTGAAGTTACTTTGATGTTCAACTGTGCTAGTGATCAGGAGGCTAGATCAAAGTGTTCAAGAACATGCAATGAGAAGGGTTGGTGGCAGACAACATCACATAAAAGATCATCCTAAATGCATGTGCAAAGTGCAAACCCAATAGCTTTGGACTCAGTGGGGCAAGCAGGGGCACATGTGCTGCATGTGAATGAACCATATTTGAAGTTTGGTGGAATTTGTGTTGCCAGTGTCTGCTACATGTGAACTTGTGCCCATAGCAACATGCTGTTTCATACAGTCACAAATCTAGTCTACTTGTGCACATACTCCATTGCAGATTTTCTGTTTGTGTATTTGTGTAACAGGCTGGGCTGCAAATTGTGGTGTAGTTCCCATGTGCATTCATTGACAATAAGCTTTGCTCTATGTCCAAGCACATATTTATCAACCATCAAAAGGCATATCTTTGCAGCTTCAATGGCAAAGTCATGATGGGTACCAGCTATGTGATGAAGTACCGATAGAGGATTGTAATAAAATTGGTGTTTGTACTTTTGCTACATTGGTGTCTACTTCAGAGCCCCTGAGATGTTGATATCTGTTTGTGCTTGGACTGCCATAGCTGAGTAGAAGACTATCAAACAAGGGAGCTGAAATATAAGTAGTTTCTGTGAATTGCCCAGATCCTTGGTTGCTATAGATTTATATGTCTTGGTGCAAGCTTGGAATAATCCTGCAAGTCATGAGAGAGATGCACATCTAGGTAAGGACTCCTGCTTCTACTTTGATTAGGAGCATCTACAGGAGGTCACATCTGACAAAACTTTGAGAGTACGGAGAGGGATGATTGGGATCCAAAGCAAGCACCCAGGCAGCATCTTTATATAGCTTGAATATGTCTGAGACCATAACGTAAAGCTTGCACAGTTGCTGAATGATGCTAAAACCACTTTTTGTGTCCCTTGACTTTGTGAAGAAGATTAAATGCTGTATGACATTTTGGTATATTAGATGAGTTCAATAATCTTTGGGCACAACAGGATAGTGAGAGGTACAATGAAACTAAGGATCTGAATGTTGGGCATCCATTGTGTCACACTCATGGCTACATGAGAGTTGATGATGATAGATTCAAAGCATTTGTACAAAGGCAGGAACAGGATTGAGACCCTCAATGTTCTAACTCAAGTTTGCTAGAATGGAAATAAGGCACATGGCAGAAGCAGAAAAAAGGCAAAGAGGAGGCTGCAGGTTCTACAAATTTTTCCTCTTAAGCAGTACAGTAATACAAAAATATAGTTCTGTGGGACACTAACCAATGACTGATTCATTGCAGGAATTTGGGTAGTGATATGGAGCAAGAAATCTATTATTTTGGATTCTGTAGGATTAGGATTGAGCTCCTCTGGGGGATCAAATCACTTCAAGACATTTCTGTGATCAAACTGCTGAAACTAGAGCCACTGACTCCTTCCATCAATGAGTTAATGGTGACCTTGATACAGGGCCATGTGTACAGGGCTGAGTCAAATCATAGCTGAATGTTGCGGATTCTCTCAATTTGCCATCACATGTATGCAACAGAACTGCTTTGCAAAGTTGCAGAAGTCAAGGTAGTTATCAGTATCAATGTGTTTAGTAGTGTTCTCATGAAGAGCTGCATTGAAAACTCCCACTGTCTAATCAAGTCCATCTGCTTTATCATTTGTAAATTAGTTCTTTTGCTATTTGGAGAGTTTGGGGACTTGATCAGAGTTGCTTTGCAGAAACTTTTGATCTCTGGTTTTAGCTGGTATTTCAGACCTTCAACATTGCAGTGGGTTTTAAGCTAATTCACAGGTGTTTCTCATAGTGGGAATATTCAGACTTCCTTCAGATACTACTCCAAATTATTTGTTGTTGTTGTATGAGCAACAGGTTAAGTTTGTCGCATTTTGTAGTTATTGACCTCAAGTGAATTGTGTAGTACACCTCTTGCCTTAACAAATACCAAACTCTACTAGTCTACACATATTCACCCTTAGAAACAGAGTTGGAATATATGAAAAACCAATGTCTTGATTCCACATGGAAGCTCAGATTTACGAGTTCTAATCTCACAATCTTCAGTGTTTTAAGCAAATGATTTGCAAGCCATATTAATTTGTGATGCTGTAGAAAGTGGCGGCCATTTTGATGCAAATTCTTCATGTCCTTCAGTAATCACTCTTGGTAGAGATTGGATATATTCCATATCATTGTATTGCATACTTTGTTGATGTCTAGTTCAGTTTTTGAAACTAGTCTCAATCCAGAAAGTTCACAATGTGGCCCCTCTTGCATTCATGAGCCTTAAAGAAACTGTCAGGCTATTCTCTGACCTGGTCATTCACTGTTTGTGGAAATGTGTTTGAAGAAAGGAGTGCCAATTTGTGATAGAAAGATGCAATTGATCTCTTCCTCAAAGATGACTACTTAAACCCAAAGCATGAAGCCCACAGTCTTGCTTGATTGATAGAAAAGCAGACTTGCCAAGTTACAGCAACAATCTTCCCAGGACACATTTTCCAGGGTGAGCACCACATGAGCCCATTGGGGCAAGCTTCAAGGGCGAGACCATTCCATGGCATTAAGGTCTGGGAACCTTCCATGATTATTCCATGGCAAATTCATAATTTTTTTCAAAAAGATCATGTTCAACACAGATTTTGGTTACTGCCATGGACATATGATCATCACTGGAAGATTATGTCATAGAATGTGATGAAAAAAAATGACGTAATCTGCCACCCCAGGCCTAAATGCTATCTCATAGCATAAAAGTTTCATATGCATACTAGTTTTTTATGTGGATTCCTTGCGGCCTATGATTGAAGGAAGTTGTATCTGTCTCATGCGATTATGGTAAGCTGTATTGTGCATGCCTACAGGTACAGTGTCATGTGAGCAGGGGCTTAATCAACAAACCTTCATCATAAACATGAAGAGTTGCTCTCTAAGTTTGGAGACCTTGGATTGTTTAGTTTTGATATTGCCTATTAATCTTGATGTAGCAATGGGATTTAGCCTTTTTCAAATGGAAAGGGGTTGCCTAAAGAGCGAAGAGTTGAAGGTAGAGTTCTCTAAGACTTATGATCCTTGTGAGTTTGTTGAATGTGATATGTTCTATATTCCCCCATTTGTTTTTTTTTGGGGTATTATTTTCTGATAGTTTTCAATGTTCACAATGTGTGGTGGCATCTACACTTTGGTTGATGTTGTCATTGCCAATTCTACAAGAGCAAATTTGGTTTTGCGTGATGTTTCATCTTGCAAGGTGATCACGACAATGGCAACTTAGGCAAAGGAATGATTTTATCATAATTGGCAATCAATACGATGCATTTCTTCCCCTTGCCATAAAGGTTTTTGGTCGCCTGCACCAACATGCGAATGATTCTCTCCATCAAGGTGCTAACATGATGTGGTCAACAAAGGGCACCAATGGCCCTCCTCTAGTTGTTTTACATGTTTTCTATAGCAAAGTGTCCATAGCTTTGTAGAGAGCTCAAGCTGCCTCTATCTTGAAGTGCACCATTGTTGCAAATGAAGGCTCTTATAGGCTTATTGTTTTTTCAACTTTCTCATCCCTTTTTCTTTCTAATATGTTTTTGCGACCAATGGGGGCTTTGCAACATGATTTTTTCCTATGCCTCCTAGTGACCCACTTTGGGTTTTGTCCTTATAGCTCAAACTTCAGTCCTTCCTTTTTGTTTTTCTTCCCCCCTTTGTTGGGTGATTTGCTTGATGGTGTTTGCTAGGGTTAACATCAATCTGTTCATAATGAACATCATGCAATTAATTTTGAAGCATTGAAAACATGTGTTGTTTGTATTAAATTGTTGATTTTAACAAGTTTTTTTATTTCTTAATCTTTAAAAAATAGTTAAATACAATATGGACATATTATCACACATTATTTTTTCACTTACAAATGAAATATGTTTAATATTGTAGTTCAAACTTCAAATGTGGCATGTACATGTCACATGTCATCGAAGTAAAATTCAAATGCAAACTTAAAAGCACACTACATTAAAAGGTTGTGTGTCATTAAACATAATTAAATGTAAACATCATAGGTGCACACAACTTGTGTTCTTGCTTTAATTTATGATTTTGTCTTAGATGATTTATTATGAATAATAATGAAATAAATCAATATTTACAAGTACAAAAATACAAAATAACATATTAAAAACCAAAGGCAAAATGAGATGTGCTGCAACATCATGCCAACATGGTGATTATGAAATCTATTGTTTGATTAATGAAGGTAATAAAAGTGGGTCACTAAGAGCATAGGATTAAGTGTTAGGTCAAATTAAACATGTGGGTTAAATTGAGAGTAATGATTTAATTGAAATGATTTTTTAACAATGGATTTTGGTAGTTTATCCATGTTTGAATTTGATATTATCATACAAACATAGTTGTTTGGGGGTGTCACAAGTTAAATGACAATCACAGGTTAAAAGTTGGTAAGCAAGTGAGTTAGAATTAAAACATGGACATGAATACTATACTTATGAATGATGTTCAACACTTCTTTGCCAAATATTTATTTAGTTAAAGAAACAAGGTTCGACAATTTCAAATTTAATTTTTCAGAATTTCAATAGTTGATGAATAAGTATGCAAAATACATTTTGTGTTGTGTATTTGTAATAATAACCCAATGGATTTCAATTTTCAACAATTTTGACAAATATCAATAAAATTTTCCCTTTCTTTTGTTAGGCCTTTGGTGAATTACTTTGTGCCAAACATGAATCATTGGTATAATAGTGCAAAATGTGTTCATATTTACACAAGATTTTTTCATTACAAATAACACATGAAATATGGACATGAAGTTGTGCATAGGTACAAGGTTGTATTTTAGATTAAGAACATCTCCACTAACACTTAGTATGTGACTCTACAAAAATATTTCCAAGTTTTAGTAAATAACTTTTTTCCAACCCCACCCATAAAACTAAAATTGGGACTAGAAGTAAGTGGAAGACTATTAATAGCAACCCATTGGACCAATCAAACTATGTAACCAATTAAAAAAATGAAGAAATCAATAAATATGATTAAACTATATTTATTAGACTTTCCCAAGGCTCCTTTAAGGCTCTAGAAGGTTGTGTGTTTTTTAAAAATCCCAATATCTTCCAATGTATTCGTTAGATTTAATTAATGAACCTCATCCAAGATTTTAAAGTGCAGGGTCACATACCGAACATTAGTCAAAATGCTCTAATGTTGATAAACAAAAGATGATGGACAATATTACTTATATAGTTACAACATGTCAAACGTTGGAAGGATGTAGAAAAAGTACGAGAGGCACAACATTGAAGTTTCTATAAATGCCTTTCACAATTAAAGTCCAATATTCAAGATATTTTTTTCATTTTTGGAAGACTTCATTGTGCATGTAAATGTATGTGAATTCAACTATAAATGAATGGACATTAGATTTGTACATGAAAATCTATATCAATATTTCTTTTGAATATTTGAAAATGATATGTAAGGACTTTCACAAGTATGAATGAATGGCCTTTCAAACATTGATGTGGATATTATTTATCATTATGGATCAATAAAAAGTTGCAAGTTTTTGGGCGATTTTTAGTGTTTGTGGGGTACAAGGTTGGAACCTTATTATATACATTAATAGTGGTCCTAGCACCAAAGAATCAACCAAACTCATATGACCTAAGGTAATACTAGCCTTGTGTAAATATTTGCCTCATAAGGACTTTGTCAAGGGCACAAAAACTATTATGATCAAGGAGTTTCCAAATGCACAAGAACAAGGACAAAAGATGACAAAATTATCAAGTTTAAATTTAAATCCAACCACAAAACAAAACAATATAAAACAAGGCCATGAAAAATTTATCAAATTATGCAAAGACAAGGACATAATCTTTCAAATTCTCCATTGACGATGGATTTTTGTGGTTCTACTTCTACTAAAAATGTTGTTGTGATGACAACACCTACAATAATAATTCTTATAGAAAATTCTTTAAAAAAATGAGCTTATGTTTCTATCATTTGTTGAAGCACCTATCTTTCAAAGATTGACTTTAAGGTAGAATTCTTGACCAAATTTTCCATCAACGCAAAAATTTAAACATGATCTTTTACCTAGAATTATTAAAATGACCAAGGAAAGGTTTGTATTTTCATCTTGTGTGTCATGTAATATTTGCACTATATCTTTTGATCTTTGGATGTCAAAGGGAGGTGTTGATACTTTTGTTCCTATCATGCATTTATTAAATGACAAGTGAAAGCCTTGTTATATAACTATTGGATTTTTTGAAACTTAAAACACATCTAAAAGTGTTATGGCTTTGCAAGTGACTATTCTACGAACAAATATGGACTTAATGCTCATTTTCTTGCATATGTCAAAAATGAATAAAGTAATTTTTGCACCATGACTTATGCATTAACCTCCATTGTGTCTTATGAAGTTTTGAGATTATCAACACCTTTTGTAGGAGCTCATTGGGGTCATGCAATGTCCAAGTGTTGCTAGTATGCCATATATGGCTCCAAGGTATGTGCTAGCTTGATCTTGATTTTAATCAAAGAAACATGGTTAGTTTTGCAATAAAACCATCTCTTGGATGAAGAAAAGTGGTAAGGGATGGCGACAATGGCATTATGAATATGAACTTGAGGTGTTGCCTCCATCCAAATTCAATATTCATGCAAATACTTACTTTGCTTCAAAAAACATCTTATTCCAAATGATTATTTAGTTCAAACATGTAATTGTTTTTTGCTAGGGAAGGCAATAACCATTGAGCTTGTAAGACCATGTGCAAAGTTCTCAAGTTTGAACCATTGCCCAAATAGTTGTTGATACCCTATGGCATGTGGTTTAGCAATGTGTGTTGAACCAACATCAAGGATATTAGTTGCTTTCAAATGCCCCTACTATCAATATATCGCTTATATATTAGTTATGGGTAGATTGTTTAGCATTTGATTCTAGTGAAACCCAAGTTTTTGATGGAGAGCTTCAAATCTTTTAGCAAAACATGCAAAAATAATTTTTAAACCATTTCCTTTCATTTATGGTTTTTGTCTAAAAGGCCAAAGCTCATAACATATTAGCATCGATATTAAACCCTTAGCACAAGGAGTTGGGATTGGTCATTCAATATATTGGCAAAGAGAAAGCCTAGCAAATTGCAAATGAGTATGACCATTAGTCATTGCTTCCACTCCTTGTTTGTGCATACATTTTCTTAAATTTAAATGATGGTGCCCAAGCTCCTAACTATATTTCGCAAAGTTCTAAAACCACAATTTCATATGACCTTTTTGAAACTAAAGAAGAAATGGCATCATCAATGGTGAAAAAGCAACTTAGTCACTTTAAATTTTTAAAAATGATCAAAGATACATTGGCATGGTGGAAATTGCATGAACAATATTTTTCTTATGTTAGCTTGTAGTTCAACAAATTATGGGGATTGTGGGCTCTCATATTAAGGTCAACAAGGTTTTCAATATTGAAAGTATATGCATAAACCTTTGATGCTCTCAACTAAGCATTGAAAAATTTGATATGCTTAAAAGTATCTACAAGAATTAGCCAAATGATGCCATGTTGGCACCCATGAAACCATGAAAAAATTCATGGAAGTGGAAGATGGCATGATGGCAAAAAATGAGGAATTATTAACAATTGGGCTCCTTGAATTGGAGGGAACATTTTCAGTACAAATTTCAATTTCTTGCATTTTGTCAATTTTCTAATTTTTTTTAATGGACTATGTTTAGTTTAAGTTGTGGTGTTAAAATTCTTGTCTTTTTTGTTGTAGATATTTGTGCAATGGAACAATGGGGCAATGAAGATTGATGTTTTTAAACCCTAACCCTAGGATATGATGAACCTTTAAAAATTACCAAGATTCTTGTTAGGGTTCTTTTTTGTAATGCTACATTGTTTTAGGCCTTTCTTACACCCTAAATTAGGATTTTTAAGGTTTGAAATATGGGGCTGAAATAAAGTATTATTGGAGTTTGAAATAGGGTTTTTGGGGGGTTTGAAATAGGGTTTTTTGGGGGCTAAATAATGAATCTTTGGCATTTTTAAATAGAATCTTCTTAAAGTTTGAAATATGGTTTTTGAGATGAAGTAGGGTTTTCTTGGGGGTTTGGAATATATTTAAATGTCTGAAATAAGGATTTTTGGGGGATCTGAAGTAAGGTTTTATGGGACCTAACTTATTACCTACTAATTATTACCTAATTTAACTTGCTATTAATTAACCTAACTAACTACCTAATAATTAACCCAATTTATTAATTAAAGTAGCATATGTCGCACCTAAGTTAAGTTCACATGACATTTATGCCTAAATTTAAGCTAAACCTTAGCTAAATTGCATTAGCTAATTAAACAAAAATTTGGCCAAAGGTTGCTTAAACATTGGCTAAATTAAAATTTGACAAAAATGTAACAAAAAATTGGTTAAAATAAAATATGGTTAAACATTGACTAAACCTTGGCTAAACCTTAGTTAAACCAAAATTTGGTTAAACCTTGGCTTAACATAAAATTGACTAAATTTTGGTTAAACTTTGGTTAAACCTTGGTGAAACTAAAATTTCTCAATAGTTAATAATTAATTATTTAATATTATTAATATTATTTATTAGATATTAATTATACCTATTAATTATTCATTATCAACTTATTATTTTTATTAAAATTATTAACTAATTAATTAGCTTGTAATATATATTATTTATTAGGTATAATATATAGTTAATGGTTAATAATCTTGTTTTCTTATGTACTTAATTTGGTTACCAAATAATTAGCCTACTTTAAGTACCTATTTACATACCTACTTATTCATCTACCTATTTATTTAACTATTTTCTTAGCCTACTTAGCCCACCCACAATATATGCAAAATGTATATTTGTCATGCCCTAAATACAACATAATCTACAATATACCATGATTATATTCCAAAACATTGTAGTGTACATCAAAAGTATAGGTACACCACATAAAAATAATCAAGTTGCCACTACTTTTTAAACAAATTTGATATAGAAGCCTCTTCTTGTATGAAAAGCCCTAAAAGTTAGTCAACATGGACTTAGGATGAAAAACTTCATAATTGCAAATTAATTGCACCATAATTACATAATAGATTGAAAGGATGGTGACTAGTTATAAAAATGAACATAGTTGCAAATGACAATTAGTCGCATATAGTCATAAATTGAATGATTGCATAATACAAAAATGTCTCCTAATGTGTTAAATCAAATCAGTTCATTTAATATGAGTTGAACCACTAGAAACCATGTTATTAGTTACAATTAAGGATGAAATTTCTTATGTAAATATGATAATTATAAGGTGTGTTTCATGTTAATTTAATATACAATCACATGGTTGAGATCATATGTCAATCATTTTCTTTTGAACAAAAATGTTGAATATTTCCATATGCCATGTGTCCAAGCTCAAAACTACAATTTTCAAATAGTCATCATGCGTATTATGCCCAATAATTTGGATCAACTAAACACATAAATTGCAATTTTTAAAATGTAATGAAAAATATAGATTGTATGTTAGGGATTTAAATGAAAACAAGGTAGACTTGGACAATCATGAGGTTTTGTAATTAATATAATTTTCAAATGCTTTGAAATTACTCCAAAAATTTCTAAAGCTCCATAATACATATGTGTAAGAATCATATTCATTATTGGTGAACATGTTGCGTATTTGTAATTACTAAGCAAGAAAATAAGTATCTTTATAACTCAAAATGGATTTAATTTCCTTTGCACTATGAAATATAGTATTTTCATACAAGTGATGATTCTAAGGTGTTAAATCTATCAATCATATTTTCAAAATACCATGGCACTAAACCAATTAATGCTCCATTTCAAACCTACTAGCCTATGGGCACAACAAGTATATGGTCCACACTATGTTCATGCTCTTTTTGATCTTACCATGTCCATAGCTCATGGGGTTCATTATGGTCTCCTTACCTTGCATCTTGCCTTGAAATTTTGAGTATGCCTCCTTTTATGATGAGGTTCTTGTGCAAGAGGGATGTAGGCTCTAGTGCATCATCTTGAACAAGTTCAAAAACTTCTTATTCTTTAGTGTCATTGCTTGAAATCAACAACCTTGAAATTGAATTTCTAGAAACACTTCTATATTTCACAATAGGTCTTTGTGTAGGAGGTGGAAAACCAAAGCTTACAAGTACAAAATTGCAATTAGTGACAATGGCATGCTTTTATTTGGAGTGATAGGAGGCCTTCGACCAAACATGACATTGATGTTTAGTTGCCACACATTTCTCCCATGCATGTTTTCATTGTTATTATTTCCTAGCCTCATCAAATGCAATTAAAATTTTAAAACTCTTAAACAATAATGATGCATTAGAAATATAAACAAATGCAACATGCAAACCTCTTGATTTGTAATGTACACACACAAGTTGAACAAGGTATGCCTCTTTGTTACAAATCCTACAAACTTTCATATCTTATGTAAATGAAACATTTATGAAAAATCAAATACAAATGTATTGACAAAATGTATTTATAAAAATGCAAAAAAATACATACCAATTTAAATGAACTTGTATTCAATTGATAATAGATGCACACTTCTTAGGTCAGGACATGAAACTTTGAAATAAACATAAAGAAGGTGATGCATTTTTTTGAGGTTGTTTGTGCTCTTTGTACATGTAATATGACATGGCAAGAGCTAGTCATAATATTGGGGAATATATTAATTACAATTTCTCAAAAAATAAACATATATTTTACATTAAAAAATAACATTTTTAAAGACAGTGAATTTTTTTAAAATTCATATTGAATTGAATCACATTTACAATTCAATTAAATGGAATTCATTATATATATAACATACTATTTTAATTTTATAAATTGTATATTTTTTTTAAAAATTAAATTATTGAATAATCTTCAAGATCATGTTTTCATTTGTAGCGTTTGACTAAATTTTGAAAAAAAAAACGTATGTTAAATTTTGAATTTTCTAAACAATTTCATGCCAAATATAATAAAGTTAAACTTTTTATTTTATGTTATTAAATGATTTGATGATTAAGACTTTGGTGCATTTCCATGAGGTCTTGGGTGCAAACCTTGATGGTTGTTTACATTAATATCTATAGTGTGTATATACATTGATGTATCATGTACAAGTGTAATATTCAAACATGTACAAACATAGTTGGTGGAGAATGGCCCCAAAAGTGTTTGTTAACAAAACTCAAATAAAGAGGGACAAAAGTTTTATTTTTCATGGCATTGTGTATTTTTATCATGACATGTGGTGAAAAAATACAATCCAAATTACATGACCCAAAAAAAAGTTGTATGATGATGTGGCACTTTAGTTCACATGATATTAAATTAAGACTTCATAATACCATGTCATAATTTTTTAATTAGATGTTATTTAGTGCAACATGTGACTATCCAAAATGACTAAAAAAAATTCACTAAAATGGTTCTAATCAATTAATCATTTTTTTACCAAAACCATTCAAGTTACATCTTAATCAATTTTTGTCTCACTTCATTGAAAACCTAGTGAATTTGGATAGTTGCAAATGCCATGATTCTTTCTTGTGGAGGGAAGATATGACACGAACTTTAAATAGTTGTCATTTAATTTGGTAGTGGTGAACTACCTAAGGGGAAGGGAAACACTTGGAAAGGGACCAATCTAAAGGTGTGATAGAGTGTAGGAAAAGTTGCCATTCCTAGAATAACATAATTTTATTGTGTGTGTAGCTTGGTAGTTCAAGCATTAGAGATGTATGTTCTTGGTGGATCTTGGAATTTAAGTTATGGACTTGTTTGGTGTGAAAATATAATCTCCACAACTATAGTACTATTCATTCAATTTGTTTTCATATGTTGTTTTTTTATTATTGTAGTATTTTAACTAGGGTACAAAAGACCCACTTTTGATATTTCATGTTTGTTAGTATTTTCTTGGTTTTAATAGTATTTGGATAGATTTTCAACTCCTATTATAGTCATAGTTTAGAACTTGCAAACTACAACCTTGCCTCAATGTATTGTATAGTTTATTGTTGGAATATTTTTTACTTAAACATCTTAATAGAATTGTCAGTTTTGTTTCCTTAAGTTAATTTTGCTCTTCTAGTTCCCATGAAAGTATTTTTTTCCAAAAGGAACAAATTTTTTTTAGCATATGCTTAAAAAGAAATGTAGAAGCAAATGGTTTGAAGAAGTGATTTTGTTGTTGTGAAAAACCAAATCACAAGTCATAAGTGGGTCTGCCACAAAAGAGGTACAAAGTGCATAATACATACTTGGGGAAAGAAAAGAAAAAAAAAGAGGCTCAATACTTATGAAGGTTCCAAAGGATTAAGAACCCATGGCATTGTAGCCATAAAGTGGATCTAGATTCTAGGGGTTTATGCTTTGGGATTTATATATAAGATTCTTAACTTTAACCTTCTAGAGATGAGGTTGCAAGTTCTACTTTAAACATGTTGCCAAAAAATTTCCCATTGAATGTAAAATTTAAGGTTCGGAAAGGTATGGTTTCTTAAACAAATTCATAAAATAGAACTAGATATTCTAAATTTTCATTGAAGACAAATGAAAGATATGGTAGGTAGGTGCAAGTTGGAGAAAAAGCTAACCCAACTTGAAAGCTAGTTCAATGTTAATTTTCTTACATGAAAGTATGATATGTTAAGTGAATATTTTTTAATAGACAAATGGTTTTACTGTTGCATGACAAGTTAATTTTAAAGCAAATTTAGCAATTGATGGGCATAAATGGGTGCAAATTTTAACCTTGGATGGAACAACCACTTTCCATTAATTCTAGTTTTCATTGTTGCCATCCTAGTGCTAAGTGGATATGCAACTCCATAGTTTATGTTCTAGTCAAACTACAAATGATGGAAGTTATAAGTTCAACTATGAGCAATCCATTAGATGACATGTGCATTTCATGCAAACTTCAATATCTAGGTTGTGATAAAACATTGTGTTCATTATGCATTCCCATTTGAAAATTTGTTCCAATAATTGGGTCTTATAGAAATTTGTTGTGAAAGTACAAAAGGAATCAAAGATCACAACTAGTTGGGTCCCAACTTTAACAACTTGCTAATGGAAAGTTGCCTTAACTAGGTCCATTCTTTAATTTAAAAGCCATTGAAATTATATGCATTAAAATCTTGTAATTTTTTTTCATTCGCATATT